>CEOK01081561.1_pt1 | contig 18974 bp, 16 predicted proteins | sample 427001 | NCBI WGS metagenome assembly CEOK01 (sample SAMEA2591108, study PRJEB7988) | marine metagenome | isolation source: saline water (ENVO:00002010), including | reverse complement strand
GTACAATGGTGCCCAGTTCGAACTGAGATACCTCCTGCATCTAAAAAAGTGCCCACATCATGCGCGTGGATCTCATCAAAAACAAAAGAGACAACCGAAGCTTTATTTCTCGTCGTTCCTATGATTCTTAGTCCGTCGATTTCATTTAATGCAGCAGTGGCTTTACCTAAAAGTGATTGTTCGTGCGTAGATGCTCCGAAACGATCTAAGTCATTCAGATAGTGAATTGCTGATCTGAGACCAATCACGCCTGAAATATTAGGTGTTCCTGCTTCAAATTTACCCGGCAAGCCTTTGTAAGTTGTTCCGCCAAAATCAACTTTTTCGATCATATCACCTCCACTTTGGTACGGAGGCAGTCGTTCAAGCCAGGATTCTTTACCATACAACATACCCACTCCTGTTGGTGCGAATAACTTGTGTCCAGATGCAACGAAGAAATCGCAATCTAAATCTTGAACATCGATCTCCATATGTGGTGCTGATTGAGCACCATCGACTAAAACAGGAATGTCTTGAGCATGAGCTAATGCAATCATCTCTTTAACTGGATTAATTGTCCCCAAAGCGTTGGAGACATGGACAATAGCTACTAATTTTGTTTTTTCGGATAAAAGGCTTTTATAAGCATCCATATCAAGAGAACCCTCTTCTAATACAGGAATAATCTTTAAGATAGCTCCCGTTTGCCCACAAGCTATCTGCCAAGGAACAATATTAGCATGGTGCTCCATTTCGGATATCAAAACTTCATCACCCTCTTTCAAAATTGACCTAGAAAACCCATTCGCCACCAAATTGATCCCCTCGGTTACCCCTTTACAAAAAATAATTTCTGAACTTTTTTCTGCCGACAAAAAATCAGCCACAAGATCTCGCGTAGACTCATAAGCCGTGGTTGCTTGTTCACTTAAATAAAAAACGCCCCTATGAATATTAGAATTTTCTTTTCGATAATACTGATTGACTGCTTGAATTACACAAACTGGCTTCTGTGCCGTTGCAGCATTATCTAAATAAATTAACGATTTCCCATTTACCTCTGATGATAAAATAGGAAAATCACTTCGAACTGACTCAACGCTAAACATAGTTTTTACACATAAAACAAAAAATATACTTAATATTTGTAAAATTAAATGAACAATATAGATTAATAAAGTTATAAAATCAAACGTTAGCACTCAGATTAACAATAGCATGAGCAAAAAAATACCAACAGACGAATCCTATGAAGAAGCTTTAACAAAGCTAGAATCAATCATAGAAGATATGGAAGACGGAAGTATTCCACTTGCAGATTTAGTTGCACAATTTGAAGAAGGGGCAAAATTGCTAAGAATTTGCCAAAATAAACTTAAGGAAGCGGAATTAAAAATAAACAAATTAGATATTTTTAACGAAACTCAAGAACCCTTTCAAATCGATTAAATTACTCAATAATTCTTTTTATTTTATTAAATGTCACTGCTCAATTCAATAAAAGGCCCCGAAGACGTAAAGCAATTGAATGACACTCAATTGCCCGTTCTTGCATCTGAAATCAGAGAAAAAATCATTCAAACGACTTCTAGAAATGGAGGACATGTAGGACCAAACTTAGGCGTTGTGGAACTAACTATAGCACTACATAGAGTATTTTCGAGTCCTCAAGATGCTTTTTTATTTGATGTGAGCCATCAAGGTTATGTTCATAAATTGCTGACTGGAAGAAACGATTCAAGGTTTGATAAACTAAGGAATGCAGAGGGACTAAGTGGTTTTTTAAACCGAAATGAAAGTGAACACGATGCCTTTGGCGCTGGACATGCTGGGACAGCCCTTTCCGCAGCACTGGGAATGGCTAAAGCTAGAGATTTAAACCAAGGATCTGAACACATTGTCACCGTATGCGGCGATGCCGCTTTTACCTGTGGAGTTACCTTAGAAGGCCTTAATAATGTCACCCAAAACACTAAAAAACTCATTATTATTTTGAATGATAATAAATGGTCTATTTCTAAAAATGTGGGTGCCTTATCCAAATATTTTAATGAATTAATAACCAATCCACTCTACAATAGATTAAATGACGACTTAGAAACCTTTCTTGAAAAAATTCCTGGTGGTCGGAAATTAATTCAACTCGGAGCTAAGTGGAAGCGAGAAACAAAAGACTTTCTAGTCTCATCCTCCATTTTTGAAAAATTTGGCATTCGCTATATTGGACCAATCGATGGCCATGATTTAAAACAATTAGAGTATTATCTAAATTTTGCAAAATATGCAAATCAGCCCGTTCTATTACATATTTTGACAACTAAAGGGAAAGGCTACAATGTAGCCATTCAGAACCCTGAACGCTTTCACGGAGCAAGCCCATTTGACATCCATACAGGAAAATCTACCAACAGTGAAGCAATCCCCTCTTTGAAGTATCAAGAAGTTATGGGTCAAACCATCGTTAAACTTGCTACCAATAATCCAACAATTATCGGTATTACGGCTGCAATGCCTTCCGGAACGAGTTTGAATTTATTAGAAAAAGCATTACCGAATCAATTTTTTGATGTTGGAATAGCTGAAGAGCATGCTGTTCTTTTTGCGGCAGGTATGGCTTGTAAAGGATTTCACCCTGTTGTTGCTATATACTCTACCTTCTTACAGAGAGCCTATGACCAAATTATTCATGATGTAGCTATACAAAATTTACCCATACTTTTCTGTATGGATCGTTCAGGATTATCTCCTAATGACGGATCCACCCACCATGGACTCTTTGATATTAGCTATCTAAGACCCATTCCAAACTGCATCATTATGGCACCATCAAATGAGGATGAACTCGCAGATATGATCCAAACTGGAATGAATTTCAAAGGGCCTGCTTTCATAAGATATCCAAGAGGGTCTGGAATCGGAGTCCCCATTAAAGAAAAACCTAAGGCAATTGAAATCGGATCCTCCATCCGAACAAAATCAGGTAACGACATTGATATTTGGGCCCTTGGCATTATGAATGAAACTGCAGAAAAATTAGCCCTTCGTTTAAGCGAACACGACATAAATGCGGGCGTTATCAACGCACGATTTGTCAAACCAATCGACAGAAATCAGATCTTAAAATCGGCTTCTCAAACAAAACTCATAATCACTCTTGAAGATGGAGTGCTCAATGGAGGATTTGGCTCTGCATTGTTAGAGGTTTTAGATGAAGAAAATATTCTCTGCCCAGTAGAAAGAATCGGTTGGCCTGATCAATTTATCGATCACGGAACCTCAGTTAAACAATTAAGAGAAACTGTTGGTTTAGACCTTGAAACTATTTTAAATCGTATCCTCAAACGCTTGAATGAATCTGACAACTCAACTCCAGAGGTACAAATTCGCTGAATCCATTAACCTCGCCTACCTTGCTTTCTAATGGGCAGCCCATCCTTATTGTAAACGCCACGGGATTTGCGTTTCTTAAGAGGCTTTGAGGAGCCGTATCTATTTTCTTTATTTTTCTTAAGCGAATCGATCTGATCTCTTAGCATTGCAGCTTTTTCAAATTCAAGTTTTTGAGCTGCTTCTAGCATGGCGACTTCCAGCTCGGCAATCACCTCTTTTGCTTCGGCATTACCTTCTGCTACACTAGTTACTGATGGCTCTTTTTCAGGATATGAATTCGTCGGTTGCAAACCATCACCAATATCTCTTTGCACTGTTTTAGGGGTGATTCCATATTTTAGATTATAACCTTCTTGTTTTTCTCTTCTTTCCTTAGAAATTTCGATGGTCTGACGAATGGATTCTGTAATTGTATCAGCATACATTACAACTCGACCTTGAGCATGCCTTGCGGCTCTTCCCGCAGTTTGTATTAAACTTGTTTTGCTTCTTAAGAACCCTTCCTTATCTGCATCTAATATTGCCACTAGTGCTACTTCAGGAAGATCGAGTCCTTCCCTAAGAAGATTCACCCCAATCAAAACATCAAAATCACCTTTTCGTAGTCTCCTTAAAATTTCAACACGCTCGATTGCATCAATATCTGAATGTAAATATTCAACTTTAAGATGCGCTTGCTCTAAAAACTCTGTGAGGTCTTCGGACATACGTTTTGTAAGCGTTGTAACCAATACACGCGCACCATCTTCAACAACTTTTTTTGACTCTTGAATCAAATCTTCAACCTGCCCTCGAATCGATCGTATCTCAATCTCTGGATCCAATAAACCAGTTGGACGTATAATTTGTTCTGCAGTGACTTCTGAAGCCTCTAATTCATATGGAGCAGGCGTTGCAGATACATAAACGAGTTGATTATTAATTGCATTAAACTCTTCAAATTTTTGCGGTCTATTATCTAATGCTGATGGCAAACGAAACCCATATTCTACTAGTTTTTCTTTTCTAGCTCGATCTCCATTATACATAGCTCGAATTTGGGGAATCGTCACATGGCTCTCATCGATAAAAGTAATGAAATCTTGATCAAAAAAATCGATCAAACAAAATGGTCGCTCACCACTTTTTCTCCCAGATAAATATCTAGAGTAATTTTCAATACCTGTGCAGAATCCCATTTCTTGCAGTAATTCAATATCATACTCCGTTCGCATTTTAATTCTTTGCGCTTCTAATAACATATTTTGAGACTCAAACCATTTCACTCGTTCATCTAACTCAGCTCGAATACCATGAATCGCCGTTTTTATTTTATCCTTAGGCGTTGCATACTGCGTCGCAGGATAGAGATCAAACCCAGTAATAGTTTGATCTGTATCGCCAGTTAAGGGATCTAACAAATAGATGGCTTCAAGTGTATCACCCCAAAATTCAAATCGAACTGCAGTTTCCATATAGGCAGGAAATACATCGACCACATCACCACGCACTCTAAAAGTACCTCTCTTAAAATCAATATCGTTACGATTATATAAAATCTCAACAAGGTGTTCGAGCAATTGATCACGAGACAATTCCATCCCAGATTTTAAAACAAGCATCATATTCTTAAAGTCTTCGGGTGAACCTAAACCATAGATGCAGGATACACTAGCAATCACAATAACATCTTTACGGCTTATTAGAGAAGACGATGCTGAAATCCTCAAACGCTCAATATCATCATTTATAGACGAATCTTTTTCGATATAAGTATCCGTTTGCGGAACGTATGCTTCTGGCTGATAGTAATCATAGTAGCTAACGAAGTACTCTACCGCATTGTCAGGAAAAAATGTTTTAAACTCAGAATACAATTGAGCAGCAAGTGTCTTATTATGCGAAATAATTAAAGTTGGTTTTTGAACCTTTTGAATGACATTTGCCATAGTAAAAGTTTTACCTGAACCAGTCACCCCTAAGAGCGTTTGATGCTGTGCATTATTTTCCAAAGACTCGACAATCGCCTCGATAGCACTTGGCTGATCTCCCATCGGCAGATAATCACTTTTTAATTTAAAATCCACAATACAATCGAACTTACATCTTAGTTTAATGCGTGCAAGCGAAGACAAAAAAAACCTCGTATTGACGAGGTTTTTGAAAGGCAATCTAGTTTTGGTGGCAATTAAGTACCCACTTGGAATCGTGCAAATCGCTTGATAACCATATTCTCGCCCATTTTTGCAATTGCTTCAGTTAATACTTGCTGAACTGTCTGATCCGGATTCTTCACAAAAGCTTGCTCAAGTAAGCAGGACTCAGCGAGGAACTTATTCAGTTTGCCTTCTACAATTTTTTCTATGGCTGGAGCAGGCTTACCTTCCGCTTGCCCTTCTGCAATAGCACGCTCTTTCTTGATAATTTCTGGATCGATATCTTCACGAGAAACGCAAACAGGATTTGCTGCTGCAATGTGTAAAGCGATATCTTTAACAAAGTTTTTAAAATCATCTGTTTTCGCAACAAAATCACTTTCGCAATTAATTTCGACAAGCACTCCGACCTTACCACCTAAATGTATGTATGAACCGACAAGACCATCGCCTGCTTCACGACTTGCTTTTTTAGCTGCAGTAGCAACACCTTTTTTACGCAATAATTCAATCGCCTTTTCAGTATCGCCTTCTGCTTCTACTAAAGCTTTTTTACAATCCATCAATCCAGCACCAGTGCTTTCTCTTAGATCTCCAACCATTTTTGCATTAATTTCCATAAGATTATATAAATGTAATTGTTAAAGTTATGAATTTTCAGATTCGTCTCCGTAACCCTCAGGCAATGTCACCTCAACCTCTTCCTCTTGCTCAAATGCTTTTTCGGGAAGCACTTTTTTAGAGACTTTAGAAGATTGTTTGGATTCTCTATTTGAAAGCCCTGATTGAATCGCCTCTGCAATCGTTTCAGCGATTATTCTGATAGACTTAACGGCATCATCATTCCCTGGAATTGGATGCGTCACGGTTGTAGGGTCAGAATTAGTATCGACTAAGCCAATTACTGGAATGTTTAAACGATTGGCTTCAGCAACTGCTATTTCCTCATTTTTAACATCAATGACAAATAAAGCAGCAGGCAGTTCTTCTATATTAAGAATTCCTTCGAAGTTACGATTCATTCGACTCATTTGTCTTCGTATAGCAGCTTCTTCTTTGCCGGGCAATTTAGCTAATTCTCCAGACTCATCCATTTTAAGGAACTTTCTGTATTTAGCTAACGATGTTTTAATCGTTGAAAAATTTGTTAACCCGCCGCCCATCCAGCGATTTGCACAATAAGGCATCTGACAGGCACTCGCGACCTCTTTAATAATATCCTGTGCTTGCTTCTTAGTTCCAACGAACCATATATCTTTGCCAGAAGCAACAATATCTTCAGCTACAGAACAAGCCTCTTGAAGCAAAGCGTGCGTTTTTTCTAAATCAATTATGGAAATACCATTTCGATTGTCATAAACATAAGGTTTTGACCTTGGGTTCCATCGTTTCAGCTGGTGACCAAAGTGGACGCCGGCATCTAATAAATCTTTAGGAGTTGTATTCATAATAATTCAAAGCCCTAGTTAACCTTTAAAAAGCTGTTCGGGAGAAATAATTTTCTTATTTGTTTAGTATTTGATTGTTAAAAAACGATTAGTGGTATCAATGCTCACATATTAAGCAAGATAAAATCAAAAGAATTTCCCTTTTTTTATTTTTTAGGAATTATTAATACTTAGGGATAATAATAGCCAAAAATTGACCTTCAGCATAAACTTCAAACGAATTCAATTCTGTATGAAAAGGAATAACAAAGGAATGTGAAAAGCCTTCTAAACTATTCTGTATATATTCCACTGAAAATTGGCTGATTGTGACAATGTTTTCATCGACGCCAACAAGCAACAGCTCCTTGAGCACCTCGGACAATTTTAACAAACAAAGTAAGTGCGTGCTCTTAGATATTATCTTAAAGTCATAGGCACTGTTGCACTTTTCGGCAAAATTTCTTAAATCTCCGAGAATACTAAAACCACAATTATTAAAAGGCTTTGGCTTAACTTTATAATTAACATTATTTTTAGCCTCTACTTGATCGTTGTGAATAAAATAATAATTAGAATCTACCATGTTATTTAACTTTTTTCATCCTATATGTTTAGTATGTATTTAGCGGTTCATCCTTATTATAAATCATGCAATTCCTTAAAAAGTTGGACTGACTCAAGTTCTAATAAGTGGAAGAAAAGAGAATCAGCTCAAAATAAGAAGATTAACTAGAACGAGTTAAATTCAAAAAACTAGAAAAAGTATGAAATACCTTCATACCATATTAGATGAAAAAAAGATGAAACTATTCCCTAAAATAAATTTAAAATAGCATCTTTAGATTTCAGAATGGATTTTTCAGACAAGGCAGGGCTTAATTCTAAAACAATTGCCTGTTTTTCAGCATCTAAAAACTCTTTAATCATCTGAAAATCTATGATACCTGTCCCTATTTCTTGATGATCTTTCCCGGATTCATTGACATCATGCAAATGAAAGCCAATCAAATAATCCTTTAAGTCTTCTAAGCGCTTAGAATGATTTAATAATCCATATTGGGCCTTAATCTCTGCATGACCCGTATCATGCCAATAACGCATAGGGCTTTCTAGCGTGAATCCTCTTATAAAATCCTCATGATCCTCATCTAATGGCAGTTCAATAAAACCTTCTCTATTTTCAATTCCAAGATAAACATTGGATTGTTCCGCACTTTCAAAAATCGACTTATAATTCTGAATAAGAATATCTTTGTGCTTTTTAGATGCCTTCCGGATTCGCCTAAATGCACGATCCCTTAACTTAATAAATTCTTCATTAGAAGCCAAATCCTCTATTTTCAAATCAGAATGATCCAACCAAACATGTATACTCTTCAAGGGTGATTCAAAGAAAAACCAAGCTGAACCTGAATGCATAACAACCTTATCGACTCCTAAAGACTGGGCGAAATTAAAAGTTTCAACCGTATGCCTTGTCCATAGACTAACTTCGGTCCTATTGCTGCTACTAGGCTTAAATAAATTCGGAACGGGAGCATTTATGCCAATAGGTAGGGGGCAAAAATTATGAATAGATGATATTTTAATAACCCCATCAGCCACCGCCTTTACAATTCCAGGAACAAGGCTCATTGAAATCCCATGACTCAGTTCGGCGTAGTTAAATCCAAGACTAGCAATCCACTCGAGCATAGCATAACCATCCTCAAAACGGTGAGAACAACAACAGGTTGATAACGCTATCTTATTTTCAAGCGAGCTCATGATACAAAAAATCCCCGTTGAATAAAACTCCGGGGACTAGTAGAATCGAATTTACATCTTAGAATAACGAACTCTAAGCATATTATTAAAGTCCAATTCTTTCTTTTTACGTCGTTTTGACTGAGATGGCTTCTCAAAATACCTTTTTGCTCGGACATCACGAATGACACCTTCACGATCGAGGCGTTTTTTTAAACGACGAAGAGCCCTCTCTGTTGGCTCACCTTTACGAACTGTAACATCTAAAGACATAATTATTTAATAAAAGCAATTGATAGAAGCTGATATATTCCCTAAGTCAACCTTTAAAAAATAGGATTGAATTATTTTCCCCTATTGAGTGTCACAATATTCTCAATATGCCTTGTGTGTGGAAATAAATCAAATGGTTGTATTTTTTGAATTTCATAGCCACCTTCAACAAAGTACTTAAGGTCCCGAGCCTGGGTTGCAGGGTCACATGATACATAGACCACCCTTAATGGCTGAAAATCTAAAAGCTGATCGATAAATAACCGATCGCAGCCCTTTCTAGGGGGATCAATGATAACAGATGTTTTATCCTTGGAAAATTGAATCCCATTAAAAATGGCTTCTGCTTTACCTATTTGAAAGCGCACATTTTTAATAGCCATGACCTGAGCATTAGCCTTAGCCAATTGAATCGCTGCCCCTGATATTTCAATACCTAATACCGATTCAAAACTTTCTGCACAACTCAAAGCAAATAAACCAACGCCACAATACGCATCGACTAAATGCCGAACGCCCCCAAATGACGCTTCATTTTTAACATACGCTACCATCTTTGGTAAAATGAACGGATTATTTTGAAAAAATTCACCTGCCTTAAAATGGAAGATTTTTTGATTCACTTGCTCGGAAACCGTTGCTTTAGGATCACTAATCACCCCTTCAAGTGTATCTCTCAATAATAGCGTCCCACCACGCAACCGTCTTTTCTTTCCGCCCTCGGCCAGTGCTTGTTTTCGAAGAGCCGGTAGAGCCTTATTTATATTATCTGTTGCAATAGGGCATTGCGGAACATCGATTATGGCATGTCGCATACCGTGGACCAAGAATCCAATTGGCTGTTTCCCATCTTTATTTGGTTTATTATAATGGGGTGTAATTTTCGAACGATAGCCATAAATCTGATGACTACTTTCTGCCAATGCTACTGAGGTATCAATACCTCCATTTTTAATTAAAAGCTCCTTCACCTGTGCCGTTTTATTTTTTAATTGTTCGTTATAATCTATGTGTTGGTACTGACAGCCTCCACATTGACCAAAAAGTGGACATACCGCATTCACACGTTTCTCTGAGGCTTCAATAACTTCAATTAAATCAGCTTCTGAATATTGATCTCGGTTTCTGAAAATACGAACCTTTACTAATTCACCAGGAATAACAAAAGGAACCATAACAACCCAATTCTCAATACGACCGACTCCAAGACCTAAGTTTGTCAAACGATCAATCCTAAGCTCAATCTCTTGGTGGTATTCAAACGGATGTGGGTTAAAATTTTTGGGTACTTGCATTACAATCTAAAATAATTGAAAAATATAAAAAAAGATTTCTAGTAGTGGCATATGGAAGAATCCTACATAGAAAGCCTAAACAATAGCCATGTAAAAAATCTTGTTAAACTAAGGGAGAGAAAACATCGAAATAGGCAAGAACGTTTTATAATAGAAGGCTATCGCGAAATCAAACACTCGATTGAAGCAAACTTTCAAATTGAAACACTTTATTTTTGCCCGGAATTATTCCCAAGTGACGTTCATGTTGAGTATATTTCAAACATCAAAACTCAAAGAGACATTCCACTCATTCGCATGCATCCATCAGCCTTCAAAAAAGCTAGCTTAAGAGAGGGCCCTGATGGAATCATAGCTGTTTCAAAACCAAATCATTACAGCCTGAATCAACTTAAAACAAATAAGACCTCCATAATTCTAGTGCTTGAAGGCATTGAAAAACCAGGAAACCTTGGAGCTATCATTCGTAGCGCAGAAGGCGCAGGAGTTGATGCCCTATTTATGATCGATTGCGCAATTGATTGCTATAACCCAAATGCCATTCGATCCTCTCAAGGTCTTGTATTCCGTATTCCAATCATTGATTTAAAACATGATGTTGCATTTCAATGGTTATCAGACTCTGGCTATCAAGTTATAGCAACGAGTCCGAACGCAAAAATTCATTACAATGAACAAGACTACTCTTCTAAAAATGCTCTCGTTATGGGAAGCGAAAGCGATGGGCTAACACCTTTAACACTATCAAGAGTGGATCAAACCGTCCAGATTCCAATGTATGGTAAAGCCGATTCACTCAATGTCTCGGTTGCCACTGCAATCTGCTTGTATGAAATTAAAAATAAAATAATTAATTAAAGGCCGATGCACGGGATTCACACGCCCAAGTATAAATCGATTCATACTTTTTTGCAGATGACTCCCAACTAAAGTCAGCAGACATTGCTCTGACCTGCATTTGCCTTAAAGCCTCACGGTTGTTTTCATACATATGAGCAGCCGACAATAGAACTTGAAGAAACTCTTCCTGATCCATTGCAGAGAAACTAAAGCCACACCCACGCGACCAATCGTTCTCATCTACTGGAACTGAATCAATTAATCCTCCAGTGCTTCTTACAATTGGTATTGTTCCATACTTCATTGCATACATTTGACTCAAACCACAAGGTTCAAACCGACTTGGCATCAGTAAAAAGTCTCCGCCCGCAATACTAAGATGCGCTAAGCGATTATCGAATTCTAAAACTGTCGCTATTCTTCCCTGATACTTTTCTGAAAAATTTTGAAATGCTTGTTCCAATTCAGAATCTCCGGTACCTAAAATAGAAACCTGAAAATTAGTCTGCTCCATCATAGCATCTAAATTGGAGAGAAGTAAATCCAAGCCTTTTTGCTCATATAAGCGGGACACAACAACACAAAGTGGGTACTCTGCTTTTTGTTCTAATGCAAACTGTGATTGTAACTTTCGCTTACAAATTGCCTTGTTCGCCAACTGCTTTTTTGAAAATGTATACTCCTCTAAATATTCGTCTGTTTCTGAGTTCCATTCTGAACCATCAATTCCATTAATCACGCCTATTAAATCCGGAGACCGAAATCGAGTCACTGAATCTAAACCACAACCATACTCTTCCGTTTGGATTTCCTTTGCATAAGACGGACTAACCGTTGTCAATTTAGTAGAATGATACAAGCCCCCTTTTAAGAAATTAACCTGACCAAATGACTCAAAACCATCGGCTCTAAACAACGATTGTGGGATTCCAGCATACCGCAACACATGTCGATCACAATATCCTTGGTGCTGTAGATTGTGAATTGTCATTACAGATGCAGCTCTGCCGAGTGTTTCGTTACAATCAATCGTATTCAGGAAAGCAGGTACTAGACCAGTTGTCCAATCATGACAATGTATGACATCAGGAAACCAATTCATATGGTAACAAAAGTCTAACGAAGCACGTGAGAAAAATGAAAAACGATAGCCATTATCTGCTTCATTACCTGAAGGCCCTACATAAACAGAACTCGATCCAAAAAAAGCTTCGTATTCAAAAAAATAGACCTGAGCTTTAGAATCTGGATACTGTGCTTCCCAAATTCGAGTGTATTCATCTTGAACCCCCATGCGCACCCTCATAAAGGAGTCTTTGCTTAATTTTGCAGATTCGAAATGCTTCAAATGATGGTACCTCGGCAAAACCAACCGCACGTCATGCCCTTTATCCGACAACTCCTTGGTTAGGGCTCCAACGACATCTGCCAAGCCTCCTACCTTCACAAAAGGAACGGCTTCTGGAGCTACCATAAGAATTTTCATAGGAATCGATGATGATGAATTACGCCTTATTGCTGACTATCTTCAGATTTGATTGTATCAGAATCATTCAAGTAAGCGCTCAAACTAAAGTTCATAATGGGAAGTAGCATAATTAATCCAACACTAGTCAATCCCAATACAGCAAAACCCATAACATCGTGAACACTACCAATATCACCAATCAAAGGAAGCACCCAATGATCATTAATTGCCTCTGAGCCATAAAAATAAGCCCATAAGGTCAAAAACGCACTTCTAAATAAATTGGTTATAACTGCAAAAAGCATTGCTGTTAAAACTAGTAGTACTTTCTTCCAAAACTGCTTTAAGTAAACTGCAGCGAGAAACGAGCCTGCGAATATACAAGCAGTCAGAGACCGTATTCCAGAACAAGCCTCTTCGACACCAACAACACCCTTTGGCAAAACAAGCACATTCCCTTGTCGTTCAATCGCAAAACCCAAAAAATCCATTAAAGAAAAAACAATAATTGTTACTTGGGTTAAAAGAAAGACTCGGACCTTTGTTTCTAAAACTGAAACTAAAGGAGCAGATACTAGCCAAATGAGTGCAGGAAATAAAAAAAGCATCATGAAGCTAAATCGCTCACGGATCGAAAGTTTACTCCCGTCTAGCGTTTCTTCTGAAAAAATAAATGCTGTAGCAAGAAGTATCATTGAAAAGCCTATTGCAATCGCTAAAGAGGCAGGGTTCTGAGGGGTCGTTGCAATTCGAATCAAGGCACCTAAAAAGAACAATATAGCGCCACTGGTAAATACGCCTATGAAAAATATATTGATTGCCTGCGTGAGAAAATCCTTAGACTCCTGAGAGTCTTCCACACTTTCCTCGTGGTAACGGGTAAGATATCCTATTATTTGAGACCTTCTCTCGTACAAAACATACAGGGCAAATAACGGAACTAAAAAACCAAAACTGTAGTCATCACGATTATTCCACCAGTAAACTTGATCCCAAATCATGAAACCTGCAAGGGTTAGCAAAAAAACACATACAAACAAGAAGGGTTTAGGAATGCTATTTAAACTAACCTTTTTTTCGCTTAAAGACATCACTGTATAAATAAGTCAAAGGTTTATAATTCGTCAATCTCAGTATTTTATAATCGAAAATTACTTATTATTCCTATATACAATAAATCTAATAAAATGATGGATAATAAAAACAGTAAACGCTTACATGCTTATTGGCGGATTCCGTATGTTGAAAAACAAAGCCATTCCGAAAAGGACTCAAACCCTTTTAAAGATTTAAAAGATGCAGATGAGCAGGAACGTCATATTATCATTAAGGGTACTCTCTGCTGTGTCCTTTTGAATAAATATCCTTACAATGCAGGACATTTACTCGTATTACCTTATCGGGAGATTGCAGACATCAGTGAACTGAGTGCCGAAGAACAAATTGAATTTATGGAATTAATCATAAAAGGTAAAAAACGACTCAGTGATGCGTTATCACCAAGTGGATTTAATGTAGGATTTAACCTTGGTAAAGCTGGGGGGGCAGGTATACCAAAACACTTACACTGTCACATTGTTCCAAGATGGGATGGTGATCATAATTTTATGCCCGTTATAAGTGATACAAGAGTCCTTCCTGATTCCTTAGAAAATATGTGGCATAAATTAAAAGAACAAACGCAAGAGATCGAATGATCAAAGAAACCCTAACATTCAAAAATGATCAATTGCTTGGTAAGCTTTATAACCATAACCTAAGCAACTTGTCACAAGCAGAGACTGCACTAAAAGTCACTCTTACAACAAGGAGCGATTGGCTATCAATTGAAGGCGAGCCTGATTCCTTAGAAAAAACTAAGACTTTTTTTAAACTTTTAAAACAGACAAATGAGCAAGGCTTAAGAATTAAAAATTCTGATTTTTTATTTCTATTAAATACGGTCATAGAGAACAAACCTGAGGTATTAAAGGAATTATTTGGTCGACCAACCATCATTCAATTAAAAAGAACGAGCATCATACCTAAGACGCTTAGACAAAAAAGCTATCTCTCTCACATAGAAAATCATGCGGTCACTGTTGCATTAGGTCCAGCAGGAACAGGAAAAACATATTTAGCCGTTGCGATGGCATTAAAAGAATTGGCTGATGGGACTGTTGATCGAATTGTACTAACAAGACCAGCAGTTGAAGCTGGTGAAGCTTTAGGTTTCCTACCAGGTGAACTCGAAGATAAAGTACTTCCCTATCTAATCCCCCTATACGACGCCATGTATGAAATGATTGGAAAAGCAGAAACGCTCAAATTAATCGAAAAAGGAATCATTGAAATCGCACCACTCGCCTATATGAGAGGCAGAACTTTATCAAACGCATTCATGATCTTGGATGAAGCCCAAAATACCACACAAGAACAAATGTTAATGTTTTTAACTCGATTAGGCGACGCTAGCAAAATGGTCATTACAGGTGATCAGACACAAATTGACTTACCGAAAGCTAAAAAATCTGGTCTAGTCGAAGCATCAATAGCTCTAAAAGATACTGATGACATAAAAGTTTTTGAGCTGAAAAGCCAAGATGTTGTTAGAAACCCTCTAGTTAAAAAAATAATAGACGCCTATATAAACGTACGACAGTCTTAATCTAATACTTTTTGAAATGATAAAGAAAATCATAAGGAGCATGGTTACAGCCATACAGAAGAAATCTAAAGCAACTAAAAAACAGTCCTTTAGTATTCACACAAAAGCCAAACAGCTACTTCGGATATTCCTGTTTCTGTGCTTTGCGATTTCAATCGTATTTATAAGTTTTCTTGGTCAGAAAAATGAAGGCAAAAAATTAATTTTAAAAGAGGAAGCGAAAGAAAGAGTAGTCGCTGATTTCAACTTTGAGTATGAAAGCCAAATCACAGCTGAAGCCATTGCCAAACGGATTCGAACCAAAACCCCTCCTATTTATATAAGGTCGGATGAACCACTAATCCAATTCGAATCTTTTTTAAATGCTTTAGAAAATGCTTATACTCGCCACCAACTCAAAAAAGAAGGACTATCAAATAATGAAGACAGTTCCTCTCTAGAAGAATTTTTAAATGAAGTGATCGCTTCTTCAGATTATGAGATGGATCCCCAAATCATATACCAGCTCTACCAAGAGACTTCGCCGAAAGAACGCTATAAACTTTTTGAAGACGGGGTAGAAATTCTAAACCTGCTTTATTTAGATGGGATATACAACAAGACAAGCGAGCAGGAATTTAAGGTGAGTACGATTATTCTACAGATTAAGGATTCAGAAGATAGCTCGACTCAATCTAAAGCGAGAACGGTTGAAGATGCTTTGATTCAGCTAAAAATGAAAACGAATACACTTTTCAGGGATCAAGCACTCAGTCAGTTATCATTTGAGTTGCTGAAAAGTGGAATGAAAGCCAATTTAATTTTCGGCGAAAAAGAAACAGAATCCGCTATTGCAAAAGCGATTGAATCGATCCAGACGCCGATACTTAAATTTAAGCAAGGCGATAGCATAATAAGACCAGGGCAGATAATATCCCCATTAGAAATTGAAACATATAAAGCTTATAAAGCTAAAGAGTTAGAGCTAAAGGGCGATTCGTTATTCTTCAATGAACTCTTCAGAGAGCGTTTCTACTTATCTTTTATCTTATTTTTAACTCTCTATTTATTCATTAAATATGAAATCAATACATTTAAAAGTAAAAATACAGTACTTGGAGTCTGTGCTACCGCTTTACTTCTGAATGTAATCCTTTTCAGGATCATCATGGAATTTGGTGAATTATTATTTCAAAACAATGCTTCACTAATCGCACTTTTACCCAATTTACTACCGATTGCATTAGCCCCAATTTTGATTTCGGTACTCGTTGGTCGACTCCCTGCTATTTTAACGGCTCTGATTATTTCAAGCCTTTTTTCCTTAGGCTTTGATCATTCATTAGATCTGATGCTAATTACCTTTTTACCTAGTATTGTCGGTGTTTTTGCATCCTACAAGATACGCAATCGCTCAAAACTGATACGAGCAGGCTTTTTAACAGGAGTATCTTTAGCTTTAGGTTATGCCATTTTATTTTTCTTAAATGAATCCTCTATTGCTCTAATCACACAGCGAATGATTTGCTCAATTCTTATTGGCTTAATTACAGGAGTGACAGCTGTGGGACTACTTCCTGTCTTTGAACAGTTTTTCAAAATAAGCACTAGCATTACACTTCTAGAGTTAACAGATTTCAATCACCCGCTTCTTAGAAAGATGCAGTTTGATGCACCAGGAACCTACCATCACAGTTTGATGGTGGCTAATTTATCTGAGAATGCAGCCGATCTAATTGGAGCAAACCCATTACTCTGTCGAGTTTGCTGCCTATTCCATGATATCGGTAAATTAAAAAAACCTGAGTATTTTTCAGAGAATCAAAGAGGTTATAATCCGCACGATGAAAAAAATCCATCCATGAGTGCATTGGTGATTAAATCACACGTCAAAGAAGGCGTTACTATTGCAAAAAACGAGCAACTTCCAAAAGTAATTATCGATGTTATCAAACAACACCACGGAACAAGTTTAATTAAATACTTTTACCACCAAGCAAAAAAGAGACATACTCAAGAGTATCTTGAAGGCTTAAAAGATCCTCAAAACTTATCCGATCTTGATCCAGAAGAATCCAATTATCGCTATGATGGCCCAAAACCGAAATTCAAAGAAAGTGCGATTATATTTTTCGCAGATGCAGTTGAAGCCGCTAGCCGTTCTCTAAAAAAAGTGTCACAGCCTGCAATAGAAGAAATGATTGATGCGATCTTTAAAAGCAGAATTCAAGATGGGCAATTAGATGAATGCCCATTAACCTTTAAGGAATTAAACCAAATTAAATCAAGCTTCACTCGAACATTACTAAATATGTTGCATTCAAGAATTGAGTATCCAAGCGATTCTGAAATCAAAGGAACGGCTTAAAGAGGATATCAAGATGCACTCCCTTCATATAGAAATAGCCAATCAGCATACCCAATTAAAAAACCCAGAAGCTCGAATAAATGGAATCATCGAAAGTATACAAAAATCAAAATTTAAAATTCGTGAAGGCACTCTTTCCATTGTTTTTGTAGATGAGGCGACTATCTGCAAAATCCACGAACAATTTTTAGGGGATCCAAGCCCGACTGATGTTATAACTTTCCCACAAGATAATAGTCAGAATTTTGCTGGAGAAATCTTCATCTCTGTCGATCAAGCAAAAAATAATGCCAAAGAATTTGAGACAACTTTTAACGATGAACTCACTCTGTACCTAATACATGGTTGTTTACACCTATTTGGGCTCAATGACAAAACAGAGGCTGAAAAATATGACATGCGAAAAGCTGAAAGCGAATTAATGCGATTAATCAATAATACTAGTTCATCGCCACCCTTTCAGCTAAATTAATTCAAATTTAGCACAAAGCACTAAGCTATCTAAATTTTAAGCGGCGTCCTTATTTTTGGCAGCTGATTTTTTAGATGTGGATCTAACTTTCTTATATTTTAACTTAGGTTTAGCAGTTCTCTCTACAACGGACGCATTAATTTGAACCTCTAAAACATTATCCATACTCGGTATATCATACATAATATCGAGCATGATTTTTTCCATAATTGAGCGCAATGCTCTAGCTCCCGTCTTTAACTCAATCGCTTTTTGGGCAATCGCATTGATTGCAGATTTCGTAAATTTCAACTGAGCACCTTCCATTGCAAAAAGTTTAGTGAACTGTTTCACTAATGAATTTTTAGTTGAAAGCAAAATGTGTTCTAAATCTTTATTAGTTAGTGGATCTAGCACTGCCATCATAGGCAAGCGCCCAATAAACTCAGGGATCAAACCAAATTGCACAAGATCTTCAGGCTCAGTATTTCTTAAAATAGTCGCTTTGGTTTTTTGATTGAACTCTTTATCAGAAGACTCAAAGCCAATTGACTGATTTCCTAAGCGCCGACTAACGACATGCTCCAGGTCAACGAACGCGCCACCGCATATGAAAAGGATGTTTGTCGTGTCCAATTGAATATATTCTTGATTTGGGTGCTTACGACCGCCTTGTGGAGGAACGTTACAAACCGTACCCTCTAGGATTTTTAAAAGTGCTTGCTGAACACCCTCCCCAGAAACGTCCCTAGTTATAGATACATTGTCTGTCTTACGCCCGATTTTATCGATTTCATCAACATAGATAATTCCACACATCGCTCGATTCACATTATAGTTTGCTGCTTGTAGAAGGCGTAAAACAATATTCTCAACATCGTCTCCAACATAGCCTGCTTCGGTAAGTGTTGTAGCATCAGCTATAGCGAATGGAACATCTAAAAATTTTGCTAAAGTACGAGCCAGGTGC
>CEOK01073002.1_pt1 | contig 19011 bp, 6 predicted proteins | sample 427001 | NCBI WGS metagenome assembly CEOK01 (sample SAMEA2591108, study PRJEB7988) | marine metagenome | isolation source: saline water (ENVO:00002010), including | reverse complement strand
AAAAATTAATTATAGAAGAAAATTTAAAATTAAGGATTTAACAAAGTATATTCCTGTTGATTCTCAAGGCAATATTCTAGATCCTGTATCTACAGGTTATCTTCGTGGAGGAATAGCAAGTAACTATGATGATAATTTTATATTTGGACATGAAAGTCCTGTAGAAACAGCGTGGAGAAGAAGTTCACATTATCCGTTTGCTTTTGTAAGAGCATGGATGCTAAGGCAACCATCACAGTTTTTTGGTTTAGCATTTGATAGAAGTAGAATAGCAAGAAATTTAGCTGGACAACTTGTTTACACAGATACATCAAAAAGAATTAATCTTAAAGATTTAAAATTTCCTAACATACCGAGCGATACAACTAGAATATTTACTTCTGGTTTGATAAACTATATGCAAAGTTACTTAATTGGAAATGAAGATGTTACTTTCAAAACATATAAAAGCAAACTAGCTAGTTTAGAAAATAAACTAGGACATAAAATAGGTGGCTTCACTCAAAAAGATAAATTTAGGCTTATACTAGATAGTAGAAATCCTCAAAATGAAGGAAATATTTTTGTACCTGAAGAAAATTACAATCTTGTTTTAACAAAAAGTATTCCATTAGATGTATACTCTTACAGTGGTATGATTATTGAAAAAATACCTAGTGGATTTATTGTAAAAGGTTATGATAAAGATAGACCATATTTCAACATTTACCCTATTGAAAGAAAACAAAGTGATATTTTAATAAATGTTGGAGGCATAAGTGAAGAGTTTGTAACATTTGATAGCGGCAAAACTTACTCCATAGGACAAATTGTAGAAAATAATGGAGTGTTCTATAGAACGAAGACAGGCCATACATCAGGAGGATCACTTGATTTAAACTTTTTTACTAGACTCCAAGAACTTCCATCAGAAGGCGGAGCAAACGCATTCTTTTCTAAAAACTTTAGTACTACGTTAGAAAAAATAGACTATGGTACCGTATTTCCTGATATACAAGCAGTAGTTGATTTAATTTTAGGTTATGAAAAATATTTATTGACGGTAGGATTTACATTCGACACATTTAACAAGGAACTAGAAGAAATTGAAAACTGGGCCTTAAGTGCCAAAGAGTTTATGTTTTGGTCAACACAAAACTGGGATAACGGAGCAGTATTAACAATAAGTCCATCAGCAAGACAAATTTATTTTGAAAAACCTTTTACAGTAGTAGATGACATTTATAATAACTTTTATGACTACAGTTTATTACAAGCTGATGGAAAACGATTGTTAGCAGACTTTGCTACAACCGAGAGAGATAATACAAATCAATTTGGAATATACGTAAAAAATACTGATCAAGGAATCTATCATCTTAAAATACCTGTAATACAACTTGAACATGCTGTTGTTATAGATAACACAACTGTATTCAATGATGTAATATATAATCGTCCGCAAGGATATAGGCAGGAAAGAATAAAAGTTAAAGGTTATAGATCAGACGAATGGAATGGTTCATTAAATGTTCCTGGATTTGTGTTTGATGATGCGTTTATAAATGAATGGACAGCTTATCAAGATTATAAGATAGGTGACATTATACAACATAAAGAATTTTATTACGTGGCAAAAAGTAATGTGTCCGGAACGCAAACTTTTATAGCTAAAAATTTTGTAAAGTTAGACGGAAAACCAACACAAAAGTTACTTCCTAATCTGGATTATAAGGCTAGACAATTTAGTGATTTTTATGATTTAGATAGTGATAATTTTGATTCTGAACAACAAAAATTAGCACAACACATGATAGGATATCAAAAAAGGAAATATCTTGAAAATATTATTCCTGACGATGTAAGTCAATATAAATTTTTCCAAGGAATGATTCAAGACAAAGGAACCAAAAACGTTTTAAATAAATTGTTCGATAAATTAGGAAGTGCGAATAAAGACAGTATTGAATATTTTGAAGAGTGGGCAATTAGAACTGGACGTTACGGAGCAACAGAAGGAAATGATCAATTTGAGATATTATTCGATGAAGAAAAATATAGATTGGAACCACAACCTGTTGAATTAGTTGATGAAATCAATCCTAAAGATACTAGTTTAGTTTATAGATTAAACAGAAATAGTGTCTACGCTAAATCAAAAAATTACGATCATAAACCTTTTTTAACAAAATACTATAACGATGACAATATGTTTGTTAAGTCAGCGGGATATGTTAATCCATTAGACGTAGATTTACAATTACTTAATTATACTGATCTAAGCACACAAACTTTAGGAAATTTAAAAGGTGGAGATTATGTTTGGACTGCTATTGATAAAAGTCAAAAGACTTGGGGAGTATACAAATATATTCCTACAGAATATAAAATAAAAAGTACTACAGACACAGTAGATAACAGTTTTACAATAACTCTAGACAAAGCAACAGATTTTGAAGTAGGTGACATTGTTGCTGTCAATGACATAGATACAGATACAGACGGGTATTATAAAATTAAGACAATAAGTCTTAACTTAATAACCTTAGAACACGAGTCAACAACAAATATTACAGCTACAGCTTCCGCTAACGGTTTTGTAACAAGATTTAAAAATGTAAGATTGAAAAAATTAAGCGAAGCAAATGATAATATTCAAGGTGAAGGCGCAAGATCGTTTTCAATCGGAAGTCCAAATTTGAGCAGTGATAGAATCTGGGTGGACGACGATGACGCAGGTAAATGGCTTGTTTTAAATTATAAACAGGTATATGAACTTAAACCTAATATTGTTAATACTACAGCAGGATTATTAGATAGCACACAAAAAGATTTTGGGTCAAGTATTAGTGTTAATGATCAAAATAACTTAATGGCTATCACAGCTCCAAAAGATCTAAATGGAAGCGTATACATCTATAATAGACCAAGCGAAGCTACTGATTATAATTTATTACAACAAATTGATGAAGATGCTTTTTACTTCGATCAAAACGGAGGCTTTGGAACCAGTGCTTCTTTAAGTCCTGATGGTAAATGGTTAGCAGTAGGTTCTCCACAGGCTTCTAATACTAAAAGTTTTTATAAGGGCGATTATAATAATCAAACAGCTTATGTAAGGGGCGATGTTGTCCTATACAAAGAACAACTTTGGCAAGCAGACAGAGCAATAGAATCTCAGGCTGTACAAAGTTGTATCAACCATGCTTCAAACGCTCAAGCGGCTGAAAATGATTATGATTCTACTTCACAAAGTTATCCTACAATAGTTTATATGATGCGTGGCAATCATAGTATGCCAACAGCTAGTACAGATCATATTTTAATAAGGGCAGAAACGCAACAATGGGAAGCATCTAAAGCAGGTGATATATTAACTTTAAAATGGAATCAGTATACAACTGGTGCTTTAACAGGTGTTTCGCCTTTCAACAATGATCCAGTAATAAACGAATCATTCTTGAATGGCAATCATGTTATTGTCAACAAAGTAAAAATGGTGATAGAAATTATTAGTGCACTTGATGTACCAGACGTGGGAGATGAAATTACAACAGAAACAGCTAGGGCAAACGTTGCTTATAGATTTATAGATTCAGATAATAAAATGATACTGTATCTAAATAATGTAAATGGAGAATTACAGACTTCAGGTACGGTACAACGTAATAATGTAACTGTTGGAGCCTTCACAACCGTTAATCATGTAGGTGATGATTATCACACAGGTTGGTGGCAAATAGCTGTAGGTAGCACATTTAGCACTACAAACTTAATAGAAACTAATCCCAATTTAGTTGTTCAAGATCTTTCTTTAGCTGAAGAAGGTGCGCCAAGCACACCTAGTCCCTTTACAAATATTCTAGACACAGTAGTGCAACAGCAAACTACTGAACCAGCTAGAAATTCTTTCTATGGTATATTAAGTTACTATAACGGAGCAACTTCTTCCAATGTAATTGACACAAGATGGTTTGTAAGAACAGAATTACAACACGGGTCGACATACCAAGTTGGTGATAAATTTAGAATGTGGGCAAACACTTTATATGATAACGGTATTAGACAAGACCCAGAACCTGTGTTGAATTTAAGTTTTGACTACCTTAACAATACAGAACATACAGTCAACGATATTTGGAACGGTTTTTGTATTGTTAGATTGACAAACTTTGATCTAAATGGAGATCCATTCCTTCCACAGATAGGGGATACTGTTACTTGTTCTACTACCGGAAGTACAGCCGAAGTGGCTTACATTCAAAGAGAATTCGCAACTATAAGAATATATTTAAAGAATAGAAATGGTACATTTAGTAAAGGTGTAGACTTTGGTGAAACATCTAGTATGACATTTGTTGAAAATGATAGTACCGTCAGGACCATAGGACCTATTAGCAGTTCGCATTTAGAAAATACAACAGCTGGTGTGATGTTAATTGTTGACAAAGCACAAAACATACAAGTTGGTTCGGCTATATTTTTACAAGATAAAGAGTATTGGATTTATAATACTAGAACTATATTAGGTGTTGAAGATTCAGCTAATCCGCCAGGACCATTAAACTTGGATTGGAATAGGACTTATAACATTCCATTGACTACAGGTGGTTACGGCACTACTTTCGATAATGAAGGAACATTTGCCATATATGAAAGAAAAGAATTAACTTTTGATCTAAAAGGCTACTATACTGTACCCAACTCAGCACCTGGAAGAAGACTTGGAACTAAAATTAAATTTGCCCAACTAGATGCTAATACATACAAATTATTTGTATCGGCCGCAGGGGATAAAACTGAATTGAATGAAGGTAGAATTTATATGTTTGATAAAAACTCTACCGATGATTTTGTTTTATCTAATGATAATAATTATAGAGGAACATACAATACAGCATCTAGCTATTTTACAAACGATCTAATAAGATTTGGGGAAACAATTTACAAAGCAAAAACAAATACTGTGCCTGGTGCGTTTAATGTAAACTTATGGGAAACAATAAACAGTGGTGTTGATTTGCTTGGATATGTTCCAAATGATACAAACTACAGCATTACTGAAAGTACATTAGAACAAAAATTCTTAGAAGAATTTGGAGCAGATTACGACGTAAGCACTGATGGAAACGTTTTGATATCAACAGCAAGATATCTCAATGCTGATGATAGTAGTTTGCCTAATAGAAGAATAGTTGTATACAGAAAAACCGGAAATCATTACCAGTACTCACAATTATTAGAAACGCAGGATATCACAGAAAATTGGGGACAAACTATAGCAATCAGCAATGACGGGAAAAAAATAGCTGTAGGTGCTCCTGATAATAGTACAAGAGAGATAAGAGGTGGTGCTGTTTACATTTATATTCAAGGTACAGATGGTAGGTTTGCTTTAAATCAAACTTTAAGACCAATTGATAGGACTTCCAACACTAGGTTTGGAAGTAAATTAGATTTTGATGGAAACACATTAGCTATAGCGTCAAGAGGAGGAGATCTTGAAAGAGTAACCACATTAGACCAAGACACAACAATTTTTGATAATGGAAATACTCCTTTTAAAGTTATAGACAATGATAGTGGACTTGTTAGTATATATGAAACGGTCAATGATACTTTGCTATATGGACAAGACTTTTCCTATGATAAAGACACACAAGATTTTGGTAGTATTATGTTAGTAAAAAACAATCATGTATACCTAGGTTTACCTAAACAACAAATACTTTCTAATAACACCATTGATAGAGGATTAGTTGCTGAATATAGAAAACCTGTAAATACAACATCTTGGACAATAGGAAGACAACCTATAGTTCCAATGGATGTCACAAAATTAAAAGGTGTAAATCTTTTTGATAAAAATACAAACGGATTAGTGACATACTTAGATTACATTGATCCTTTACAAGGTAAAATTGCTGGTGCCGCAGAACAAGAAATTACATTTAAAGTATCTTATGATCCAGCAAAATATAGTGTAGCCACTGCTACAGGAGTAACTTTAGACACACTAGATTATACTGCGGAACAATGGGTAGGAAAAATTTGGTGGGATATAGGAAGTGCTAGATTTATAAATCATCATCAAGGTGATATCTTAGAATCAACGGCTAACTTTAACACTTTATTTCCAGGCACTACTGCTGACGTTTATGAATGGGTAGAAACAAATTTACTTCCTAGTGAATGGGATACACAAACAGGGACAGAAGCTGGACTTACAAATGGTATAAGTGGTACGACAAAGTACGGAGATTCAGCATATAGCACAAGAAGAATATATGATTCTGCTTCGCAAACTTTTACAAATAATTACTATTATTGGGTAAAAAACAAAGCTACACTACCAACTGATGTAAATAGAAAAACTACAGCATTTGATATAAGCAAATTAATTACTACGCCTGCTCAACAAGGCGTAAAATTTATATCGCCATTAGGAAATAACAGATTTGCTCTGTATAATTGTAGAAGCTTAATAAAAGATAAAGACGTAGGAATAACATTCAATTGGTGGACTATAGAAAATCAAGAACAAAATGTTCACAACGAGTATCAAATTATTTCCGATGGATTAGAAACCAGTATTCCAAATGACACAGTCAAACAAAAATGGGTTGATAGTTTAGTTGGATTCGATGTCAACGATAGACCCGTGCCAGACGTTGATTTGCCAATTAGACAACGATATGGTAATCTTAATGAACCAAGACAAAGTTGGTTTATAAACAAGACTGAAGCAAGAAAACAGTTTGTAGAGCGTGTAAACAAAATTCTTAAAACAGAATTAATAGTTGATAACAAAGATTTATCTGGATTGACTGAGATTGATCCAACTCCGACAAGTGTATCCGGAGTATATGATACAACATCTGATACATTTGCTGAATTACAATTTATAAGTGTAGCAAACGTTAAACAAGCTAACTTGACATTGGAAATAGAAAATGGCACTATAATAAATGTGCTTTTGACTGATCCTGGCAAAGGATATATTAATCCTCCAACATATACAATAAAAGACAGCACAGGTACAGGAGCCGTGTTAGATTTTGTTTTAGCAACTGATGGAAGTATTGCTTCTGTTGATATTATAAATGGAGGAACCAATTACGTATCACCAACTATAGAAGTTAGAAAATTTAGTGTGTTAGTCAAAACCGATGAAACAGTAGGCGGAAAATGGGCAGTATTTTCTTGGGATGGTACCGAGTGGCTAAGAACATTGACTCAAGCATATGATGTAAATGCTTATTGGCAATATATTGATTGGTATGCAACAGGATATAATAATTTTACGCCTATCAATTACACTATTTCTAGCAGTTATCAATTGTATGGTTTAGGAGATAAGATAGGAGATATAGTCAAGATAAACAATGTAGGAACAGGTGGTTGGTTATTATTAGAAAAAGAAGATGACCAAGACACAGAAGATTATACTGTAAACTACAAAACAGTAGGAAGACAAAACGGTACAATAGAATTTAAAACTTCATTATATGATGTTACTAATGAAAACATAGCTTATGATGGCAGTGGGTTTGATAAAATATTTTACGACACAGAGCCTGTAGCTGAAATGCGTTTGATTATAGGTATTCTAGAAAACAAAATATTTATAGATGATTTGTTAAAAAATTGGAATGAATGTTTCTTTGCTGGTTTAAGATATGTATTTACTGAGCAACCTAATGTTGATTGGGCATTTAAAACAAGTTTTATTAAAGCAAAACACAATGTTGGAGAATTAGAACAGCGTATTACATTTAAAAATGATAGTTTACCAAGTTATGAGTCTTATATTAATGAAGTAAAACCATATAGAACAAAAGTTAGAGAATATTTAAGCTCTTATGAAAAAACAGATCCTAGTTCAACAGTGGTTACTGACTTTGATTTACCTACATTATACAATGACGCAGAAGGAAGAATTACACCGCAATCTGTACAGGTAATTGATAATAAAATTGTAAGTGGATTTTCTGAAATAACAAAATATCCTAGTAAACATTGGGCAGAAAATATAGGTTTTGAATTACAAAGTCTTAATATAGCCGATACTGGATCAGGTTATTTAGATGCCCCTATTATCAAAATTACAGGCGGTGGAGGTTCTGGAGCAAAAGCCACAGCATTCATAGGTACAGATGGTAAGGTAACTGCTGTAAAAGTGAATAACACAGGTTCAGGTTATCTATCACAACCAACTATTACATTGGAAGGTAGTTTACAAGATGGAGGTACAGCCGCTAGATTAAGTCCAGTACTGGGTGGAGGTAAAGCTAGATCAACTCATTTAAGATGTAAATTCGACAGAGTTACAGGCACGTATTTGTTTAGTCAATTATCTACAACTGAAACATTTACAACTAATTCGAATCAACAAATATTTGATTTAAAATGGCCAATGCAATTAAAGAATACACAAATTACAGTTACAGTTGACGGCTTAGAAGCATTAAGAAGTGAATATACTTTTGAAAATAAATCCGATACTACAAAAGGTTATTTGAGAAAGTACGGAAGAATATTCTTTACAGAACCGCAGACAGCAAGTAAAAGTGTTGTAATTACATATAACAAATCAGCAGAGCTTTTACAAGCACAGGATAGAATTAATTTTTATTATAATCCAACCACAGGTATGTTTGGAAATGATTTAGGACAATTATTAGACGGTGTAGACTATGGCGGCGTAGAAGTAAGCAGTTATAATTTTGGTACAGGTACCGGTTGGGATTCAGATGCTTGGTTTACTACAACTTATGATACATTTGATACTACATTTGATGACGAAATATTCCAAATGGATGGAAGTACAGAAGTATTCACACTGAGCAAACCTTTAGAAAATAATGCTGTTTATAATGTTTACCTAAATGGCAAAAGAATTGATGATCCTAATTTTGGTACAGCATCACAAACTAATGTAAATGCTGTAATGAGCAGTATTACAGGCGACGGAACACAAACCACTATTACTATTACAAATGATATACAAAAGTTTGTAGCAAATGATGTTGTTGTATTTAGAAAAACAACTTCAGACGGATCTTTCTTGCCTGATCCAAGATCCTATGATACAGTATTGAGTGGCGGTGATTTACAATTTAGTACAGCAAAAGGTATTAGTCCAGAAGAAATAATTATAGATGGTGATGGCTTTGTAACTCCTACGACTAGCAAAGGACCTGAGGAACAAATTCCTGGACAAGTATTAGATACAGTTGATATTAAAGTATTTCATAGACCTGGAGAGGGAGGTAGTTTAATAAGTAGTAATTGTTACAACGCTAATGGAACCTCAGTTGACTTTGGATTTGGAATTCAACCACAAAGTGAAAACGGGCTATTTGTAAGATTGAATAGAATTACACAATCTCCTAACACTTATACTGTAGATTACAAAAATAAAACTGTGAGATTTAATACTACACCTTCAAATGGTGCTTCCGTAAATATTATAAGTGTAAGTGGTAATGGAGAAAATGTTGTTGAATTTGATGAATTTACTGGTGACGGTTGTACAACACAATTTAAAACAAAAGCTCACTGGACAACAAAACTAGATTATATTGCTACAGTAGACGGAAAAGAGGTACAATCGGTATTAGTATCTAGTGAAGATAGTGCGATTGAAGATCCTAAAGCAGTTATTGTGTTTGGTAGTCCTCCGAGAGACGGAAGCGTAATTAATTTTGCTGTATACGATAAAGTTCAGAGTTATAGCAAAATAGAAACACAAGAATTTACTGGCGATGGAAGTACGCTTAACTTTACTTTGGAAAAAACTCCATACTCATCTATTCCTCATACTCATAATGTTGTTGTCCAAGTAGGAAACAAAATACTTAACGCTGGTTACAATCAACAGTTTACAGTTCAAACAGGAGTGTCAGAATACTTCTTAGAAATTTGGCAAACTCCTATTGGAAGTTTTGACAACTCTAATGTGTTAGCTTTACTTAACGGAACAGAACTTAAAATTGCTACTGAATTTAATATCCGTCCTGCTAATAGCAGTATTATACTAGAACCAGGTATAGGACAACCAGGAGATATATTAGAAGTATACATCAGAGATGATGGAGAATATGCCTTTGGAGCAGTAGAAGTAATCAATAATCAAAACACTTGGGTAGAAACACCTGGTGTATTAAAACTAGATGTAGCACCTACCGAAGGTCAAACAGTAAAAATCACTACATACAGTAAACATGATATACAAGATTTTGAAAGACAAAATTTTGATGTAATAGCAAGATCAACTTTAATTGTTGGAAGTGAAGATCACGTTCAATACAATCATTTAAAAGCAGGATTGGTTGAACTTCGTAAGCCAGCTATAGATGCTCAGTATGTTTGGTTTATTGTAAACGGTGAACTTAAAAATCCAAGCGTAGATTATTATCTAACAGATGATAGAAAATATGTAAAATATAATAATGCTATAGTGGATAACGATGTAATTGATATAATTCAATATAGCGCCGACGGACCTATTACACCTAAATTTGGATTTAGTCAATTTAAAGATATCTTAAATAGAAACATTTACAAAAGATTAGGTGATGTAGCACCATTAAAACTTGCTGAAGATCTTAAAGTCACAGACAAACAAATCAGTTTGGTAGATGCTAGTACTATTAGTGCTCCAGATAAAAATAGTGGCATACCAGGTATCTTGTTTATAAATGGAGAAAGAATAACTTATTTGGTCAAAATTGGTAATGTTTTAAAACAGTTACAAAGGGGAACACTAGGAACAGGAGCACCTGAGGTACATTCAGCAGGTAGTGATGTGTATAATCAAGGATTACAACAGACAGCACCATACGCTGATACAACAATTACAGAAGATTTTGTAGGAGATGGCTCCACTAGTGTGTATGAATTATCCTTTATACCTAGTTCAGTAAATGAATTCGAAGTGTTTGTAGCTGGCAAGAGATTAAGAAAAACTAGTATACAGATGTTCGATGTTACAAAAAATCAGGATTCTCCTGAAGCAGATATAACATCACCTGCCCAATTTAGTGTTGACGGAACAACAAATCAGCTCACTTTGACTAATACACCGGCAAATTTAGCTAAAATACAAGTCATTAGACGCACAGGTACACTATGGACAGACAGCGGACAATCCTTAAATGATGCGGAAAGTTTGGTAGCACGTTTCTTTAAGGCGGAAAAGGTGGAGCTACCAAAATAAATACAGTTGTAGGAAAGTGATATGATAGACAATTTCAAAGAAGATAACGGGGTGCTTTTACAAGGGCATATCAAGATTTTTGATCCAACAAATGGTGAGATTATTGTTGATAAGCGTAATGCTATCCATTATGAAAATATGAGTATTTCACTAGCAGAAAGTTTAGGAAACGCGGGTGAAGGATTCATATATCAGATGGCATTTGGAAATGGTGGTACAAGCATTGATCCAACAGGTATAATTACGTACCTTACACCAAATTCCACAGGCACTAACGCAAGTCTTTATAATCAAACTTTTGTTAAGGTAGTAGATGATAGAAGTGTTAATAACACAGACCCTGCTAGAAATAAAATTGAATCAAGACACGTAAGTGGCACAAACTATACAGACATACTAGTTACATGTTTGCTAGATTATGGTGAACCAACTGGTCAAGATGCTGTTGATAATGCTACTAATAGCAATAGCTTATATGTATTTGATGAGTTAGGACTTGTAAGTTATAATGCCGCAGGCACAGGAAGATTACTTACACATGTGGTATTCCATCCTGTACAAAAAAGTTTAAACAGATTGGTACAAATTGACTACACAGTTAGAGTACAGAGCTTAACAGGATTTAATGAATAATGGCTTATTTAATTAATTATTCAGACTCAAACAAAGGAACTATCTCAATAGAGGATAGTACAATCAATCAAACAACAAGTTTGGATATTCCTGGTAGAAATACAACAAGCTATGGTTCTGTGATAGCAGAGAGTTTTTTAAAATTACTAGAAAACTTTTCTAACACAGCCGCTCCAAGAAATCCGATACAAGGACAACTATGGTATGATACATCTACAGGAGTAAACAGTTTAAAACTTTATGATGGTACATCATGGGTTAATGCCGGCGGACTTAAAAAAGGAAACAACGCACCAGCTGTATCATCTTCACTGACCGGAGATTTATGGGCTGATACAGATAATAATCAATTATATATTTTTACAGGAAGTGCTTGGACTTTAGTTGGTCCTGAGTACAGTGATGGTTTACTTACAGGAGCAAAACCAACAACAGTTACAGGTAAAGACGAAGTCAATTATACAGTACTTCAAATAGAAGTACAAGGTAATCCTATAGCAATTTATTCAACTAGATCATTTTCACCTAAAAGTACAATCGTAGGATTTTCAATTATTCAACCAGGGTTGAACTTATCAACAGCTAATATTTCAGGAGCCGGAATAGGCAAGTATTATGGAACAGCAGAAAAGGCTGAGAATCTTGTTGTATCCGCAAATGAACTTCCTGTAGCGGCAAGTAAATTTTTAAGAAGTGATGTTTCCAGTACAACAAATGAACAATTAATTATTAGTAATGACCAAGGATTAAGGATAGGAGTAACCAATACTATCGATATAGCTGTAAGTAACGGTACAGGACAGATGGTTAACCAGACACAAGGTGCTCCATTAGATTTTAAAATTAAAAATGACGACGGTTTACAGAAAAACGTATTAAGAATAGATTCTAACGAAAAGGTAGGTATAAACACAATTACTCCTGCTGAAGCACTAGATGTTAGTGGATCAATACAAGCAAGTAATAATTTAATTATTCAAGGAACAACCGATAGCACAAGCATAGGAACAGGATCTGTAAAAATTTCAGGCGGTGTTGGTATTGCTAAAAAGTTATGGGTAGGCAATGCTGTTAATATAGCAGGAACTACAACATCTGCTTCAATAGAACCAAGTGCCACACAGACTTATAATTTAGGATCATCAGACAAAAGATGGCAAACAGTACATGCGGTACAGTTTAGAGGAGATATTGTTGGTAACGTAACAGGTACAGTAACAGGTGGTTCGGCTAATGCTAACAAACTTACCACAGCATCAACTTTTCAACTATCAGGTGATGTAAGCTCAAATCAAATAACGTTTGATGGTAGCACAGGTGGTACAACAAAAGTATTTACAACGGCCATTAGTAACACATTTATAGCTAACAAAACTTTAGCAACTGCTCCAAGACAAGATGACGAAGTAATAATAAATCGAGTATCTGGAGATTCAACAGGCGTATTTAAAATTTCACAAAGTGCACTAGTAAGTAGTGTCCCAGTGATTCCAATAGGAACAATAGTTCCATTTGGTGGGGTAAATCTTCCAGCAGGTTGGTTACTATGTGACGGAAGTGAACAGAGAATAGCAGATTATCTTTCTTTATACAATGCTATACAGTTTCAATTCAAAGATCAAAGCCAAGTTGCTTCAGGATTTTTTGGATTACCTGATTTCAGAGGTAGATTTCCGTTAGGTGCTGACAACATGGGAGGCACAAGTGCTAACAGAGTTACAGACGTAAATGCTGATACAGTTGGATTAGCATCTGGAGTTGAAAGCAGAGCAATTGACGTTAAGAACCTACCAGAACACGAACATGATTTGCGTTCTCCAAAAGGTGCTCAATTTTATGTAATATTAGATGACAGTGGCACGCCACAAGATGCTGATACAATAGTGTATGATGCTCCTACAGGAAACCAAGCAGGACAGGCTAGAACTTCTTCAGGAGGATTGTTAAATAGAAGGAACATTACTTACAATCAAAATACAGGATTAGAACAATTTGAAACTTTTGATATTTCAGAATTAGGAACACCATACAATGTTATGAATCCTTTCTTAACAGTCAAATACATAATTTATTCAGGAGTTGGCGGCTAATGGCATATCAAATAAACAAAACTAGTGGAACACTACTTGTTAACCTAGCAGACGGACAAATAGATACTACAACTACTGACATATCATTAATTGGTAAAAACTATTCAGGATTTGGTGAAGCTATTAATGAAAACTTTCTTCACATGCTTGAAAATTTTGCTAATTCCTCAGCACCAAGCACACCTTTAGCAGGACAAATTTGGTGGGACACAGCAACATCTAGATTAAAAGTTTACACAGGCACAGCTTGGACAACAGGCGGCGGACCTATTGTACAATCAAGCCGACCATCAATGGTTGCTGGTGACTTGTGGATTAATAACGAACAAAACCAACTATACTTTTATGATGGCACAGATTTAGGATTAGCAGGACCAATATATAATGCTTTCCAAGGACGTTCAGGTCCGCAGGTAGTAACTGTTCTTGATAACACAGGAACTAGTAGAACCATTGTAAAATATTGGGTAGGTGGGACACTTGTTGGTTTATGGAGCAAAATTGCTTTCACCCCGCAAAACGTTGATACTATTCCTAGTTTTACAGGTAATGTTGTAAAAGGATTTAATGTTGTCGACGCAGACTTTGTGTATGCTGGCACAGCTTCAAGAACATCATCACTTGTTGATTCACAAGGTGTTGTTAGAACGGCCGCACAGTTTTTAGCTAGTGATTCAGATGATTCCACAAGTGGTGCTTTATCAATTAGAAACAACAATGGACTTACAGTTGGATTAACAGACAACAATGTATTGAAAGTAACAAACCTAGGTGTTGTATCAGAAAATAATGTTAGTGGAGAAAACTACATTATCAGAATGACAACTAGTTTAGGAAAAAGAGATGCTGTTACAATTAATTCAGCGAACAATAGAGTAGGTATTTACAATTCAAGTCCAAGTGCTACATTAGATGTCACTGGCGATATGAAAATTTCAGGTGACTTAACAGTTTCAGGCTCCACTACAACTATTGATTCTGCTGTTTTAAGAGTAGAAGATAAGAATATTGAACTTGGATTAGGTTCTGATAGTACGTTACTCAACGATACACAGGTAGATTCTGCTGGTATCATAGTTAAATCATCAGATGGCGACAAAGAATTTTTATGGAGACAGGCTAGTAACGCATGGACAACAGGAAATAGTGTTAACTTTACCGGAACTGGTGGATTAAAATTTAATGGTGTTACTATTATCAGTGGTACAGATGCTCCAGGTATTACATCCATTGGTAATTTGACTACTGCTAATATAGGAAACATCAGCTTTACCGGCGGTATAGGAGTAAGCACAGGAGTTGTTGACGGTAGTGGAAATGGACTTAATCTTACACTAGCAGGTAACATGAATTTTGTTACACCGAGAAAAATTAGTGGAGTAGCAGATCCAACAGGAACAACAGATGTAACAACAAAAAATTATGTAGATACAGCAGTAGGCACAGAAGTTATTGCTTTAGCTTTAGATATTACAGGGCTAGGAACAGGCAGTAATTTAAATACGAATATAGCAACAATCATACAAGATATTGCTCCAGCAGGAGGAAAAGTAGAAGGTTGTGAAGCTAGAGTTCACTGTACAGCAACAACTGGTGCTACAGCAACACTAGAAGCGGCCAACTTGAACGCAAGTTTTAACAAAAGTTTAGTAGTTGTACAACAATTAGACGGTGGTGGAAGTGATAGTGGTAGTGTATCAGTAATAGGAGACGCAACATTTAACGATGTTACTGGTGCTATTACATCTACAGTACAAAGATCTTTGAAATTATTTAGGATAAGTGGGGGTAGCTGGGGTTATGTACAAGACCTAACTCCGGGCAATTTAATATAAATACATATAACATATTAGGGGTTATAGATGGCATACGTAATAAACTTAACAAACGGATCGCAGTTAGCAACTGTTGAAGATGGTACTATTGATCAAAGCACATCTCTTAAGCTAGTTGGTAAGAACTATGCTGGCTACGGAGAAATACAGAACGAAAACTTTGTACATTTACTTGAAAACTTTTCAAGTGCTAATCAACCAGCATCACCTTTAACAGGGCAGATTTGGTTTGATAGTTCAGGAAGCAAACTAAAGTTTTACGATGGTACAAAATTTAGATCCACAGGCGGAGCAGAAGTAAGTTCAACACAGCCTGTTGGATTAACCACTGGTGATTTTTGGTGGGATAGCGGTAATAATCAATTGTACGCACAAAATGCCGCTGGGGGCTTTGTTTTAATTGGTCCACAAAGTATTGGTGCTACAGTTTCTGCTATGGTAACTGGCCAAGTAAGAGATTCTAGTCAAAATAACAGAACAATTATTAAAGGTACTGTAGAAGACGGAGTTGTCTTTATTATTAGTAATTCAGAATTTACTATAGATTCTACTGATCCAACAAACGTTATTACAGGATTTGATGTTGTAAGACAAGGTTTAACATTAAGAAATACTACATCAGGAACCGACGGAGTAACAAGTGGAGCATTTAGATTTTATGGTACTGCTACAAACTCTGATAAATTAAATGGTTTACCAGCAAGTGATTACGCATTATCAGGAGCGGCTAATTTTAATAGCATAGTAAGATTTAAAGACGCTGGATTTACAGTTGGTGATGCTAACGATCTACTTGTCAAGATTGACACAGCAGGATCTGGTGATGAAGCAGTAATAGATAATACTGTAGGACAGAAAATTAGATTCAAAGTAAAGTCAAGTGGAGGAGTTACAACAGAACCTTTCCATGTACAGGCGGCAGGATTAATTCCTACATCTACTACTACTTTTGACATAGGTGACACCAATTTTAAATTTAGATCAATGTATGCTACATCATTTATTGGATTAGCTACAAATGCTACCAATTTACAAGTTGGAAGTAATTTTAGAACAGGCGATACTAGTGCTACAAATAATACGGTAGCTGTAAGAGATTCAAGTGGTAATTTAGCGGCAAATATTTTTAACGGAATTTCAACCCAGGCTAGATATGCTGACTTGGCAGAAAAATACGAAACTGATAAAAATTATCCTGTAGGAACGCTTATTACAATTGGCGGAGAAAAAGAAGCTACAGCATGTGAAGGTGATGACGCAATTTGTATTGGAGTTATCAGTATGAAACCAGCATATTTAATGAATTCAGAAGCTGAAGGACAAGCAGTAGCATTAGTCGGAAGAGTACCTGTAAGAATAACAGGTCCGGTAAATAAAGGGGAGTCTGTATATATTGCTAATAACGGTACAGCTAGTGTTGACGGAAACGGTGACATGATAGGTATTGCTTTAGAAAGTAATGACAGACACGAAGAAACTTTAGTAGAATGTATTTTGAAGTTATAAAATATAAGGAAGTAAAATGGCAGTAGGCGATACAATTACCGCGGCACGATATAATAATATTAGAGCAAGAGTAGCGGCAGTATTAGGATTAGGAGCAGGAGACGAAGGATACGGACAAGCAGTAACCAGTCAGACTGTTGTAGTAGGTAACACAGTTACAGCTCAAGATATGGTCAACCTAGACACAGACCTAACTAAAATAAGAGTTCATCAAACAGGAAGTTTACCTGGCGAAATAGCTCCACCATCAGCTGGAGATACAATAGAAGATAGTAATAACTCTACTAAAAAAGGCTACGCTCAATACGAAAGTTTAAGTATTACAGCTCAAGCATCAAGATTAAGTGTTAACGCTGGAAACTTAGGTTTACAAGCAGGAACATCAAGTTCTAGATCTGCTTCTTGGTCAACTGATATTGACCATTACTTTACAGTAACCTTTGGCGGATATTCAGTTACAAATGGAGATGGTAGTTCAACTACTATAAGTGGTTCTGATCATATGCGTGTATTTTTTAATGCTGGCGGAACTATTAATTTAAGCGGAACAATAGGATCTGGAAATAGCACAATCAACAATGACTGGAGAAACTTAATGTCATCAGTTGGTACTGTAGTTTTTGGAAGAAGTAATACAAGTAATGGTTCTACAGGAACTAGCTATGGTTACGTTAATTTACCTGGATCATATGTAACTATTTTTAATAAAACTGCTAGTGCGTATAGTGCTAACGATTATTTGATTGAAGCATATAAAAGTGGTGCTACTTTGCTTTTCAGAGTAACATTCAATGAAGATAAAGGACCAAATCCAAATTTTGATGAAGCTGTTACTGCTACAACAACAAGCACAGCACAACAAAATAGACCAAATAACACCAACGCTGTAAATGTACCAGCGCCAACTTTCAATACTACTAACGGGCTATAAGATTAAATAGTTATACTGTAAACTAGGAGTATAACTATGGATGAAGCATTAAAAAAAGCGTTGGAATTTTCCAATTTTACTGCTACTCTAAATACCCAAAAACGAATTCTTCATGAAAAGTATTTGGGAGATCTTGTGATGTATTCTGATAATGGTAAGTTTACTATTACAAAAGAACTTCTTAACTTTGTTTATATGATAAGCAACAATAGTGGCAAAACAGTTCTTATTGATGACAATAACACTCCAATACAAATTAATGATATAGATGATTTTATAACAAAAGCCACACAACAATACACAGATGCGACTAACAAATACTTGGGCGATTACAAGACTTTAAGCACCAAACGTAGCGTAGAAGGTTTAGTAGATGTCTAATGGTGTATTATGTTTTGCCAATAACAACAGTGAAATAAACTATATTCTACAAGCCCAAGAATTGGCGTTAAGAGTTAAAAGGTACTTGGATTTACCCACATCGGTAGTAACTTCTACACCTAACAAAGTCGATAAAACATTTTTTGATAAGATAATACCTGTAGAAACACCTACTGGTAATTACAAAAGGTATTATGACGGAGCAGATACTCATGTAAATGTTGCGTTTAATAATGCTGGTAGAATAGACAGTTTTGATTTAACTCCATATAAACAAACTTTGGTGTTAGATACAGATGTTATTTTGTGTAACGATGATCTAAAAAATTCGTTTGATACAAACTACCCTTTTCAAATATACAAAGACTGTACTGACTTGACAACATGGCGAGAACACACTGAATTTGATTATATCAATGACAAAGGTATAAGTTT
>CEOK01042372.1_pt1 | contig 19018 bp, 16 predicted proteins | sample 427001 | NCBI WGS metagenome assembly CEOK01 (sample SAMEA2591108, study PRJEB7988) | marine metagenome | isolation source: saline water (ENVO:00002010), including | reverse complement strand
AAAAAAGAAAAATCATAAGTAAAATTAATAGACTGATTTTCACTTAAGATTAAAAAAAGTGGTAAAACAGCCAAAAAATAACCCAAAAATAAACTACCTGCCGACCCCATATACAATTTAGCAGGATAAAAATTAAATATTAAAAACGGGATAATACAAACTAATAACAATAAAAAAACAAACGAATGTTGAAATAAAAAATAATTCTGATTAATCAGAACTAAAATTGCAATTAAAAACAAAATAAAAACACCAATTGCTAATCCATCTAACCCATCTAACAAATTCATTGCATTTGTTATACCTAAAAACCAAAAAACAAATAAAAGTTGTGAAAAAAAAGGCGAGAAATGAAGTCCAAAAAATGAAAAAGAATCTATTACACCTACACAAAAAAACAGTATCAATAATTGAGCACTTAATTTATAAAACCAATTCAATTTAAAAATATCATCACAAACACCCAATATAAAAATTAGTACACCGCCAATATATACAAGTGAAAAAGGCATAAAAAAATTATCTTTTAAAAAAAACAAACTATATAATAAAAATAATCCTACAAATACCAAACCACCATATAAAGGAATTATTTTTTTATGTATCTTCCTATCATTTGGGAAATCCATAAGAGATTTGATTCTTATGAATTTGTATAAAAAAAACATAATTAAAAAAGAAAAAAGAAATGCGGACTGTAATACAATCATCGACTTTTAACTTATTCCTAAAACAAAAACCTTACCCATAAAGTTCCCCAAACATCTCACGCTCAACCATTTCAATTATAATATGAAGAATCATCATATGTACTTCTTGGATACGATCAGACGTTTTACCAGATATAATAAATTCAGTATCTGCCTTACCAGCAAGATCACCACCATCTTTACCCAAAAACAAACATGTATGTAAACCAAGTTTTTTAGCTTCTTCATAAGCATTAATGACATTGTTAGACATCCCACTGGTAGATAGGCCTAGAAAGATATCTCCAGGTTTACCGTAAGCCTCTACCCCACGCGAAAAAACATAATCAAACCCATAATCATTACCAACACACGTAATATGTGAGGCATCTGTCAAAGAGATGACCGGCAACGCTTTTCTATCCTTTCTAAAACGACCTGTAAATTCTTCAGAAAAGTGCATGGCATCGCAAGCACTTCCACCATTTCCACAAATAATAATTTTGTTGCCATTCTGAAAACAACTCACCATCTGCTGTGCAATAACCTCTATTTTCTTTAATTCAGTAGAATTTTCAGAAAATTGTTGTACTAATTGAATACCATCATCTATTGAACGCTTTATTTGATTAATCATAATCGCTCCTTATCATCTTAGACCAAAAAGCCATTACTTTCTTTTAAAACATCAAAATAAGCATCTATACCTTCTTCTAAGGAAGTAAAATGATGATTACAACCCAATAATCTTAATTGATCTATATTGGCCTGAGTAAACGTTTGATATCGACCCTTTAACTCATCAGGAAAAGGGATAAAATTAATTTCAGATCCTTCATAGAAGTTTTTAACATGCACAGCTATGTCATAAAAGCTTCGAGCATTGCCTGTTCCACAATTAAAAATTCCAGATTGTTTAGAAAGATAAAAATAATAATTAACAGCCAAAACATCTTGAATAAAAATAAAATCTCTTAAAAAGTTTTTACTACCCTCAAATAAATTCATTTTATTTGTTTCTATCAATTGATTATAAAAATGGTACGGTACAGAAGCCATTTTCCCTTTATGATTTTCTTGATACCCAAATACATTAAAATATCTTAAACCAAGAATTTGATTAGAAAGTTTTTTATTTTTTAATAATAGCCTAACATAATTATCAAAAGCCAATTTAGAAAAACCGTATACATTAAGTGGATTTTCACAAATTGGATCTTCTCGAAAACCATCATTACCTTTCCCATAAACTGCTGCACTTGATGCATATAAAAAATCAACATTATGTTCACAAGCCCACAATAATAGATTTTTAGAGTATGTATAGTTTGTTTCCATCATAAACTTTCCATTATGCTCTGTTGTATCTGAACATGCACCCTGATGAAAAATAGTTTTAACTTTACCTTTTATATTTGGGAGTTCTTTTATCAATTCATCTTTATCTAAATAATCAACAAAAGATAAAGAATTTAAATTTAAATGTTTTGATCCTGCAGTTAGATCATCAACAACAATAATATCTGTGAAACCTTTTTTATTAAGATCATAAACAATATTACTTCCAATAAAACCTGCGGCTCCTGTAACTATAATCATATCTTTTTATGAATTTTCTTTGTCAAAACTTTTCGACCAATAACGTAAGCATTAAAACCTGCTTGTTCTAACTTTTGCGGATCATAAACATTTCTTAAATCAAAAAAATAAGGTTGTTTCATAACTGACCTAATTTTTTCTAAATCCAACTCACGAAATAAATTCCATTCAGTAACTAAAACTAGAGCGTCTACACCAGCTGCAGCATCATAAGAGTCTTTTGCATAAACAATATCCTTATTTGAAAATTCTTGTAAAAGTTTAACTTCCGGATCAAAAACTCTTAATTTTACTCCTTCATTAAGTAAAGCTTTAATAATTTCGATCGAAGAGGCTGCTCTCACATCATCAGTATTAGGTTTAAAAGCTAAACCTAATAATGATATAGATAATCCTTTTAAAGACCCAAAAACATTTTTCATGTTATAAATTATACGAGTCTTTTGTCTCTGATTAACGTCTTCAACAGCTTTAACAATTTTTAAATCATAATTTAATTCTTTAGATGAATGAATTAATGCTTGAGTATCTTTTGGAAAACAAGATCCCCCATATCCGGGACCTGGATGTAAAAAATAACGACCAATTCTACCATCCATACCCATAATTTTTGAAAGATCTTTAACATCAGACCCAGTTAATTCACATAAATTTGCCATTTCATTAATAAACGAAATTTTCGTAGCTAAAAAAGCATTTGATGCATACTTAGCTAATTCAGCAGTTTGCAAATTTGTTTTTACAATAGGCGTTTCATTTCGATATAACGGATCATACAATTCAGTTAATAAGTTCAAGGCTTTTTCAGAAGAACTCCCCAATACAATCCGATCAGGGTGAAAAAAGTCATAAATTGATGTTCCCTCTCTTAAAAACTCAGGGTTTGATAAAACAGCAATTTGATCATCTGAAAAACCTAACTTATTACGTATATCAAGAACCTTTTGTCCAGTTCCAACAGGTACTGTACTCTTATTTACAATTACTTTGAAGTCGAATGATTTTTTATTTTTCAAAATAGTAAAGATATTTTCAATAACATTCATAACTGCTGACACATCCGCCGAACCGTCTTTTGATTGTGGGGTATCTACTGCAATAAAAATAATTTCGCTATTTAAAATAGCAGTTTCAATATCTTGAGAAAAAGAAAGACGACCAGCTAAAGAGGTTTTTTCTAAACGTTCTGCCAAACCAGGCTCATAAAAAGGGGCTTTATGTTGTTTAAGCAAAGAAAGTTTTTCTTTATCTTTATCAATACAAATAACATTGTTACCTAAATCAGCAAAACATACTCCGGTAATTAAACCAACATATCCTGCACCAATTACTGCTACTTTCAATCAAAACCTCCAAAACAAGACAATATTATCATAAATCAAAAAAAGATGGGACAAAAATTTAGAAAAATACTGGGATAATTATAAAAAATAACTTATAATTACCATCAATGAATACCTTAACAAAACAGAAAATACCTTTATTAGACTTAAACGCACAATATGAAAATATTAAAGAAGAGGTCAAATCAAAACTTTTAGAAATATTTGATAGTAAATGGTTTATTAATGGTCCAGAAGTTGACGCACTAGAAGAAAACATTGCTCGTTATTGTAATGTAAAATATGCGGTTGGAGTATCTTCAGGTTCTGATGCATTAATTGTTGCTTTAATGACATTAAATATTGGTCAAAATGATGAAGTAATAACAACACCTTTTAGTTTTTTTGCTACAGCAGGTTCAATAAGTCGAGTAGGTGCAAAGCCAATATTTTGTGATATTAATCCAGATACATTCAATATTGATCCGGATCAAATCGAATCAAAAATAACATCTAGAACAAAAGCTATAATGCCAGTTCATTTATTTGGTCAATGTGCTGATATGGATAAAATTACAAAGATTGCAAATAAACACAACTTATCAATTATTGAAGACGCTGCACAAGCAATAGGCTCAAGTTACATATCTGAAAATGGTTTAAAAAAGGCAGGTAGTTTTGGAGATATTGGTTGTTTTTCATTTTTTCCTAGTAAAAATTTAGGAGCATGTGGAGACGGTGGTGTTATTACAACAAATAATGAAGAATTATTTCACAAAATTAAATCATTAAGAAATCATGGTGAAGTGAAACGATATCATCATCAATATGTTGGTGGAAACTTTAGATTAGATGCAATTCAAGCTGCAGTTTTAAACATAAAAATAAATCATTTAGATAAGCAGCATGAAGGTAGAAAGAAAAACGCAAATTTTTACAATAAAAATTTATCAGAAGCAACAAATAAACCAATCATTTTTGAAAAATGTAATACAATTTACAACCAATATACATTAAAAGTAAAAAATAGAGACAATTTTCAACAATACTTAAACGATTTTACAATTGGAAATAACATTTATTATCCAATACCTCTTCATCTACAAGAATGTTTTAAATCGTTAAAATATAAAGAGGGCGATTTCCCAAATGCAGAAAAAGCAGCTAAGGAAGTTATTTCACTACCAATTTACTCAGAATTAACAACAGAGCAGTTAGAATACGTATCTCAAGTAGTTAATAATTACTTCAATTAAACAATTTTAGTATTGCTTTAGTTGTATTTTGAAAACTATTAATTTTTTCTTCTAAAATTAATTCTTCAAAATTTAATTTATCAGGATATAAATTCATAATAGTTGTTTTTAATCGTTGATATAATTTATCAGTTAACAAATATTTTTTATTAATTAAATCAATTTCGGTCTGACTTAAATATGCAAACCCTCTTAAACAGGCAGGACCTCCACCATTTTTTATGCTTTCAGATAAATCTGTGTAGCACACAATGAGTTCTTTGGAAAAACGCTGCTCCAAATCACGAATACAAGACTGAATAGTTATATTATCTTTACACAAAGTAGGACAAATTAATAACATTTGATTAGAATTTAAATTAACAAATTGAGAATTAAAAAAATAAGTTTTAACAGCCTGTTGAAGTGTTAATTGATTACTAGGTATTTGATAAATAATTAAAGGTTTAGCAAATAGTTCTTCGTATTGCTTCGAAATAATATCTAAAACAGCATCTTGATTTTCAAAAGCATCCTCATGAATAACTAAGCAGTTACTAGTTCCAAAACAAATAACATCATTATGAAAAACACCCTGCTCAATTGCTTTTGCTGATTGTTGAGCAAATAGAAATTGATTTGATTTTAACTTATGATGTCTTGCAATATATTCAAATGCTTCTTTACTTTGTCTTACAGGAAAATCAATTTTGGGTGTAACAGTAGAAACTTTGCCATATACAAAAATATATAATCCAATTTTAGAATCACCCGATAATCTAATCATATTGGCAGCACCTTCATCTGAAAACGAATTTGGAACAGTGTCATGCAAACTAAAATGAGCACGATTAGGAAATAAATATTTTAAAGTTTTAATCGTATCACTAACTTCCAATTGTCGATGAAAACAAGTGACTAAATTTGCTGGAGTAATATGTACATTATTATCTAACGAATCATTAGAAGATGTAAGCACAAATGAGTTTGCAACCCATGATGCTGAACCAGAAAAAATAGAGCTCAATAACTGCAGATCACTTTTAAATACAGCTTTTAATGCATTCTTAAAATTACCATCAAAGCCCATCTGTCTCAAAATAACCTTATAGTTTCTTAATTGAGGCGGAATAACATATTGATTTAAACCATATTCTCTCAAAAGATTCATTTTTTTTAGAGATTGCAAAGCAGCTTTTTTAGGATATGAAATAAACGATTCATTGGTCATTGAATGCAGATTTCCATATGAAAGCCCTCCAAAATGATATGTGGGGCTCATAATCCGATCAAAAAAAACAGGAAATAAAGGCTCCATAGTATCCCTTTTTTACAATGATTTAACCGAAGCAATAGGATATGAACAATAATTTGCCGCAAAATAAGCACTAGGTCGATAATTACCACTATACCCTACTCCACCAAAAGGTAATTTTGAAGAAGCTCCATTAGTAGGACTATTAAAATTGATAATACCCGCTTTTACTTGTTGAAAAAACAATTTATGTTCTTCGGAATCAGACGAAAACAAACTAGCTGATAAGCCATAATTAGTATTATTTGCTTCTAAGATAGCCTCATTAAAAGAAGAAACATACATTAATTTTAAAAAAGGTCCAAAACATTCATCATCATCTAACTCTTTAACATGACTTACATCTAAAACAGATGGTGATAAGAAGTAGCCATTATCAAAAAGTTTTTTCTGTGGGACGATCTCTTTTGCACCATGATTTAATAAAGAAGAATACTTCTTTACAATATAATCCTGAGATTGTTTATGAATAACTGGACCCATAAACGGTTCATCAATATCAGTGTATGCACCAACTTTTAATGAAAATATCTTTTTTTGTAACTCTGTTTCAAAAGTAACTTTATCTTCACAATCAACAACAATAAGTCGCCGAGCACAAGTACAACGTTGTCCACTTGTAAGAAAAGCAGACTGAACAATTGCATCAAAAACATCTTGATTATATGAATGCTTAGATATTACAAGAGGGTTATTTCCTCCCAATTCCAAAGCTAATAACTTTTCAGGAAAAGATCCTAAATACGTTGAAATTTTCTTTCCTGTTTTATACCCACCCGTAAATAAAACACCATCAATATCTTTATGTTGATAGAGTTGTTCACCAACATTACCATCACCAAGAATTAGCTGAAGAACATATTCAGGCAAACCAGCTTCATACCATAACTTTATACACTTTTTAGCGACTTCAGTTGTATATTCACTTGGTTTAAATAAGACTAAATTACCTGCTAAAATAGCTGGAATAATATGCCCATGTGGAAGATGAGCTGGAAAATTAAAAGGGCCTAAAACAGCCATTAGTCCAATGGGTTTATAAAATAAAGAATACTCTTTTTGGTTAAAATTAAAGTTTTTTTCCTGACAGCATTCTAAAAAAGAATCAATCGAAATATCAACTTTTCCAACTACGGCATTAACTTCTTGTAAGGATTCCCATAATGGTTTTCCAGTCTCCATTGAAATACATGTCGCTATATCGTCTTTATTTTTTTTTAAAAGTGTTTGAAAAGCACGAACAAAACCAATACGCTGTTCAACTGTTGTCTGTTGCCAGACCATTTTATTTTCCAAAGCCTTGTTAATACAAACATCAATTTCAGAATACGCTGTTACATGATGCTCGAAAATTATATCTTCGGTAGCAGGATCAATAGAATGAAATAGATTCATTTATGTTTATCCAATTTTTGATGTGATGGTAATCTTTCTTGGTACCATAAAGAAAACTCTTTTAAAAAAGGTGTTTTAAATAACTTTTTTTGAGTAGATAAGTTCATTTTATAAAAAATAGACTGTCTAGATTTAGGATACAATCGAACATAACTTAACTGATTTCCTTGCTTTAAACATTCTCTAAAGGAAGGTGAATCTAAAATTGCTAATTTATCATAATCATCTAATTGGGCAATACAAGCTCTAAAATTATTTAGCTTTCCGCTTGAGACCATAAACAATGTTTTTTCATCTAATTTGTCTAAAATATTAAAGTACTTAAACAATTTAATTTGGGAGAAAACTCTAACATTATTTAATTTTGCTTTTATTTTAGGTCCTGCATCTAATACATCTACTGACATGGATTTCTTTAACCCCTCAGATTCAAGAATACTCATCGCCAAACGAGAAATATGATGAGCTTTTCCAATTGAATAATTCACATACGGCTCTACTACATCAATAAAAAAAGGTGCTTTAGGTAATAAATCAATTAAAAATGATTTATCAATTTGAGAAAGCTTATCTGCTTCATCAAAACTCATCTTTAAATATGGTTTAATAAGTACATCATAAAATAATGAACGCCCATTAGCATCAATATCACCTCTAATTTCAGCAATAATGGATTGTTTAAAACGTAATTGATGTTGCTTAATAAACAAAAAACGAACAAGCGACAAAAAACGACCAATTCCAGATTTCCTATAGTCAGGATGTAAGAATAAGGTAAGAAGTTCAGATGGACCATTATATTGCTTTTTTAAGGAAAAAATATCATAAGATGAATTTAAATCTAGCTGCTTAGAAGCTGTTTTAACAGTTTTTATATCAAATGTTAAAAAAGGTTGCCCAATACCAACAGAAGCTAAAATTGCACTAACACCAATAACCTTATTCAAAGTAATGTCTTCTAAAACAAATAAGTAATACTCATCACTTACAGAATCTACTTTTTTTGAAAAAGATTTTTCAGAAAGCAAAATTTTATCTTTAAGCAAAGATTTATTTATCGGAAGACTTGTCATTCCTGTTTGAGTAAATTTAGACAAATCATAAATTTGATCTAAATCATTTAGCGAAACTGGCCGAAAAATCAAATTAGAAATCATGTTAAGCAACCTCCTTTTTCAAAACTAAATACGTTCTTTCTATAATTTTTAAAACATTATCAATATCTACAGTCTGAATCCCTCCAATAGGCAAAAGAAAACGAATTTTTTTTCTTTTAGATCCTGCAATAAAAGATATAACACCGTTATCAAATAAATCTTTTATAAAGCGCATTGTTAAATCAGGGTCGCCTTTAAATACTTCAAACGCGATCATTGAGCCAACACCAAAAGGTCCTTCAAAATCTTTAATATCATTCCTACTAAATAAATTTCTTAAACCTCTTGCAAAGTAACCATGTGTTTTTGCAATTTTTCCATTTTTTCCATAATACATTTTAGACTTCAACGCTTTCAAAATAATCTTTGCAGATTCAATTGCTGTTGTTGAAGATGTAAAAGTTTGACTCAACAAACCCTTTTCTGGATTATATTTTTTTGTATATAACGTTGCACAAACTTGAGATAATTTACCTATAGAGACAATATCGACATACTTTTCTAACTTAAACATTTTATAAGCAAAAATAAAAGGTGTTCTTCCAAATGTTTGAATTTCATCTACGTAAACAGGAATATTATGTTTTTTTAATCGCTTCATTAATTCAATAAAAAAAGTTCGACTTCCAACATTAAAGCCACCCTCTCCTTGAATAAGTTCAAATACCATACAACCATATTCATTTGGATAACGATGTAAATAATCTTCTAAGGTTTTCACTGCGACTTCAATACTTTGAGTTTTATTATGAGGGTCAAAAAAAGGAATATAATCAACAGGTACAGATTGAGGTAACCCTTTTCTATAATTTGGATTATCAGTAACTTGTGCCGCCGTGATGGTTCTTCCTGAAAAAGTATGATTAAAAGCTAATATTCGTTTAGCTCCCTGCCTATGATGAAAGGCAATTTTTACTGCATTTTCCCATGCCATTACACCTGATGAAGTTAAAAAAGCATGATCCATTCCAGACAATTCAGTTAACATTTTATATAATTCTACCGATCCAGAATGCTGTTGAAGATTTCCTTGCATAACAGTATCCATTAAAGATGCTTTTATAGAAGCTTTTATAATATCAGGGTCAGAATGAGCCCAATGAACACCAATCCCACTAATAAAATCATATTTTATTGAACCATCAGAAAGCTGAACTAAAGAACCTTTCCCCATCCCTGAACTTAAATAAGGATAAAAAAGTTTTTGACCTTTACACTCAGCAATTTTATCCAGATAGTGATTATAATCTAAGCGTTTTTCAGAATCTGAACCTTTTACAGAAACTAAATCATTTTGATACACCATCAGTCTATCAATAAGATTATAAATACTTTCTTTAACAATTTTATCTTTGATAAAATGGTCAAACTGAGTCGTCATTTGAACTCCTACATTTTGGTTATACTATAAATATGCCCATTAAAATGAAATACTAAACATTAGAATTAAGACTTAGAAAAATTTACTTTTATGTGTGAATACTTTATTATTATAATATATATTATGAAAATAACAAAATTACGTAGTAGACTTTTTTTAATAATTTTTATCTCAATATTTTTGATCAATTCAATCCAAATTTTGAGTCAATTACCGTTTGATTCTGATATTAGTGATCTATCAAGTTCTGAACAAACTTCATATAATAATATGGAATCAAAATGGCAGGAAAGAAATATAGAAAGCAAATTAGAAGATGCTTTAGAAACATATGAATCATTATTATTTGAAAATCCTAGTAATAAATTATTATTACAAAAATTAGCATATGGTTATTGGCTAGATGGAAAATTTCATAAAACAAGTACGTCAACAAAATATGAAAGTTGGTATAATTCATTAAATTATTCAATAAATTGTTTAAAACTAAATAACGATTATAGAAGTTCAAATGCAATTTCAGACTTAACTAGTTCAGATTACGTATGCGCTTTGATAAAAGCAACAACTATAAAAGACTTTTTTATTTATTTTGGAGAATTACACTATGCTGATATTGGAGATGATGTACAAAATACAGAATCTTACTCGGATTATTTTGGAAATATTGTCGAACTAAATACAGGTTTTTCAAATGAAAAATTAAACGAAATTGACGAAGACGGATTTCTGACAGCATGGGCTGAATTAAAAAATATGGTAACAGAGGCTAAAGATCTAGTTGAAAGTATTAGTCAATTTAGTGATCTTAATGAAAATAATTTTCATTATATACGTAACCAATTTTTAGGTTCATACTACGCCAAAATGCCAGAGTACTATGGTCAAGATAAACTAAATTCAAAATCGAACTTTGAGCTTGCCTATACAAATGGAAATGAAAATTTAAACAATGCATTAGAATATGCAATAAATTATGGTAGAAGCTATGATGTACAGGTATATGAATCTCTTTTAATAACAATACAAAATGAAAACTTAGATACATTAAATAATGATTTGCTTCCTGAGAACACACTAGTTAAAAATTATGCAGCAACATTAATTGAAAATATTGATACTTCGTATGGCTGTTATGATGATTATGATTGTGATCAGATTATAACAAGCGAAGATTGTGATGATGAAAATAGTTTACTTAATGTCGTATCTGAAAACGTAACAATATCAGCAGAAGAATATTCAAGCTGTGATTTAAATATCATAAAAATCATATTAAATATGAACCCTAATAACACAAATAACAGCTACTCAGAAATATTAAATCAAGGGACACAATCATGGGAAGATAAAAGACTTATCTCCCTAGAATTAAAAAACTATTCTTTACAAGGTCCTATTCCTGATGAAATTGAATTACTAAATAGTTTAGTTACTCTAAACTTAAGTAATAACAGTATATCTGAAATTCCAGATAGCATTTTTTATATAAGTTCTAGCTTAGAAGATTTAAATTTAAACAACAATCAAATTACAGAGTTTAATGAAAAACTTATTACTTTATCAAGTTTAAAATCACTTCAAATCAATAATAATAATATAAGTTCAGATTTTCCAACTAATCTAAACTTATTACAAGAGTTAACGTATCTAGATTTAAGTTTTAATAATATATCTAATGAACTTCCTCAAAACATATACAGATTAACCAATCTGGAAACATTAAAAGTAAATGATAATAACCTTTCTGGAGATATGCCAGGAATTATAAATAATATGTGGCCGAGTTTAAGAAATCTATATTTACAAAACAATAAACTAACAGGTAATTTACCATTTAATATATTTGATTTGCTATTATTAGAAAATTTAGATTTAAGCTGTAATAGATTAAGAGATTTTTATAATACTTTATCTGAACAAGAATTAATAGAGATCGGAATCCAGGATTGTTGATTAACCTTCTGTTATACTTGCGCTTAAATAATCTTTATTCATTCTAGCTATATTAGAAATACTTATTCCTTTTGGACAAGCAGCTTGACACTGATATTCGTTTGAACAACTTCCAAAACCTTCTTTATCCATTTGATTGACCATATTAATAACACGTTTCTTTCTTTCAGGCTGACCTTGTGGCAATAAAGCTAAATGACTTACCTTAGCTGACACAAACAACATTGCAGAAGCATTAGGACAAGCCGCAACACAAGCACTACAGCCAATACATTGTGCAGCATCAAAAGCCAAATCAGCATTTTTCTTTTCAACAGGAATAGAATTTGCATCTTGAACACTACCAGTTCTTACGGAAATGTACCCACCCGCTTGAATAATTCTATCAAAAGCACTTCGATCAACTACTAAATCTTTTAAGATTGGTAAAGCTTTTGCTCTAAAAGGCTCTAAAACTAGCTCTTCTCCATCTTTAAACGAACGCATGTGCAACTGACATAAAGTATTTTTTTCTACCGGTCCATGAGCTTCACCGTTAACTACGGCACCACATGTTCCACAAATTCCCTCTCTACAATCGTGAGCAAAAGCAATTGGATCTTTACCCGATTTAATTAAATCTTCGTTAACAACATCTAACATTTCTAAAAAAGAAGCATCAGTATCAATTCCATTTGCTTCATAAGACTCAAAGTAACCTTTTTCATGAGAACTTTTCTGTCTCCAAACCTTTAATCTAATGTTTATTTTATTACTCATTACTTATAACTCCTAGTTGAAGGGGTCACAAATTCAAAGTTTAGCTCTTCTTTATGTAAAACTGGTTTTTTCCCTTCACCTTTATATTCCCATGATGAGACATAACTAAACTCTTTATCTTTACGAAGGGCCTCTCCCTCTGGAGTTTGACTTTCTTCGCGAAAGTGACCACCACAAGATTCTGTTCTATCTAAAGCATCTTCGATCATTATTTCCCCAAATTCAAGAAAATCTGCAACTCTTTGCGCTTTTTCAAAAGTTGGATTATAACTATCTGCAGAACCAGGAACAATAACCTCACTCCAAAATTCTTCTCTAATTTTAGGGATTTTTCCTAATGCTTCTTTTAAACCGGTTTCGCTTCTAGACATACCACACTTATCCCACATTAATAAACCTAACTCTCTATGAAATTCATCTACAGTTTTAGAACCTTTTTTATTGCTCAATTTCTTTATCTTCATATCAACATCAGCAATGGCACTTGTGAAAGCATCTTTACTTGCATCAGCATCTAAAGGTGACACATCTGCAAGATAATTTCCTAAAGTATGAGGAATTACAAAATATCCATCAGCTAACCCTTGCATTAATGCACTAGCACCCAAACGATTTGCACCATGATCAGAAAAATTAGCTTCACCTAAGACAAATAAGCCAGGTATATTTGACATCAAATTATAATCAACCCATAAACCACCCATTGTGTAATGAACAGCAGGATAAATCATCATTGGTGTTTTATAAGGATTATCAGCCGTAATGTTCTGATACATATCAAATAGATTTCCATATCTAGCTCTTATGGCATCTTCACCTAATCGTTTAATAGAGTCCTCAAAATCAAGATAAACAGCAAGTTTAGTAGAGCCAACACCTCTACCCTCATCACATACATATTTTGCATTCCTAGAAGCTAAATCACGTGGAACTAAATTTCCAAAACTAGGATATTTTCTCTCCAAATAATAATCTCTTTCGTTTTCAGGTATATCAAGAGGATTACGATCATCACCAACTTTTTTTGGTACCCACACTCGTCCATCATTTCTAAGCGACTCAGACATTAAAGTAAGTTTTGATTGATATTCACCATGAACTGGGATACACGTTGGATGTATTTGAGTAAAACAAGGATTAGAAAATAAAGCACCTTTTCTTGCAGCTTTCCAAGTTGCCGTTACATTAGAAGCCATCGCGTTTGTAGATAAATAAAAAACATTTCCATATCCACCAGTACAAAGTAAAACAGCATCTGCAGAGTGTGTTTGCAATTCACCAGTCTTAAGATCACGTGTAACGATCCCTTTAGCTACACCATCAATTAAAACAAGATCCATCATTTCATGATTAGTAACCATTTCAACTCCACCGGCATGAGTTTGTTTCATTAAAGCACTGTAAGCGCCTAATAAAAGTTGCTGACCTGTTTGACCTCTAGCATAAAATGTTCTTGATACTTGAGCACCACCAAACGATCTATTATCGAGTAATCCCCCATATTCTCTTGCAAAAGGAACACCTTGAGCAACACATTGATCAATAATATTTACACTAACTTCAGCTAAACGATAAACATTAGCTTCTCGTGATCTAAAATCCCCACCTTTTATCGTGTCATAAAATAATCTGTAAATACTATCCCCATCGTTTTGGTAATTTTTAGCAGCATTAATACCACCTTGAGCAGCAATACTATGGGCTCTTCTTGGAGTATCATGGAAAGTAAATGCTTTTATGTTATAACCCAATTCAGAAAGCGTAGCTGCTGCAGAAGCACCGGCTAAACCAGTTCCAACAACAATAACATTATATTTTCGTTTATTAGCAGGGTTAACTAATTTCATATCAGACTTATATTTAGTCCATTTATCTCCTAGTTCACCTTTTGGAACTTTGGAATCTAAAACAATTTTTTTATTTTCAGACATTAGATACTCCAGTTGTTATAATGATGAAATAAAACATATATTGGTACTGAGGAAAACCCAACAGCGATAAACAAAGCTACTCCCCATGTAATTTTGTTTATGATAGGCGTATAGACTTCGTGGTAAAATCCAAAAGTCTGAACAACACTTTGCACCCCATGAACCAAATGCATAGCAATAGAAACCATCGCTAATATATACCAAACCGTTCTAACTGGATTCAAAAAAGAGTTGTACACATGTCCATATAAACCAAGGTAATGCCCATCAATTGTAGAATTCAACTCTGTATGAGGGGTAAATGTATAATCGACTAAGTGTAAAATTATATATAAAAAAATTATAACACCAGATAATTTCATAAATTTAGTAAATAAAGAACGTGTTTTTTTATGTAAAGGCTTAGCATATGAAGAACCTCTGGCTTTTATGTTTCCAATGACTAAATAAAAAACTAAACCAAAATGAATAAAAAACATTGTAAGCAAACCAGCTCGAGCAATCCATAACAAACTTCCGCCACCAAGACTTTTAAGTTTGTATGCATAATCGTTCATTGCTTCGGGACCAATAAACATATTAAAATTACCCAAAACATGGGCTATTAAAAATAAAACTAGAGCTATTCCACTGATTGCTATTAATTGCTTTTGACCTATCTTTGAAGTTAAATATGTTATCATGTTAATCCTTTCTACTAATTAACTACATATTATACAGAATCTTATCGATTTAAGCAACAATTAACAATTTATAAAGAACAAAAAGAAACTTCACTTGATACTTATATTATTAAAACGGTATTATTTCAAAAAAATATTCATGCGGAGGAATCGATGACAGCTCAAGAACAAAAAAATATCGTTAGAATCGAAAAAGATACTATGGGTGAAATAAATGTACCAGCAGACAAATATTATGGGGCCCAATCTGCGAGATCTCTTAAAAATTTTGCAATAGGCTCAGAAACATTTACAAGGGCTTTTATTGAAGCTTTTGGAATACTAAAAAAGGCTTGTGCAATAGCAAATAATGATTGTGGGGTATTAGAAAACGAAAAACTCGATTTAATTAAACAAGCAGCTGATGAAGTAATCAGCGGAAAATTAGATGATCATTTCCCTCTTTCAGTATGGCAAACAGGGAGTGGCACCCAAACAAACATGAATTCAAATGAAGTTATTTCAAATCGCGCGATAGAAATAGCAGGTGGCGAGATTGGTTCAAAAAACCCAATACATCCAAATGATGATGTAAATAAATCACAATCATCCAATGATACATTTCCAACAGCTATGCATATTTCAGCAGCTTTAGAAATTAATAGAAAATTAATACCCGCTATAAAACAATTAGCCTCTACATTTGAAAAGAAAGCGAAAGAATTTCAAGATGTTGTTAAAATAGGACGAACTCATTTAATGGATGCAACACCATTAACAATTGGTCAGGAATTTTCAGGTTATGCAACTCAATTAAATAATGGACTAGATAGAATACTTAACAGTCTTCCATATTTATATGAATTAGCAATAGGCGGTACTGCTGTAGGAACAGGGTTAAACACACCAAAAGGCTACGCAGAAAAAGTTGCAGCAGTAATAGCAAAAGAAACAGACTTACCCTTTGTAACAGCTCCAAATAAATTTGAAGCCCTATCTGCACATGACGCTATCGTTGATATTCATGGAGTATTAAAAACAATAGCAGGTGCATTATTTAAGATAGCAAATGATATTCGTTGGTCAGCATCAGGACCTCGCTGTGGAATTGGAGAATTAAATATTCCAGCTAATGAACCAGGATCATCAATAATGCCAGGTAAAGTAAATCCAACACAATCAGAAGCATTAACCATGATTGCAGTTCAAGTAATGGGCAACGATGCAACCATAGGCTTCGCAGGAGCATCTGGAAACTTTCAGCTTAATGTTTATAATCCTGTATTAATACATAATTTATTACAATCTATTACTATTTTGAGCGATGGATGCAATAGTTTCCACGACAATTGTGTTGTAGGAATAGAAATAAATGAAATAAATGTCAAGAAAAATTTAAATAATTCACTCATGTTGGTAACAGCATTAAATACTCACATCGGTTATGATAATGCCGCAAAAATTGCTAAAAAAGCACACGCTGATAACACAAGCTTAAAAGAAGCTGCAATCGAACTAAATCTACTTACTGAAAAAGAATTCGATGAATATGTTGTACCAGAAAAAATGATTGGATAAATAATAATTAACAAAAAAAATACCCCACGACTTAGCGTGGGGTATTTATTTTTATAAGATTAAGAATTATATTTTATTTGATAATTCTTTAACAGCTGAAACAGAACTTTGTAAATCTTTTAATTCATTCTCATTTAATTTAAGTTCAATAATTTCCTGAATCCCATCTTTCCCAAGCTTAACAGGGACACCACAATAAAGATCATTCACCCCATATTGACCTTCTAATAAAGCACAACATGGTAAAATTCTTCCCGAATCAAGTAAAACAGCTTCAACCATAGCAACCGCAGCAGAAGAAGGTGCATAATAAGCACTACCTGTTTTTAAATATTTAACAATTTCTGCACCACCATGGCGTGTTCTATCATTAATCGCTTCTATTTTATCAGCAGGCAACAATTCAGTAATTGAAATACCATTAACCGTAGAAAATTGAGGAACAGGAACCATAGTATCTCCATGACCACCTAAAACCATAGCTCTTACATCTTTAATTGAGCAATCTAACGCTTCTCTAATAAAACAAGCATATCTTGCAGAATCTAAAACACCTGCCATTCCAAAAACACGTTTAGAATCTAGTTTCGATGTTTTCCATGCCAATTGTGTCATAACATCTAAAGGATTAGATACAACAATAATAATTGGATTTTTAGAATATGCTAAAATTTGCTCAGTTACACCACCAACTATTTTAGAATTGATGTCTAACAAATCATCACGCGACATACCAGGTTTTCTCGCAACACCAGCAGTAATCACGACAACATCAGAATTTGCTGTATCTTCGTAATTGTTTGTGCCTACTATTTTTGTATCATACTCTTCAACTGCAGCTGCCTGCATCATATCTAAAGCTTTACCTTGAGGTAATCCATCAACAATATCAATTAAACATACATCTGCTAACTGCTGTTCAACTATTCTTTGTGCAGCTGTAGCTCCAACATTTCCTGCCCCTACTACTGTAACTTTTGCTTTACTCATAATCCATCACTCCTTATTTATAGTTTAAGTTTAATAGAATTCCATTGTAGGTTCAATAATCTGTGCCCATTTTATAACGCCACCATCTAAATTATATAAGTTTTGGAACCCAAGATCTTTCATTAAAGATACAACTTTCAAACTTCTATCCCCTTGTTTACAATAAACAACGTATACCCTATTTAAATCAAAATCCTTTAAATGATCTTTAATTTCACTAAATGGAGCTAAAATTGAGCCACCAATATGACATATTTCAAACTCTTCAGGCTCTCTTACATCTAATAAAATAAAATTATCTTGATCTGTGATCATTTTACTTAAATCAAACACATCTACATTTTTAATATTTTTATTTACTTCAACATTTTCCATATTTTTACCCCTAATCTACTTCTATAGATGGATCTATTTTTTCAGACCAATCTATCAACCCACCGATAAGATTATAAACTTTATTAAAACCATTTTTTTTCATAATTTGTGCAGCTTTATAACTTCTACCACCCGATCTACATTGAAGAACGTATTCTTTGTTTTTGTTTAATGTAGCAAATTTCTGTGGTAATTGATCTAATGGAATATGCTTAGCCTGCTTTATATTTGAAAAATTATATTCATCATCCGTACGAACATCAATCAAAATAAAATCATCATTATCATTAATTTTTTTTGATAAATCAGAAACCGTTATTTCTTTGACATCATCATCCATGTGTCACCTCTTAAAAAAGTATTTGAGAACGATAAAATCATAAAAGATATTTAATTAGGTTGCAACAAAAATAAAAATACAAATATACTCTACAAAAAAAATACTTTTAAATTTAAACTATACTTATGGACAAAACATATGGATTGCCACTTTTTATAAAATGTATATTTAAATCTTACTTTAATTCAAAAAACAGTGCCGCAAGACTTTCATTTAAACGGTTTATTATAATTACGATAACAATTTTAGCAATTTTCTTAGTTACCTCAATTCATAATATATTTCTATTTATTGACGAAATACTTTTTTTTTCATTTAAAAAAATAAAAATTAA
>CEOK01048502.1_pt1 | contig 19118 bp, 9 predicted proteins | sample 427001 | NCBI WGS metagenome assembly CEOK01 (sample SAMEA2591108, study PRJEB7988) | marine metagenome | isolation source: saline water (ENVO:00002010), including | reverse complement strand
GGAGGTAATCCAAAGAAAAATCTGAATTCATTTCCTCTTTCGCTGATCAAACGGATCGGTGGATCAGCTTGTGATCAATTGGACAAGCCCTGACCGAGATCATTCCGAAGTCTACCACAGTTGTTTTGCAGAATGTCAGCCTACGACTGTTTTATGTATATATGCGTCACTTTTGGTTTTACATGAATTTCTATTTTAACAAGTGAGAGTCTTTTTATCTCATTAAGATGACCAGCTAAAGATGGCAAATTCTTTGATAGTATAGCGGATAGATGCGGTTTTTTTGTTTTTTTGCATGAGTCATTTGTTTGATGTAACTTGACAGGCGGACAATATTCAATGCTACTTAAATTATGTCACATTCAGTCATTGGATGTTGTCTTTTTAACCTCAATTAATCCATCACCCCTTCTCAGCCTTTTCTCTTAGAGATTTTGCTTAGTTCTTCCCCTTGTACTGTTCAAAATTGAATTTTGTTTTTTTATTATGTCTGGTGTGACGCTGAGTAATTTGTCCAAGACTTATAATCCGGGATCCAAGGATTCATTTCATGCTGTCAAGGGCATCGACTTGGAGATTCGGGATAAGGAATTTATGGTACTGGTCGGGCCATCGGGCTGCGGTAAATCGACGACTCTTCGAATGATTGCCGGACTAGAGGAAGTGAGTAGCGGAGATCTTCGAATAGGTGAGCGGCGGATGAATGATGTGCTTCCGAAGAACCGTGGCATCGCCATGGTTTTTCAAAACTACGCTCTGTATCCTCACATGTCAGTGGCTGATAATATGGCTTTCGGACTCAAGTTGCGTAAGACGCCCAAGTCGGAAATCCAAAACCGTGTTCAAGAGGCAGCAGATATTCTTGGTTTGACTGAGATGCTAGGACGCCGACCAAAAGCCCTTTCAGGAGGACAACGACAGCGGGTCGCGCTCGGTCGTGCGATTGTTCGTAAGCCGGATGTTTTTCTTTTTGATGAGCCGCTCTCAAACCTGGATGCTAAGATGCGTGTGCAGATGCGGGCCGAGATAGCCAAGCTGCACGCACGTCTGAATGCCACAATGATCTATGTGACGCATGATCAGACGGAAGCAATGACCATGGGTGACCGGATTTGCGTGATGAAAGATGGAAAGATCATGCAGGTAGACGAACCTATCCGCATCTACCAAAGCCCGGACAACTTATTTACAGCAGGGTTCATTGGTTTGCCGCAGATGAATTTCTTAAAGGGTGTGGTTGAGGAAGATGCGACAGGGGTACATTTTGTTATTTCTGGTGTGCAGGAATTGCGGGTCAAATTAACTGATCAATTGTCAGGAATCGCGCGCTCCAATCGAGCTGTACCACTTACATTAGGGATCCGGCCGGAGCATTTTGCACTGTGCACAGAGGATGATCCTGCGGCTATTCCCGCTGAGGTTGAAGTGGGTGAGCCCTTGGGAGCAGAAAGTTACATCCATCTGCTATCTAAGAGCGGTGATAAACTCATCGTTCGTTTGTCGGGGATTATTCAATCTGGGGTGGGGCAATTACTCTGCGTCAAACCAGATTTGGAGAATGCTCATTTATTTAATTCAGAGACGGGGCAGAGGCTGTAAGCAAGGTCTCATGGTAACTTATGAAAGAGTCCACCAAGGTATGATTCGCAAATAAGCTAGACTGTATGGCTATCTCTAAAGAATATTTTTGTTTTCCGGATGAAGGACGTGATCAGCACCTTGCGATGGCTCCGCGCTATGCTTCACCCTTCAGAGAAAAAGGAATTCGAGGTGTCGGTTTACATGATCTGGGTCCGCCTTATGAGATTTGCCGTGTGTCCGCCCCTTGGCACCTGGTTTTAATCACGGTTTCAGGGTCTGCGGAATTTGAATGTCAGGGCAAGAAGGGTGTCATGGAGGCCGGACAGGTATGGGTGGGCCCTCTGGAAACGGCATATCGTTACGCTGCATTGGAGAGATGGGAGTTTATTTCAGCAGCCCTTTTTCAAACGCATGATTTTATCCATCTGGAGGGTGATTACCTTCACCGCAGCCTATCGCACAGTGCTCTGCCTTTGGTGCAGGCGATCGAAGCTTACCTGCAGGAATCAGCAGCAACAAAGGGGCCCGGTGCGGTTGCGCCAGTTGGTTTGGCGAACTATATCTCTGAAGCAATTATACGTGAGTTGGGATGCGAAGAAGCGGCTGGTGGCAGCCGCCAACGATTACGACTCACTCAGGTGTGGGAAGAGGTAAATGCCAATCCCGGAGAGGATTGGAGGTTGCCGGTTCTGGCTAAGCGAATGCATGTTTCCGTTCGCCAGTTTCAACGCATCATGAAAGAGAATTACGACCTCACCGCGGAGGGCCTGTTGATGCGTATTCGGATGGAGCATGCACGCGAGCTGTTGGGGTCTACGGATCTAACCATGATGATGATTGCGGACCGGATTGGTTACCGCTGTGTCTTTGCTTTTTCGAAGAGCTTCAAACGGTATTTTTCGGTACCGCCCGGGACGTACCGAAGAGCCATCAAATCAGGCCTTACGCCGGAGGATGTCGTATGAAAAAGTGCGTCATCTATTTACGAAACTGAATCGTATGCCTAGCTATATGTATATCACTGTCCGATGTGTATGTATCTTCCTGCTTCCTTTTGTAGTGGGAGTGATTTCTCTTGTCGGCAGTGAGGATCTTTCAGCGATATCGATTCGTACAACTGATTTTGCGCCCAGCCCGGATGCTGTTTTCAGTATTCAAGGTAAAGCAGAAATGGCTGTCTACCGCGCTTTTCGGGAGAAATATCCGAATATCTATCCGGAGGGAAATTCACTTTCCCTAACGTTGGAAGGGCCGGCAGGTGAGGCACCGCTTTTGATGTCAATAGCTGGTCGTACCGCTCCCGATGTTATACATGTGAACTCCAGGCAATCGGGTAGTTACATAGGTCGTAACTTTTTAGTGCCTTTAGATGAGTTTATTAACGCAGAGATAACCAAAGAGGCAGCGATTGCTGCAGGCATTTATGATGAAAATGTCATGTATCGCGATGAGTTGGAAGCACGCGTGCGACCGCAGATTTGGGATGCGGTTTCACGAATAGGTGATGACGGCAAGCGGCATTTCTATTTCTTACCATTCAGTTACTTTGTCCGGGTGATGGCCTGCAATAAGACGGTTTTTCAAGAGGCCGGCTTGGATCCGGACGTGGATTATCCGAAGACGTGGGATGAATTAGCTTCAGTGGCTCAGCAAATTCAGAGCCCGGAGGATGATCGTTACGGAATCATACTGGGGAAAGAGGGTGGTGCCGGTTGGACATCGCTTCCTTTCTTTTTTTCAATGGGCTCCAAAATCGTGGAACGGGATGAGTCGAGCGGTCAATGGGTAGCACGCTTTAATGATGAGGGGGCTATCCGGGCAGCGGATTTCTATACAAAACTAGTGGATGCGCCATGGACGGATGAACGCGGTAATCAACGCTTTGGAGTGGGTCTTAGTGATGAGGCATGGCCAACTTGGGATCGCGGGCGCATCGGAATGGCGCTTCTCTACATTAATGATATTCTGATCAATTTGGATGATCGGATTTCGAGCATGAGTCCGGAAGAGCTCGGTCTGGTGCCTATCCCGGTAGCGCCCTCGGGTAAATCAGTGACCGAATTGCACGTTCGCGGTCTGGGTATATGCGCGACAACAGAAGATCCCGATCGAATGGATGCAGCGTGGAAATTCTTACGTTTTGTCGGTAGCTCGGATGCGGAGCGCGTGATTGTGCGTACTTATGTTGAGAATGGATATGCCAGTTATATTAACCCGGAGAAATTAGCCCAGCATGGTTATTCGGAGTATATACATACGGTACCGAAGCAATGGAAAGATACCCTCGAATTCTCCTTGGAAAATTCATTACCCGAGCCATTTGGTGAAAACTGCCAAGTGTATATCGAGCGCGCCAGCAAACCGTTGCAGACAGCATTTTCCGAGGGTCTGCCGCGAATCGAAGATGAGGCGACGCGATTGTCGCGACTGCAGGAACTGTATGACTCTGCAGTCATGGAGATAAACGAGAAAATGCTTGGACAGGTGCCGCCGGATGTTATGGCTTTCCGGCGTAAGGTTGCCCTGGCAGTGATGCTTCTGGTCGCGCTATCTTTTGCCTTTTTATTTGCTTACATTTGGCGTCTCTTTTCTGGAGGCGGTGCGGAGACAAAGATGGGCTTCCAGGGATGGCTGAAGAAGTACTGGTTGGCCTATGCTTTGTTGGCGCCAGCATTACTGGCAATATTGGTCTTCAATTACTATCCTTTGGTTGTCGGTGCCCGAATGGCATTTTTGGATTATAATGTTATTGGAGATTCCTCCTTTATTGGCGTCGATAACTTTGCCGCTGTACTCTTTGATTCTGTGTTTTGGATATCGCTCCTGCGCACGGCTGAATATGTCTTCTGGAGCATACTTTTAGTGTTTATTCCGCCCATTGTCTTGGCGCTTTTTCTCAGTGAGATTCCGAAAGCCAGCGTGCTCTTTCGCGTCTTGTATTATTTACCCGCACTGGTTTCCGGCCTCATTGTTATGCTCATGTGGAAGATGTTTTTTGACCCTTCCGAGGCGGGGGCGTTGAATCAAGTTCTGGCGGTTCTCGACGTCGGTCCACAGAAGTGGCTACAGGATAAGTCACAGGCGATGGTATCGATTATAATTCCTCTGGCATGGGCCGGAATGGGGCCCGGTTGTTTGATCTATTTGGCTGCGTTGAAAACCGTACCGGAAGATCTTTATGAAGCCGCAGCAATTGATGGTGCCGGCTTTTGGAGCCGGATTTGGCATATCACTTTGCCGACAATTCGGCCTCTGGTTATGATTCAGCTGATCTTTGTTTTGATCGGTGCGTTCCAGTCGGCAGACAATGTTCTGGTGATGACTGCCGGTGGGCCAGATCTGGCCACGCATGTTATTGGTCTGGAGATTTTCTATGGTGCCTATGTTTATTTGCGGTTTGGTGTGGCCATCGCGATAGCCTGGATACTTGGCTTCTTTTTGATCGGGCTGACGATGTTTCAAATGAAACGAATTTCCCGGATGAGCTTCACGACCGCTTCGAGTTAATACTATGCCTGTAATATTGCCATCCGAGAAACGAAAGCTGAGTTCGCGATTGATCTATCTCTTGCTCTATTCGTTGTTGGTACTCGGTTCCCTGAGTATGGTTTATCCGTTCCTTCTGATGACTTCCGGGTCATTCAAGAGCCGTGTAGATGTGCAGGATTTAGATCTTTTGCCACGTTTTCTTTATGAGAAGCCGATACTGTTGAGCAAATATGCGGAAGCGAAGTACAACGAGCGCATTGTCGACTATAGAGATGCCACGGGCACGGCGGCACAAAATTTTCGTTCGATTGAATGGCAGGCAGAGAGTCAACCGCGCTTGCTCTCGGATTGGTATGATTTTCTGGCCATTGAAGAAATGCCGACAAGCTGGTTTGTCACCGCCTTCGGACCCACACCGGAAGGAAAAATCATACAGCGGAATGAGCGTGCCTTTCGAGGCTATGTTAGTGATCTTTGCCGGAATGATCTGGAGGTCTTTCGAGAAGAATTTAACGAGCCGATAGAAAGTTGGTTCTTTCTTAAATTCCCTCCCGAACAACTGGCGGACCGTAAGTTTCAGTTAAGCGATACGCCATTGATTCAGGCATTTTATGACTTTAAAAAGACTTTGCCCAGAGAGGATCGGATCTACGTTTCCTGCGACGCAGTCTACCAACGTTATTTGAAGCTGACGACAGATGTGTCGACTGATGCACCCTTAGCGCGACGCAGTACGGATGTGGAATGGGAGTCCTTCGTGCGCAACTTCCTGCATTTACAGTTCATTCGAGTGGACCCATCAGAAAGGCCTCGTTGGGCTGCATTTCTCGAATCGAAGTATTCGCAGATTGAGCATTTAAATAAACTTTATGGCCGTGAATATTTGAGTTTTTCCGGTGTCGAAATTCCGGATGACCGGATGACGGCATCCGCCGCATTGACGGATTATCAAATATTCATATCCGACCCGGCTTTATCAGCTACCGAAGCGATTTCTCTGGATACACCGGAGATACGTTGGCGAGACTACCTGAAAAAGAAATACAGTTCGCTCGGTTTGCTTGCCGAGGCACATAATCGCGAGTACGAGTCTTTTGTTACCGTAGGGATGCCGCAGTATGAGGCAGATCTTGCCTTCGTAAAAGATCATGCCGCAGATTTAAGGCGCTATTTTGCGGTCAATAATTACCGCATGGTGGTTGAGTATATCTTGTTTTATGGCAGCGGAATTAAGAATACAGTAATCTATTGTTTGGCAGCGATTGCCTTGGCTCTGCTGGTCAATCCTTTAGCGGCCTACGCCCTATCTCGCTACCAGTTGCCGGGGCAGTTCAAGATTCTCTTGTTTCTAATTGCCACAATGGCTTTCCCGGGGGTGGTTACGATGATTCCGAATTTCCTCTTACTGCGGGATTTGGGCTTATTAAATACATTTGCGGCCCTCTTGTTGCCAACCATGGCAAATGGATACTCGATTTTCCTTTTGAAGGGTTTCTTCGACAGTTTGCCAAAGGAGCTTTTTGAAGCAGCCGAGTTAGATGGGGCGAACGAATGGCAGAAGTTCTGGATGATTACGATGAACCTGTCCAAGCCAATACTTGCTGTGATTGCTCTGGGTGCGTTTAATGGCGCCTACGCCAATTTCATGTATGCGTTTATCTTATGTCAGGATAAAGATATGTGGACGCTCACGGTATGGCTCTACCAATTGCAGCAATTTTCTTCACAGGGCGTAGTATACGCTTCCCTCATGATTGCCGCGATACCAACTTTACTGGTATTTATTCTTTGTCAGAAGGTAATCATTCGGGGCATTGTAGTGCCCACGGAAAAATGATTTTTCTGACGACCCCATTCTACCCAACCGTATACTTTATTAGAGAACATACCCATAATGAACTTTTTTAATAACAAGAACATAAAGAGAAATAAAATACTCTTCAGGGTCATTATAGTTAGTGTCTTACTGCATGTTGTTTTCGGATTCATTGCCGGTTTTATAACCATCGCCAGTCACTTGAAGAGTGAAGATACTTCTTTTGAAGTGCCTCCGGTTAGTGAGACGGAGGAGTTGCCCAAAGAAACCAAGGTTCGAATAAGCCCGCCTCAGCCGAAAGATCTGATGCCGCGCGACTTGAAGATACAGCAAATTGGAAACATTACCGTGGATCAGTTAGATGTCGATCTACCTACAATGTCAGATGATTTTACTGTCAGTGGTGGACTGGGCGGATCGGTGAGCGGAAATTTGTTGGGTGGTGCCCGTGGAAATATCGGTCTGGGAGTCTCTGACATCAATGTATTCGGTTTAAAGACTCGTGCGGAAAAAGTCTTGTTCCTAGTCGATACACACCGCCGTATGTTAACCGACGAAAAGGGAGGCTTGAATAGTTATCGTGTGATTAAAGATGAGATCAGTTTCATGGTTTCCAATTTATCTCCGGGTACATTATTTAATGTCATCTTCTATGACCATAGGCGCTTTAAGTTCTTTAAGCCGAAGCTTGTGCCAACTGGAGTTGAGGTGAGTGAAGAATTATCCCGATGGTTTTTGGGAATCAACCGGGATGCTGAGAATATCGGATTAGCGAACATTCCGGGTGTATTCGTCCCAAAACTGGGCACCTTTGAAAAAAATGATATTCAGGAATACTTAGAATGGTGGAATGGCCATAATTATACCGCGTATGTGACTGCAGTCGCTCTCGAGCAGGATGCGGACGCCATATTTATGATTACCGGGCGACACCAGGGCATCGGTAAAATCGTCGCACCCCCAACGGAAAAACAATTGCAGGATTGGGAAAACCAAAAGAACAGTGAGGAATTTAAGCAGCAATTGGCAAAATATGAAGCGGAAGAGCCGGAAATGAGGCGAAAAATTCAACGTGAATTAGAGAAGATAAATGCGGATCGTGCGAAGAAAGGTCAGCCGCCACGAGTACTGAAGGGTGGTAGCAATGACGTTCGTGGAAATGCATCTGAGTTAGGACTGGTCTGGAAAAATCCACACCCGCCGGGTGGGCCGGGACACCGGGATATAAGTCCACTCAAGGTAACTAGGTATTTTAAAGATTTGCTTGAAAGAAGGTACACGGAACGCGGAGTGATGGCCCCATCGGTTAATGTTGTATTATTTCTCGCTGCTGATGAAGTTTTTCTGGATAGTTGGCAGGTACAATTAGATGAATATGCACGTTTTTTTAAGGGAAAGCGTCGTATCATTCGGGGGGAGAGTGAAATTAAGTCCGCAAGGACTTATCAAGATGCCCTCTAATTCGTTTTTCTTTTTCCGACACCCCAATGTATGGCTGAGACGCGCCCAAATATTATCACGATTTTAGTCGATGATATGGGGTTCTCGGATCCCGGTTGTTTTGGAGGTGAAATTGAGACACCAAATCTCGATAGGCTGGCGACAAACGGGTTTCGGGCCAGCCAGTTTTATAATACGCCGCGTTGTTGCCCATCAAGGGCTTGTTTGTTAACCGGACTTTACCCGCATGAGGCCGGTGTCGGTATGATGGTATACCGTGATATAGGGGAGGGCTATGAGGGCGGTTTAAACAAAAAATGCGTGACTATTGCAGAGGTGCTTCGGTCTGCAGATTATCAAACAATGCTGTCCGGAAAGTGGCATGTAGGGCACGAGCCTGCGTTCCGTCCGGAAGAACGTGGTTTTGACAAGTTTACCGGAATCTACACGCATGTGGACAGTTATTGGCGCGTTTTGCCGGGCTGTGAGATTTATCGGGACGGGGAGATATTTATTGGATCAGAAGAGACTCCCCGCGATCCCTATGCGCCGGATGAGGAATTTCATACGACTGATTTTTTTACAAATGTCGCGTTGGATTACATCGACCAAGCGAGTCAAGATGCGGAAAGACCGTTTTACCTGCACCTCTGCTATAATGCACCTCATTTCCCGCTAGAAGCACCGGATGATTTGATCGAAAAATATCGTGGCCGTTATGCCGCTGGATGGGATCAGTTGCGGGAAGACAAGTTGGCTCGGATGAAAGAAATGGGCATCCTTCCATCTAGTCAGAAACTGCCGGAAACAAGTGGCTTTGATCAGGATGAACGTGATGGTTTTGATTTTAAGGTATCGGTGGATTCCGGGCATCTTCCGGCATGGGATAGTCTCTCAGATTCTGAGCAGGCGGAGTTGGATTTTCGTCGCGCAATTTATGCGGCTCAGGTTGAGCACATGGACAGGAATATAGGTCGTCTTCTGGAGGATCTCTCCGGCAGAGGCATTTTGGATAATACAATGATTGTATTTATGTCGGATAATGGCTGTTCCGGTGAGCTTGGACCCTACGGGATGAATTGGCCGGAATATAATTCGGCGAATTACAAGGATTGGCGCACGGAAGGTGGCTGGGCAACTGCGCAGGGGCAGTGTTGGGCAAGTCTTTCCAATACCCCATTACGCAAATATAAAATATTTGTGCACGAAGGCGGCATAGCATCGCCATTTATTGTGCATTGGCCATCTGAAATAGCAGAACCGGGTGGCATTTGCTCCGAACAGGTATTTCATATGATAGACATTCTGCCGACGATCTGCGAAGTGGCAGGGGTCGAGATCCCCACTGAATTTGCGGGTCGTCGGATAACGCCGGGGCAGGGAGTCAGTCTGCTGCCGTGGTTGCGTGGAACAGCGGACTCCCCAATTCCCCGAACGCTTTATTGGCAGCACGAGATCAATGCCGCTATTCGCGAGGATAATTGGAAGTTAGTGACATCCGACGACCGTGATCCGAATGCCTGGGAATTGTATGATTTGAGCCGTGATCGCAGTGAAAGTGAGGATCTGCGCGAACGATACCCTGAGAAAGCAGCTGAATTGGAGGCGAAGTGGCGCAAATGGGCAAAAAAATCGAATGTAATTCCCTATCCGGAGTCACGTGATTGCCTACGTCGTATTCAATGGCCACCTCGTTAGCGGTTTGAATTAAGGCTGTCCTCGAGGCAGCGGTATTCTGGCTTTGGTTGTGTGGTTGGATCCGCTTAAATCTTGGCGCATGTAGACATCTCTTAGGCGTGTTCACCTCTTGTATTTCCGGACGGCTCCAGTTATATTATCGAGCTTACTGTTTTCATCGATCTATATGCATACCTCGCTAAATTTCGCATTATTATCCTTTGTTTTCTTGTCCACTCTGGGATTACTAGACGCTGCAAAAATAGAGTCTCGGATGGGACCACCCTGGACGGATTATAATGAAATGCTGGAGAGAGATATTCAGGGTGATCATTACGGATTTATTGCGGGCAATAAGCTGTACTATGTCGCCGGTTCATTTGGCGCCTACTGGGATGAGTTCTATGAGTCAGAAACGCTTGGTTTTACGCATCCGCTTTTTCGTGATGGTCGGGCCCGAGGAATTGGAATTGTCGATGTTGAGGTCGGTGGGTTAGGGCACGATTCCTGGGGTTGGGAATTTTGGCGTAAAACTCGTGCAGCTTACGGCACATTGATTATTGAGGGTTCGAAGTATCCGGAACCCAAACCAAAAACTTTAAATTGGCGCCCTGATAAAATGGTGGCGACTTACGATGTAGCTGGTGTGCAGCTGCGGGAGGAAAAGTTTATCAGCTTGGATGATGTACTGACCACGGTCATTGTTGCTGATCAGGATGTAGAGATTGTCTTCAACGGAGAAAGTTTTTGGGATTCAAGTAAGGTGCCCACTTTTGACGGTGATCAGATGGAGGGAATTATGTCCCGTAGCTGTGAGTCGATTATAACGTTTGATAAAAAGGCCAACGCGATGCGATTAGTGGAGGCGGGTACGGCAGTTGTGAAGCCTCAGTATGGCAAGCCGGTTACCGTTGGTCGTATGATGTATGATGGCCTGAGTTTTGTCTACACTGCAAGCGTCCCGATGGAGGCGGTCGAACACGATCGCAAAAGCGGAGGTAATCTTAGTTACACTTTCCGCTTGAAGCTACCAGCAGGACAGCCGGTTGCCTTATCGTTAGCGGTTGCTGATGCCTATCCCGATGCGTTGTCACGCGCCAGCAGGGTGGCGAACGAAGCGGTATCTGCCATGGAGGCCAAGTCCACTTGGTTCAACAACCTGCTGAATGAACAAATTCCTTATTTCCGCTGTTCCGATGAAATGACGGTGCAGACGTATTATTATCTGTGGGCGCTAAATTTTATGTACTTTCGCGATATCGGTGAAGGTTGGCTGAAATATCCACATACCCAGACGGCGGTAAATAATTTCATGGGGCTACATCTTTGGGATTCGTGGGCGTACATTCAGGCTGGTTCGTGGGTTGCCGACAAAGAGAAATGGGGCTTTGGTAATACGCTCTCCTGGCAGTTCATGGTTCCGTATAAAAGTCCGGCGAATTGTATGCCGGATAATTTCGGCAAGGGGTGGTATTCTCCAATCGTCCGAATGGTATTTGTCGGAGCGGTTGAGCCTGCCTGGCAGCAGTATCGTCGGTCTGGTGATAAGCAATATCTGGAGGAGGCCTACAACAAGGTATTCAAACCGCTCTATTACGATGGGAATGGCCCGACGCCCAGTTTCGGAACTGAAATAAATGCGATTGATGCGCTTATAAATATGGCAACCGTACTGGGCGAGACGGAGGATATCGAACACTGGAAGGCTTTTCGACCAAACCAAGTGGAGCAGTTTAAGCGCCAATGGTCCGGGCAATGGGAAGGTTTTTATGGAAAACCTTCTCCAGCATGGAAAGACATTTGGGCGCTTTCTGCATTGCAGTGTGTTGAGATGCCAAAGGAATGGGGAAAAACAATGGTCGAAGAGTATGTGCTCGATACAGACAAAGGATTTGCTTCGCCACTGGGCGTAAATACCCGAGCGGCTGACAGTCCCCCTAACGGGATTTTCCGGTGCTCTACGATCAGCAGTTGGCTGGCCATTGATGGTATGTTTCGTCAGGAGCAACCGTTTGCCGGAATTCTCACCACCTTAAACCATACCAAAGCAATGCATCGGGAATATGGGTATCCGGTTGCTCCAGAGGCCTGGGAAGAAAATCATTTGGCCTGGGGGTCCCGCTATTACAACTGGGACCTTGCCCATGTCCTGCCGCTTCTGGAATGGGTTGCCGGTTTGGATTATAATGTTCCGGATAAGACGTTTACATTTGCTCCCCACTTGCCGAGCACATGGGACTATATTCTCACCTACACACCGGTTGTTTTAGATGGGGAGACCCATTGGGTGCGTTCGTTTGTCGAACGAAAGGGCAGCGGAAAAAAAGTCAAAATCCACGCAGATGTGCAGGGCAATCCGATGAAAAAGACGATTATTGCTCCGTATACCGAAGACCGGAATGTTATGCAGTCGAAAGGTCCGGGGGCGCCAATCAAACGTGCAAACTCAATCGCATTTGAAAGCGAAGAATCCGATGCAAAGGTAACCCTTTCGCTGGGTAAGAAGCAAACTGCTTACAAGACTTTGGTCTGGTCAACGCCCCGTACTCGTATCTTCCACGGCTCTGTCAATGTTGGCATTGAAAATTTAGTGCCGGGTACGGTGGTACGCTACACCATGGATGGCAGCGAACCAACGGAGCGTTCTCCTCTTTGGGATGGAAGGGTCGAGGTTGATCGCACCACAACATTCAAGGTGCGCGCGTATGGTAACGATGGTTCCATCTATGAGCCGTATGAGATGCTCTATGAGAAAACGGATTTAGAGCCGTCTGTCAGCAGTGTGGCTCAGTCTAAGCCGGGTGTATTCTATCGGTTTTTTGAATTAGAAGGAAGATCAACGAAACTGCCTGATTTTGAGAAACTGGAACCGACAAGAACCGGCATACTTTCAGGCGATCTATTTGCTGAAGGGAAGGGTCTATCTGAAATTTCGGGGGAACGAAAAGAAGGTTTTGCCCTGCACATGAGCAGTCATTTAAGGGTACCGGAGGATGCTGTATATCACTTTTATCTACATGCGGACGATGGTGCACGGGTCGTCATTGATGGACGTGTAGTGATTGATCTGGATTCCCATTCTTACATGGATGCCTGGGAGGCCAGCGGGAGTATTGGCCTTAAGCAGGGTTTGCATCGTGTTGAAGTCTTTTATTATCAGGACAAGCACCGCACCCGATTAAATTTGAAGTCACGAAAAGGAGATGAGCCTGAATATAAATCTATTTCATCCCAAGATTGGTACTTACTTGATGACTAGCCTTTTAGCGGCCTATTTTCAGAGCATGCTTTTCTGACAAACCTTTTGCGATAACCCCACCCACATTATTCACACTTTTACAGAACTGGAATACATTTTCAAAGATGATCATTTCGAAAAAATCACATAACTATCCGGTGAATCCAATTGCCTTTAGTCAAGTTAAGCTGAGCGATCAGTTTTGGCTGCCGCGCTTGCATGTGCAGAAAAGGGAAACAGTACCTTTTGCTCTGCAAAAAACAGAGCCAGCAGCGGAGAATTTCAGACGTTGCGGTGCTTATCTTCGCGGAGAAGGTGGCGAGCTGCCAATCTCCCACCGGTTCATTTCATCTGATTTGTATAAAGTGATGGAGAGTGCTGCCTACCTGCTGCATCTGGAGCCGGATTCAGTTCTGGAAGCAAGGATGGATGAACTCATCGAATTGATTGGTCAGGCTCAAAAGCAAGACGGCTATCTGTACGTTCCGCACATTTGTAAGGTATCGAATGTGGAGGAGATGGGAGAGGCCCCGTACACGTGGGTTGTTCACAGCCATGAACTCTACAATGTCGGCCACATGTATGAAGGAGCGGTAGCGTATTTCGAAGCCACTGGTAAACGTGCTTGGCTGGATATTGCGGAAAAGAGTGCGCAGCATGTCAATCAGGTCTTCTTCGAAGGCGACTCCAATTACAATGGTGGGAATCCGGTGAATCAGGCGCCGGGACACCAAGAGCCTGAATTGGCGTTATGCCGACTTTATCGAGCTACCGGGAATAAGCTGTATTTAGATATGGCGAAAAAGTTTTTGGATATTCGCGGGGTGACTTATCGCCCAGAGGGCAAAGGGACCATGTCTCCCAGTTATGCACAACAGCACGCTCCGGTAGCTGAGCAGGATACTGCGGTGGGTCATGCGGTACGGGCAGCCTATATGTACGCTGCTATGGCCGACGTCAGTGCACTTACGGGAGACGACTCTTACACCCAGGCCTTGGAGGATGTCTGGAAAAATATAGTGGATAAAAAGATGCATATTACCGGCGGTCTGGGTGCGATTCACGGCATTGAAGGATTCGGAGAAAACTATGATCTTCCCAATCTGGAGGCTTACAATGAAACCTGTGCAGCGATTGCCAATGTGTTTTTCAACCACCGCATGACTCTCCTGCACAAGGATGCGAAATACTTTGATGTAGCAGAGATCTCGCTCTTTAATAATTCTCTGGCGGGGATAAATTTGGAAGGAAACAAGTTTTTCTATGTCAATCCTCTGGAAGCGGATGGTAAGCATCTTTTCAATCATGGATCTGCCGGGCGTTCCCCCTGGTTTGACTGCGCTTGTTGCCCCTCAAATATTGCCCGTATTATGACCCATGTCGGCGGTTATATGTATGGTGTAGAAGAAGACGCGGTGTTTATTCTTTTGTATTCAGGAAACAGTGTGACCATCCCGGTTGGTGGTTCCGATGTTACCATCCATCAGCAAACGGAATATCCTTATGACGGATTGGTCCGCGTCGAAATGGATCTAGTTGGGGTCAGCACATTTAGTGTCAAATTACGCATACCTACATGGGCATTAGGCCAGCAATTTGTGCCCGGAGACCTCTACAGCTTTACTGAGGAGACGCCTCCTGCATGGTCTTTAAAAGTGAATGGTGAGGCGGTTAATGCGATTGTTGAAAAAGGCTTTGTTGCAATCAATCGAACATGGGCCGCAGGTGATGTCATCGAGTTGGATTTGCCGATGCCTGTTCGATACAATACTTGTATAAATGATGTACTGGCCAATCGTGGACGTGTGGCGCTAACCCGAGGCCCGATTGTCCTTTGCGCGGAGGAACCGGATAACGAGGGTGCCGTCCAGCGTTTCTTTCTGCCGGAACTTCCGTCCGAGGCGGAAACCGTAGTCAATCGGATTGAAGACGGGATATTATCGGGAACGCCAATCGTGTCGCTGCCTGTCAGTGAAATTGTGGATGGGGAGTTACAGAAAGGGACGGCACAGTTTATCCCCTACGCCTCTTGGAATAATCGTGGGAATTTATCGATGATCGTCTGGATGCCCAAGTCTGAAGAAATGGCTCGTGCACAGTTAGCCAATGTTTGTTCCGATCCGGCTACCTATGGAGTGATCACAGTTTCTTCTTCTGCGAAGTTTTCCGACCCGGATATGTTGAAAACGGGATTGATCCCCGAGTCCTCGTCGGACGAAGTGGACGACGGCTGGTTCAGTAACGGAGAATCCGGCGAAGAGTGGCTGCAAATGACTTTCAATGAACCACAGTCGATCAATCGTTTGGGAGTTTATTGGGCGAGGCGCGGTTCTGTTGAGTTGCCGCTGTCTTGGCGTATGGAATATCTACTGGATGGAGAATGGCATCCTTTCAAAAAGTATATCACGGATGTCTTTGGGGTATCTGCAGATAAACTGAATACAATCCATCCGGCCGAGGAGCTTACTTGCGACGGGCTGCGCATTCATGTGAATTGCCAGCCGAACAAGCAGATTGGTGTGCTCGGCCTTGAGTTGAATTTAATCTAGCTGAGCAAGATCTGGATCTCGTATTTGATAAATTAATTTAATTTAGAATACTGTTTTTCAAATGTTTAAAAAAAGAGTCAAGTTGGTGAGTCGGATGGCCATTTTCATGACCCTGCTCTTAGTTGCTCTTTTTGTGCTCATTCGTTTCCTCGACCCGTTTCAAGATGATTACTGGTCGGTCATTTTTGATTTCATCGGCAGTTTTCATCCGGTAATTTTACATCTGCCGATAGGATTATGGTTCGGCGTACTGGCTCTGTTTGTCCTGCATTTGTTTCAGCGCGAGCGTGTCCAGGAGTCTCTGGTATTTGGATCAGCGCTGGTCACGCTGGTATTCGCAATCTTCACTTTTGCTGCAGGCTTTGTGCTTTATTTGGGAGGTGGTTATGGATCCGGTTCGATTGCATTCCATATGTACAGTTCTTTGGCCTTTCTCACCGCTCTCATTGCATTTGTCATTGGGTTTGGAGGTGGCTTCGGATCGCTTTATTGTACGCTGACGGCCATTACAACATCGGCAATCCTGCTGATTTCCGGGCATGCCGGTGGCGTCATTACCCATGGTGAACCCTTGGATCGCGCACCCTGGCGTGTGTTTGCTGCGCGTCAGGCTAAAGCAGAAGCGCTCGCCTTGGGAAAAACCGGGGAAGGGCATGTTTTCGCTGACCTGGTTATGCCTATTCTAAACGAAAAGTGCATTGCCTGCCATGGTACGGAAAGGGCTAAGGGTCGTTTACAAATGGATAGTTATATCGATCTCATAAAAGGAGGCTCGAAGGGACTTGCTTACGTGCCCGGTGATTTGTCCGCATCCTTAATGATAACGCGTATGCATTTGCCATTGGAACACTCCGAAAGAATGCCCCCGGCGGAACGTCCTCAGTTGGATGCCGGTGAGTTGGCCTTTTTGGAATGGTGGGTAACGGCGGGTCTGCCCGAAAACCAGTTGGTGCGGGATACAATGATTCCGGAAGAGCATGCATTGTACGTTAACTCTTTGATTGGAAACAGTGAAGAGGCGATGCAAGCGCAGGCCTTGAAAATGCGGAAAAATGCTTTGATGGCAGCCTACGCTGAGATTCAAGCCCAGTTTCCCGGGGTTTTGGTTCAGTCGATTCAGAATGATGCAGTCTTCGAGCTGAGTTCATCTTCTATGTTTGGCTACAATGAAGAGGCTGTGCGTGAAGCACTGGCGCCGCTGGCCGAAAGTGTTGTTCGAATTGACTGGAATCGTCGGCCTTTGGATGCGTCTTGGATTCATCTCTTTGCTCAATCCAAAAGCCTACAAGTGCTGAATTTGACCGATTGCGATTTTTCTGCAGATGCACTGTCCGTCTTGCTTGCGAAGAAAAATTCACTCAAAAAAATCAACCTAACAGGGACTGCATTTTCTGACCGACATATCGATCATTTAATTGAAAATTCGGGCATTGAAACAATTGTCCTGACGGATACCGATTTGAGCAAGTCTGGTTTTAGCCGCCTTATTTCAGACCTGCCCGGCACTCAGGTAATAAGTAATTTTTCTCTCTAATCCGCATGCTTCGAAACTGCCACAGTCGTTTAAAGAGTCTTCTTATTTTGCTTGGCCTTGTCGTCTGGAATGTGCCGGCTTCGTCGACCAGCAAAGACGCGGACAGTGCGCTCAAAGCAGAAACAGATCGTCAGGCTTATTGGGCCTATCAGACTCCTGTTCGTCCACCGGTGCCTCTGTTGGAAGACGCGTTTATACGCAATCCGATCGATGCGTTTATTCTAGAAGGCCTTGAGGCCGCCGGACTGCGTCCAAATTCGGAAGCGCCATCCAACCATCTCGTACGACGTGTTTATTACGATATGACCGGCCTTCCCCCGACGCACGATGAGGTCGAGACATTCTGTTTGTCAGAAGATCGCGAGATTGCTTGGGAGTCTCTGGTGGATGATTTATTAGTTTCTGAGCGTTTCGGTGAAAAATTGGCCAGTCACTGGTTGGATGTTGTTCGCTACGCGGAGACGAACGCCTTCGAGCGCGATATGATCAAACCCTTCATATGGCGTTACCGTGACTACGTCATTTCTGCTTTCAATGAGAACAAGCCTTATGATCGTTTTGTGCAGGAGCAAATTGCCGGTGATGAACTGCCTGACAGCGATGTGCCGGCCAAGCTGGCTACTGGATTCATGGCATTGATGCAGCGTGATGATGAACCAGCGGATCACAAGCAAGCTCACAATGACATGATCAGTGATATTGTCGACGTTACCGGAGAAGCCTTCTTAGGAACGACGATGGGATGTGCTAAATGTCATGACCACAAGGCCGATCCTATTAAGCAATCGGATTATTATTCGCTGATGTCATTTTTTGATGCGATTAATTTATCTCACCTTAAAACAGCGAACAAGACATGGTATAGTGATGAGGATGCCAGCGCCCGCAAGAACGCCGAGGATGCTGTTTCTGCGGCATGGGCTTCCGTCGACACCGACTTACTTAGTGAATTGCTGCAGGCAGCGAAATCGCCTGAAGCGATGATTCAGATGGGCTATGTAAAGGATCAGGAGAGGGAAACAAGTTGGCAGATTCTTCCTGCATTACCGGAAGATCCTCGATGGACATTCCCAAGTTATGATCCGGTGGATTTCAAGGATGCGTTATCACCATTTTCAACCCCTGATCATGGTATCCATGCGGTCTTTCGAGGAGAGAAGGGCAAACAACCGAAAGAAGAGGTGGACTACTCGCCTCTGACCCACGAAGTAAAACCATTGGTTTTGAGAAAAGAGTTTCGGTTGGTTTCGCTTCCCGAAAAACTCATCTTTTATGCACAGGGACGCCTATTGACTGAAATGGAAATTTATTTCAACGGCGCCCGCGTATATAACGGGCAGGCCACCTTCAGAGGCGGTTATGTCGTCGTTCCTTTTGGCTCAGAGGAGGTGGGCCATCTAACAACCGGAAAAAATGTCATTTCAATAGTTGTTACGCCAAAGGATCCGAAGCATGGATATTGGTTTGATCCGGGGTTGTATTACAGTGCGATCGCTCCTTTACCGATCGATGATCTGGTTGTCTTAAACCCGGGCATCATAGAGGATGTTTATGGCAGAGACTTCCGGGAACGTATCGAACCTTTGATTACCGAGAAGAAGCAGGTTTTTTCGAATCCGGGAAATCGGTACTTTTCTGTTGATGAAAACAATAATACGGCCCCCGGTCGTATCCATTTACGCGGTAACGTACACGCGGAAGGTCCGGAAGTCCCGTTAGCGTTTCCCGGCGTTTTAGACATCGATGATGCTGCTGCAGAGATCCCTACAGAGGAATCGCAAAAAGTGCATTTTG
>CEOK01034126.1_pt1 | contig 19140 bp, 17 predicted proteins | sample 427001 | NCBI WGS metagenome assembly CEOK01 (sample SAMEA2591108, study PRJEB7988) | marine metagenome | isolation source: saline water (ENVO:00002010), including | reverse complement strand
ATGGAATAAATAGGCTCCACCAGATTCTTATCCCCAAAACTCTCAATAACAATTAACCTAGAAGCGTAACCAATTTTATCTAATAGATCTCTAACTTGGTTTGCTTGCCATTGAGCTAATGCACTTTTGCGAGTTCCAATTAGGATCATTAATCGATTTTTTCTGAATTGAGCTCAAAAACGTCAGTAATTAAATCTATAGTCTCCTCAGCTTGGTTTGGATTTTCCCTAATGTAAGCGGCAATTTGTCCTGTAATTTTTTGTGCAATTCTCTGCTTTCTTTGAAAACCAAAACAGTTATTCAGGTAAACGTTTAGTTCACTGTCTTTTTTTTCTGAAGTAATTATTTTCTCTTTAAATGCTTTAAGCGCAGGGATGTATTTTCTGTGCTTAATCCAATTTAGAAATTCATTTTTTATCTCGTTTAAAATTAACTCAGCTTTAGGAATATATTTTTTTCTTATTTCAAAAGTAGCATCCGTAATTTGGGAAAGTTCGTCTAAGTGAATTACTTTAACATTTTCAATTTCATTAATTCTGCTATCTACATTTCTCGGGATTGAAAGATCAAGTATAAGTAGAGGTTTACTATTGTGAATTAATTCTTTAGAAATTGTTGGGTTCTGTGCACCTGTCGCAACTATAAGGATATCTGCTTTATGAATACAAGAGGTTAGCTCCGAAAAGGGTTTTACAATAACAGGAAATTTATTAGCAATTTTATCTGCCCGAGATTGAGTTCTATTGATTAAAGTAATTTGGTCACTTTGAATGTGTTTTATAAGATTTTTACATGTGTTAGCACCTATTTTGCCTGTACCAAAAAGAAGAATATTTTTTTTTGATATGTTCTGAGTATTTTTAAGAATATATTGGACTGAAGCAAATGCCACAGAGGTTGCACCACTTGAAATTTTTGTCTCTGTTTTTATTCGCTTGCTAGCATTAATTACAGCATTTATGAAATGCTCCAAATATCCTTCAGCTAACCCCATTTTTTTAGAGCGAAAAAAACTTTGCTTAATTTGACCAATAATCTCAAAATCACCAAGTATCTGGCTTTCTAATCCAGTACCTACTCGAAAGACATGATTTATACCCTCTTCGCCTTTAAGTATGTAACCAACTTGTCCAAAAAACATTTTATCTCCATCACTATGATCACAAAGTAGGTTTACTAGAATTTCAGAATTTGGAACCCAAGCATATAGTTCAGTACGATTACATGTGTTGACAACAATTAGGTCCTTAATTTTTAGTTTTTGGGCTTCTAAGAATAATGCATGATGTTGAGTATCATTAAGACTAAATTTACCTCTAAGATCAATATTTGCAGTTTTGTAACTTACCCCTACCACAAAAAAGTGATGTGTATCCATTAATTCAATTCTATCAAAATCCATTACAAACTTAAGACACATTAATTAAAAAAAATAACGCTAAAAAGTTTTTAAATATCTGATAAAGTTTTAAAGTAAAAAAACATAAAAATCAAATTAATGCAATAGTTTTGCATGAAATTATTTGATTAATTGATATAAGCCTAATTGATTTATAGATATGAAAAATAACGGTATAAGTTCTTCCTATAATACTGAGATTGAATCCGGTTTTTATGTTTTGCGATTCAAAAATGATACTGAAAGAATTTTTAGAAAGAAACATCCTGTAAATCAAGATGTTATTCAATTTCATTTTTGCTTGAAGGGTCAAACTAACTTTAGTTTTAATGATGGAAACTATTCATTTCAAGTACGAGAAGAACACTCAATGCTACTATATAATCCACAAAAACCATTACCTATTGATGTAGAATTGTCGCCAGACACATGGATGGTGAGTATTTTGATTTCAATTTCGAAATTCCATTCTTTATTTTCCTCTGACGCAGACCATATATCCTTTTTGAGTTTTGAAAATAGAACAAAAAAATATTATGATAATCAACTATTTACTTCGTCCATAGCTGTTGTTTTAAGTCAAATATTACAATTAAAAATTCATGATAGTATCAGATCACTCTATATAAAGGGGAAAGTATATGAACTATTAAGTCTTTATTTTAATAAAAATGAAGACCCTTCAACTGAAAAATGTCCTTTTTTAATTGACGAGGAGAACGTTCAGAAAATTAGAGCAGCAAAAGATATCATTTTAAAACGAATGACTGATCCACCATCACTTGACGAATTAGCATCTGAAATTGGACTTTCACTTAAAAAATTAAAAGATGGATTTAAACAAATTTATGGTGATACTGTCTTTGCATATTTGTTAGATCATAAAATGGATGAGGCAAGAAAAATGCTTGAATCACAAAAATATAATGTTAATGAGGTGGGCTTAAAACTTGGATATAGCACTTCAAGTCACTTTATCAATGCATTTAAAAAGAAGTACGGAACAACACCAAAGAAATATTTGGGTTCAGTATCTTCGTAAAAAATTGAAAATGAAAGGAGTTTTACTTGTCAATCTGGGTTCGCCGGATAGCACAGAGACAGATGATGTAAGGGACTATTTAGATGAGTTTTTGATGGATGAAAGGGTAATAGATTTACCCAAATGGTTTAGAAGCTTTTTAGTAAAAGGAATAATATTAAAAACCCGTCCAAAAAAATCAGCTGAAGCATACAAGAAAATTTGGTGGAAAGAAGGCTCTCCTTTGATTGTCCTTTCTGAAAGATTAACCGATAAAGTTCAAAGTAAAGTATCAGTACCTGTAACTCTTGCGATGCGATATGGGAATCCTACAATCAAAAAGGGGATGGAGATCTTAGTAAAAAAAGGAGTTAAACACATTCTAATTATCCCCCTCTATCCACAGTTTGCAATGGCAACTACCGAAACAATATTAGTTTTGGCAGAACAAATACAAAATGAATTTTTCCCTGATTTAGAGCTCACCTCATTGCCCCCTTTTTATGATCATCCAGACTATATAAAAGTTTTAGGGAATTCAATTCAAGAAGCACTCCAAGGTAAGAATTGGGATCATTTATTATTTTCTTATCACGGTGTACCAAATAGGCACATAAGAAAATCTGACATCACAGGAACACATTGTAAAATGAATGGAAAATGTTGTTTTGAAGAGTCACCAGCTCATAAATACTGTTATAGGCATCAATGTGAAATGACCTCTGTAAAAGTTGCTGAATTTTTAAATCTAAAAAACGGGAGTTATTCTACTAGTTTTCAATCTCGTGTTTCGATTTTAGGGCAATGGTTAAAACCCTACACTGATAAGACAGTGGAAAAATTTGCAAAATCTGGAGTGAAAGAACTAGCAATTGCGACTCCTGCCTTTGTTTCAGATTGCTTAGAAACTTTAGAAGAAATTGGAATGGAAGCAGCTGAAGATTTTGAAGACAAAGGAGGTAAAAATTTACATGTAATACCATGTATTAATGATAGAGAAGAATGGGTAAATGTGCTTAGCCGTTGGATCGATGAGTGGGCTCATTTGAAGGTTAAAAAATGAGAGGAGTCAATAAAGAACCATTAGGATCTCTTCCAATATCTAAACTTTTGATTCAGCAGTCAATTCCAGCTTCAATAGGAATTTTGGTTATGTCTTTAAATATTCTAATTGATACAGTTTTTGTTGGTCAATGGATTGGTTCAGAAGCAATAGCCGCTATAAATGTAGTTTTACCAGTTTCTTTTTTTATTGCAGCACTAGGTATGTCAATTGGGGTTGGAGGAGGATCAATTATTTCTAGAAGTTTGGGAGAAAAAAACATCCCAAAAGCCGAGCAAACTTTTGGAAACCAAATTACTTTAACGTTAATTCTTACAGTTTTACTTGTGATTTTTGGTTTACTATTTGCAAATCAAATTATTCCTCTTTTTGGAGGAAAAGGTGCATTATTTACTCTTGCTAAAACTTATTATGTTATTGTTATGTATGGAGTTCCTGTTTTGGCTTTTTGCATGATGGCCAATAATACAATTAGAGCTGAAGGTAAACCAAAAAATGCAATGTATGCGATGCTTTTACCTTCAATATCTAATCTAACTCTTGATTATATTTTTATTAAGATTTTTGATTGGGGTATGATGGGAGCAGCGTGGGCTACAACAATATCTTATGGTGTTTGCGCTTTATACATCTTATATTTTTTTGTTTCAAAAAAGTCTATTTTAAGATTAAAACTTAATTGTTTTAAATTTAAGTTTAGTCTAGTTAGAGAAATTTCTTTCTTAGGTTCGGTTACTTTAATCAGGCAGGCAATGGTTAGTGTCACTGTTTTATTGGTAAATAACATGCTTTTTGTGATAGGCGGAGAATCTGCCATTACAGTATATGCAATCATAAGTAGAATGTTGATGTTTGCCTCCTTCCCAATTTTTGGAATTACACAAGGATTTTTACCAATAGCAGGCTATAACTATGGTGCTAAAAATTGGAAACGTGTTCATACCACGATTAAAACTTCAATATTGTATGCTAGTATTCTAGCTACTTTTGTTTTAGTAGCAATTATATTTTTTTCTGAATCAATACCTCATGTTTTTTCGAAAAATATACAGGTGACCCAACAAGCCCCAATAGCTTTGCGATACGTTTTTATGGCGTTGCCAATTGTGGGAATCCAACTTATTGGGTCAGCTTATTTTCAAGCTATTGGGAAAGCAAAACCTGCTCTTTTACTTACATTGAGCCGCCAAGCATTTTTCTTTATACCACTACTTTTTTCTCTACCTTTATTTTTTGGTACATTGGGTGTTTGGCTTGCTTTTCCATTAGCAGACTTACTTGCAACTATAGTTACAGTCTACTTTCTAAATAAGGCAATTCGAAAAGAATTAATGTAGCTCAATTAACTATATTACATTGAAACAAAATAATTTTATAATTTTAATAATAGTGAAGATATATTATGAGTTTAACGAATCAATTCTCTAACCATTTCATTGTCTATTTGATTTTATTTTTTTTCTTAAATCAAGTATCAAATAGTCAATCCAAAAGATCATCAAAAAAAGATATTCTTACTATACCCGAGAGTATATATGAATCACTCAAATATCGCTCTATAGGTCCACATAGAGGTGGTCGTTCATCCGCCGTAGCAGGAGTGCCAGGAAAACCGAATCTATATTATTTTGGATCTGCAGGAGGAGGTGTATGGAAAACCGAGGATGGAGGTGAAACTTTTAAAAATATCTCTGATGGTTTTTTTGGGGGAAGCATTGGTTCAATTTCGGTATCAATCAATGATCCCAACATTATTTATGTTGGTGGAGGGGAGGTTACTGTAAGAGGTAACGTTTCTTCAGGACACGGGATTTGGAAAAGTGATGATGCTGGAAAAACATGGAGTTTTTCAGGATTACCAAAATCTCGACACATTCCAAGAATTGTAATTCACCCCAACGATCATAATATTGTTTATGCAGCTGTGTTAGGGAATATCTATAAACCATCTAATGAAAGAGGTGTATACAAAAGTACTGATAGCGGTAAATCCTGGAAAAGAGTTTTGTTTTCAAATCCATCTTCTGGAGCTGTAGAAATAGTTATGGATCCACTAAACCCAAGAATTTTATACGCAGCAACATGGAGATTAAATCGAACACCTTTTAGTCTAAATAGTGGAGGTGAAGGTTCAGCACTTTGGAAAAGCACCGATGACGGAAATAACTGGACAAAAATCAGTTCAAATAAAGGTTTTGCTTCAGGGACCTTGGGTATTATTGGTGTAACAGTTTCTCATGTAAATTCTCAAAGAGTCTGGGCCATTGTTGAAAATGAAACTAGTGGAGGAGTTTATAGATCTGATGACGGCGGATTATCATGGTCTTACATTAACAGTAGCAGATCTCTTAGGCAACGTGCATGGTATTATTCAAAAATTTATGCGGATACACAAGATGAGGATATTGTGTATGTTATGAATGTATCTTATCATAAATCAAAAGATGGAGGTAAAACTTTTAAAAGTTATGATGCGCCACATGGAGATCATCATGATTTATGGATTGCGCCAGAGGATAATCAGAGAATGATTATTGGAGATGATGGAGGAGCTCAAATATCCTTTAATGCTGGGAACACCTGGAGTACATACTATAATCAACCCACTGCACAATTTTATAGAGTTACAACTGACAACTCATTTCCCTACAGAATATATGCTGCGCAACAAGACAATACAACATTAAGAGTAAACTATCGATCCCAAGGAGATGGCATTTCCGAAGATGACTGGGAACCAACTGCTGGTGGAGAGTCAGCTCATATTGCTATTGATCCATTAGATAATGATATTGTATATGGGGGAAGTTATGGAGGTTATTTGACAAGATTTAACCATAAAAATAATTCTGAAAGAGGGATTAATGTTTGGCCAGATAACCCAATGGGATATGGGGCTGAAGGAATGAAATATCGATTTCAATGGAACTTTCCAATTCATTTCAGTAAACACAACCCAAAAAAACTATATACTTTCTCTAATCATGTTCATCTATCAGAGGATGAGGGGCATAATTGGAAAGTTATTAGTCCAGATTTAACAACTAATACTTCTGAAAAATTAAAATCTTCAGGCGGACCAATAACTCAGGACAATACGGGTGTTGAGTACTATTGTACTATTTTTGCCGCCAATGAGTCTCCAATTAAGGAAGGATTAATATGGGTTGGAAGTGACGACGGATTACTACATTTAACAAGAAATGGAGGTAAAACGTGGGAAAATATAACTCCAGAAAATTTACCACAATGGTTGATGATAAATAGCATTGAACCCTCTGCTTTCGATCCTGCTGTTTGCTACATTGCAGGCACCTTGTATAAGACGGGTGACTTCAGTCCCTATCTCTATAAAACAGAAGATTATGGTAAAACTTGGAGATTAATTACAAGGGGCATCAAAGCTGAACATTTCACTCGTGTTTTAAGAGCTGACCCTAAGAGAAAAGGCCTACTATACGCAGGTACTGAAACAGGAATTTATATTTCTTTTGACGATGGGTTATCATGGCGTTCTTTTCAATTGAATCTTCCAATTGTACCAATAACTGATATGACAATAAAAGATAATAGTCTTATAGTTGCCACACAAGGGAGAAGTTTATGGGTTTTAGACGATTTAGGTTTACTACACCAAATAAATAAAAATACTTTAAGTGAAGATATTACGTTATTTGAGCCAAAACAAAGTTTTCGAACTAAAGGATCAAGTTTGAAAAATTCTCTTACAAAAGGGACTAATTTACCAAATGGTGTTATTGTTCATTTTAATTTAAAAGACTTTGATTCCAAGAAAGATACAGTAAGACTTCATTTTAAAGATGCAGAAGGTAAATTGATTCAAACATTTAGTTCAATTGACAAAAAAAATGAACTATTTGTTAAAAACGGTGGAAATATATTTATATGGGATACTCATTACAAAGGCGCTGAAGTTTTAGATGATATGATTTTTTGGAGCGTTTCTTTTAAAGGACCTAAGGCAGTTCCAGGGAAATACAAGGTTATTTTAGAAAAAGGTAATCTATTTAAAGAGCAGGATTTTACAATACTGGCTGATCCAAGATCCGAAGTTTCATCTCAACAGATGAAACTTCAGTTTAATTTTATAAATAAGGTTAACAAGACTGTAGATAAAGCTCACAAAGCAATTAGTAATATTAGAAGCATTAGTGAAAAGTTGAGTGATTTTGAAAAAAATTATTCTGGTAATTTGAAAGTTGAGGCTTTGATAAAAGAAGCAAAAAAACTGAGAGAAGAATTATGCTCTATTGAGGAGGCTTTATATCAAACAAAAAACAGAAGTAGCCAAGACCCATTAAATTTCCCAATTCGTCTAACAAATAAATTAGGTTACTTGAATGATTTGGTTTCCAGTAGCGACTTTCCTCCTACAAATCAAGATGAATTAGTTAGAAAAGAACTTACAATTAAAATAGAAAATCACTTAGATAATTATACCAAATTAATAAAAAGTGATTTGGTAAATTTTAATAAATTATTTGCAGATTTAAATCTAGATTATTTAACAATAAAGTAAACCGTATTGTATTATAATTATATAAAAGCGTTACACTTAATTTTTGTAATTACCTGGTTTGCTGGTTTGTTTTACATTCCAAGATTATTCATTTATCACATTGAGGCATTAAAAAAGACAAAAAGAGATTCAGAAATCCTAATCCCTCAATTTAAAATTATGACAAAAAGACTCTGGTATATTATAACATGGCCATCAGCTATATTAGCTATGATATTTGGAATTTGGCTCATATTATTAGTTCCTTCATTTATTTTACAAAGTTGGATGCAATTGAAAATTACTTTTGTAACTGTTCTAATTGCCTACCATATAAAAACTCATCAGATGTTTTTAAAACAACAAAATGACAAGTTGAATTATAGCAGTATGTTTATGAGGATATGGAATGAGGGAGCAACTATTTTACTTTTTGCAATCATTTTTTTAGTGATACTGAAAGATAGCTTGCATTGGCTCAGCGGGCTTATAGGTTTTTTAGGGTTAATAGTGATTTTGATATTTGGTATACGTCTCTACCAAAAAACTAGAAGAGAATAATGATTAAAAAATTTAAATTCCCAAAACGGATTTCATTCAGAACACGACTTTTTATTGTGATGATAGGGATGTTGGTTATAGCTGGATTAATGATTCTAGGGACTACTACAATTCAATATGAATCTCAGAGAGAGAATTACCATTTGGGTAGGCTAACAAGAAAAGAAATCCAGATAAAAAGACATATTGATTATTTATCTAGTAAACACAATTTAAGTGAAAAACCAATTGATTTATGGAAAGAATACAGCTCAGATTTTGAAAAAATAAATACTATTCATAATGTACAATATTCACTTTTTACTATTGACGGGAATCCTATTTTTATTTATCATTCTCCACTTGAAGTTGTAGCTAATAATTACAGGTTAGGAGATGTTTTACTTGACAAAATAATAACTTCTGAAAATGGGAGTTACATTGAACACTATAAATCGGAGATCGATAATTTTCATGCCTCTTATAATATATTAAAAGATCAATTGAATAGGCCTTATGCTATATTATTCTTTCCTTACTTTGAGGATGTTTCATTTTCCGAAAATGAACTCAATACATTTATAGAAAATCTATATCAGATATATATCTTATTGCTAATAGGTGTAATTCTAATAGCATATTTTCTATCAAGATTTGTTACTCGGTCACTAGAGACAATAAGAATAAGAATGGGACAAATGAGATTAGAAAAAAAGAACGAAAAAATTTATTTAAAAAATGCAACTAGAGAGATTAATAGTTTAATTGTTTCCTATAATAAGATGGTTGATGACCTCGCAGATAGTGCAGAAAAACTTGCTAAGACAGAACGCCAACAAGCATGGCAAGAGATGGCTCGTCAAGTAGCTCACGAAATAAAAAATCCATTGACTCCAATGCGATTAACAATTCAAAGTTTTCAGAAACAATATGATCCTAATGACCCTGAAAGCAAACAAAAATTAAAAGACTTTTCGAGTTTATTAATTCAACAAATTGATACTATGAGCGATGTTGCAGAGGCATTTTCTGATTTTGCTTCCTTACCCAAACCCAAGATGAAAAAAGCAGATCTGGTAGAAGTAACAAAAATGGCAGTAAGTATTTTTGACAAAGAACATATTATTTTTTCCTCAGATAAATCAGAAATTTTCCATAAACTAGATAAGACCCAGTGGATTAGAATCATAACTAATATTGTTCAAAACGCTCTTCAATCTGTCCCTAAAGAAAGAAATCCAATTATTGGAGTTCAATTATCAACTGAAACGGACAAAACGATTTTATCTATTACAGATAACGGAGATGGAATACCCCATGAAATAAAAGATAAAATTTTTGAACCTAAGTTTACTACAAAAACTTCTGGGATGGGGTTAGGTCTGGGTATCGTAAAAAAAATTATTGAGTCACACAAAGGATCAATAGAATATATATCCAAAAACAGAAAGGGAACAACTTTTACAATTACTCTTCCAAATTTTTCAGATTAGCTCATTACTTGTTTTCGGATTGTAGCTTCTATCATATCAATTAAAGGTTCCAAATTTCTAGAATCATTTGAAAAAGATTTATGAAATCTTATTATAATTTTAACCTCTAAGGGCATAGGGAAATAATTTTGGTATGAAAATTTCCAAGAATTTTTAATACTTACAGGAAAAATTTTAGCAGCAGGCATATTTTTAATTAAAGTTTTAAGACCTGATCGATGAAATTTTTTAACTTTTCCATCTTTCGATCTTGTTCCCTCTGGAAAAATTAGTACTGAAAAGTTATTTTTAGTAATAAATTTCCCAAATCTTTTTATTGAATTTTCAGCCTCTTTTGGCTTATCTCTGTCAATTAATACTGAGCCCCCATTTCTCAGATTGTATGAAATACTTGGAATTCCCTTGCCTAGTTCTTTTTTACTTACAAACTTCATGTGGTAATTACGTAATTTCCAAATCAACGGTGGTATGTCATAAGTGCTCTGATGGTTAGCTATAAAAATTACGTTTTTTCCTGGCGATGGAAGATTTGATTCAGTCTCAAAAAAAATCCGAGTTTTTAAAATAGAAAGAGAAAGTAGAATTAAGTAATTTAAAATGTCAACACTTTTTTTGTGTGCATAATAACCAAACATATTTAAACAAAACCATTGTACTATTTGAAATAAAAAAAGTAATATCCCAAAACATAAATAATAAAGTATACTAAGCGAATAACTTAAAAAGGTCTTCATCCTTAGTAGACTTAATAATTTAGAAATTAACAGTGATGGTTATAAGCCTCTTTAAGATTTTCAGCAATTAGTTCAGCTGATCTACCTTCAATATGGTGCCTTTCAATCATGTGCACTAAAGTGCCATTTTTAAATAAAGCAATGCTCGGAGAGGAGGGCGGAAAAGGAATCATCATTTCCCTTGCACTATTTGTTGCCTCTGTATCAACACCAGCAAAAACTGTTACCAAATTATCTGGCTTTTTATTATTTTGAAGAGATGAATGAACACCTGGCCTCGCATTAGCTGCTGCGCAACCACAAATAGAATTTACAACAACAAGTGTGGTTCCAGGTTTTTCTATAGCTGTAATTACATCATCTCTTGTTAAGAGTTCGTTGAAACCAATGCTGGTCAACTCTTCTTTCATCGGTCTTACTATTTCTTGGGGATACATGTTTTTTTTTCAAATATATGAATTAATGAAATTTTATGGTTTTGCAAGGACAATTTAATTTATCAAATTTGTAAAACAATTTATTGTAGAATTATGGTTAAATGGTTTGTTGCTTTATTGGGGTATTACTTTTTTAGATTTCCTGGAGCACTTTTTGGCTTTTTCATCGGGGGACTTATTGATCAACTTAATAAAAACTCAAGTTCCTCATTTCAATCATGGGTTTCATCTACTTCAAAATCAAAAACATTTCAACTTAATTTACTAGCCCTTTCGGCAACTGTTATTAAAGCTGATGGGAAAATTAAAACAGAAGAGCTTCAATTTGTGAGAAACTTTTTTATTTCAAATTATGGAACTCAACAGGCGTCAATAATATTTGAAACCTTCAATGAGCAGATCAAAAATGAAGTACAAAATATTCAAAAATTAGCAAAAATATTTGTTGAAAGCTCTCCTTACGAGACACGTTTACAAGTATTATATTTTCTTTTTGGAGTTGCTAAAGCTGATGGTAATGTTTCTCAGAGCGAATTAAGTAAAATAGATCAGATTGCTTCTGCACTTGGTATTCGGATTTCAGATTTTGAAAGTATAAAGGCAATGTTTTTTGAAGACTCAGATAGTGCGTATAAGATTTTAGAAATTTCACCTGATGTTACAGATTCTGAAGTAAAAAAAGCTTACAGAGAAATGGCTAAAAAATATCATCCTGATAAATTACAATCAAAGGATCCAGCACTTATCAAGGGAGCTCAAGAAAAATTCCAGGAGGTACAAAAAGCATATGAAACGATTCAAAATGAAAGAGGCCTATGATTGAATATTTGTGGTTTTATACTAAGCTTGGCTTTTGGCATGTTATTGATTGGGAAGGTCTTGACCATTTTTATTTTATAATTACAATGGCAATTCCTTTCACATTTCTGCAGTGGAGAAAGTTATTGTGGTGGGTGACTATTTTTACCATTGGACATACGCTATCACTAATAGGGAACTTTTATTTAAAAATTTCCTTTTCATCGTATTGGATTGAACTACTAATACCAATAACAATAGCAATAAATTCCATCTTTCTCTTTTATCCAAATCAATACGATTTATCAAAAAGGAAATTTCTTTATCCGCTTTTAACTGGTATTTTTGGTATAATTCATGGTTTGGGTTTTGGAAGGTATTTTAAAATGTTAATTCCAGAAAAAGATGTGAGCATATCACTTTTTTCTTTTGCTTTTGGTGTTGAACTTGCTCAGGTTTTAATTGTTATTTTAGTTTTACTAATCTCTTTTATTGTTTTAAAAATATTCAAGCAATCAAAAAACAAATGGGAATTTTTGGTAGGGGCTATGATATTATCTCAAGCTTTATTTATGATTTTAGACCGAATTTAAATTAGATTTCAGACTAAGTACTATATTAGTAGCAATGGTGCAAAAGAAACAAGAAAAGTACGATAGAGCTTATTTAGAGATGGCTAAAATTTGGGGGCAACTCTCATATTGCGAAAGGAAAAAGGTTGGCGCATTAATTGTAAAAGATAGAATGATTATCTCTGATGGATATAATGGCACTCCATCTGGATTTGAAAACATTTGTGAAGATGAAGACAATTATACAAAATGGTATGTTCTTCATGCAGAAGCAAATGCAATTTTGAAAGTTGCAGCTTCTACACAATCTTGTAAAGGTGCTACTCTTTATATTACACTTTCACCATGTAAAGAGTGCAGTAAATTAATACATCAAGCTGGAATCGTTAGGGTAGTCTATTCTATTGCTTATAAAGATTCTTCAGGGCTAAAGTTTTTAAAAAAAGCAGGTGTTGTTCTAGATCATCTCCCTTAAATTTAATTTATGAAAAATAATAATCTTTATTTATTGCTAATAATTATTCTCTCACTTTCCATAGGGTATCTTTTGGGATCAAACAATATCATAAATTCTTATTCAACAAATTCAGAAAACTCAAGTGTTAAAAAACTCAATAGGTTAATTAAATATCTAACTCAAGATTATGTGGATGAGATTAATTCAGATAGCCTAGTAAATGTTGTTATTAAGGATATAGTTAATAAACTGGATCCTCATTCGGTATTCATACCTGCAGTTCAGAGAGAATCACTTTCTGAAAGTATGAAAGGTAATTTTTATGGAATAGGTGTACAGTTTAGAATGTTACAAGACACTGTTGCAGTAAGTCGAGTATTAAAAGGCGGTCCCAGTGAAAAAGCAGGTTTATTGTCAGGAGACAGAATACTAATGGCCAATGAAGATACTCTTTTTCAAAAAGAATTGAATAGTGATCAAATTATTTCAAGGTTAAAGGGGAACTCAAAAACACCCGTGCGATTATCAGTATATAGAAAAAAAGAAGACTCAATTTACAGTTTTGATATAGTTAGAGGTCCAGTACCACTTCCAAGTGTTAATGCATTATATATGGTGGACGAAATCACAGGCTATATTAAAATCACCCGTTTTTCACAAACTACTTATCCCGAGTTTAAAAGTGCGATTACCTTTTTGAAGGCTAAAAAAATGAAAAGACTCATAATAGATTTAAGAGGAAACCCAGGAGGATATCTACAACCTGCTAAAAAAATTGCAGATGACTTGTTAGAAGCAAAAAAGGGTATAGTAATTGTTGAGGCTAATAATGGAAAAAGAGTGCAAACATTTTCTACATCAGGAGGCCTTTTTGAAAAAGGAGAACTTTTAATTTTAGTAGATGAAGATTCTGCTTCTGCAAGCGAGGTTGTCGCTGGTGCTGTCCAAGATAACGATAGAGGCTTAATCATAGGAAGAAGAACTTTTGGGAAAGGTCTTGTTCAGCAACAAATGCCTCTTGGTCAGGGAGATCAAGTTCGACTTACTACAGCCAGATACTACACCCCAACTGGGAGATCTATTCAAAGACCTTATGACTCTTCAAGTCGAACAGATTATTATGCTGAAGTTCGCAAACGACATCAAACAGGAGAAATGAAAGATCCTTCAAAAATACCGATTAATGATAGTTTGATTTTTACTACACCTAAAGGGAAAAAAGTTTACGGTGGTGGTGGTATCACTCCTGATATTTATGTTTCCACTCAGGAAACAGAAGATGAAGTATGGAATGACTATTTAATAGGTTCTAACCTAATTGATCTTTTTGTTTTTTTAGAACTAGATAAAAATGTAAAAAATTTCAACTTTGATAACAGACAAAAATTTTTTAATGAAGAGTTGCCGAATCCAAATGAGTTTATTGACTCTTTTGCAGAATTTTGCAAGAAAAATAATCTTCCTATCAAAGTGACAAAAAAAAATAAAAAAAACATTTTAAATTCAATAAAAGCCTTTATCGCTCTTCAAGTGCATGACGAGAATACATACTTTAAGATTGCCAACCAAAATGATAAATTTATGATTAGAGCGATGGAATTAGATTGATAAATGAAATACTATTTTTTATTAAGTCTTTCAGCGATCTTTTTTGATAGAATGAGAATTATTAATAATAAAATTGCACTCGCAGATGCTATAGCACATATTACAGCAACTGCACTTTTTCCACTTATTGGGTTTGACCAATTCACCTGAAATAAATTAAATATTAAGATGCTTAAAGCAACTAGAATAAGTGTGTAATATAATACTTTCATAATTTAAAATAGTTGACTGATGTTTGAAGTGAACAACTTTACGGCAATCGCTAGTAGAATAATTCCAAAAACTTTTCGAATTATATTGATGCCTGATTTACCTAAAAAATTCTCAATAAATTTTGATGACTTTAAAATTATATAAACAAAAATAATATTTATAATAATGGCCAAAATAATATTTAAAACGTGATATTCCGCCCGTAATGAAAGTAAAGATGTCATTGTTCCTGCCCCTGCTATCATTGGAAAAGCAAGAGGTACAATTGAAGCTGTTTCAGGAGCATCATTACGAAAAATTGATATGTCGAGTATCATCTCTAAGGCTAGAAAAAAAATAACAAAGGAACCTGCAACCGCAAATGAATTTATATCAATTCCAATAAGGTTTAGTATCTCTTCTCCTACAAATAAAAATCCAATCATAATGATTGCTGCTATTATTGAGGCTTTTTCTGATTGAATGTGCCCTACTTTTTCTCTTAGCGATATGACCAAAGGAATATTCCCAATTATATCAATTACAGCGAACAAAACTAAACTAGCAGTAAAAATTTCCTTTGCGTTAATCACTTTATTTTTTTTTGCAAATCTAAATCAGATATTCTAATCAAAAAATCAATTATTATATATTTTTACAAAAAAAATCTAATGGTATTAGTTAAGGATACATTGATTTCAGATGACGTATTATCTAAAGAATTTGCATGTAACATCTCTAAGTGTAAAGGTGAATGCTGTGTTGCAGGCGAGGCAGGCGCACCGTTGGGAAAAGATGAAGTTGAATATCTCCAGAAAAATTATTCAAAAATAAAACCCTATTTAAGTAAAAAAGGAATAGAGGCTATTGAAAAACAAGGGGTTTATGTAGATGGATTAGATGGTGATTTCGAAACTCCACTTGTTAGCGGAAAAGAATGTGCCTATGCAGTTTTTTCATCTTCCGGTGTTGCGTCTTGTGGGATAGAAAACGCTTACAGAAATAAAGCAATAAATTTCCAAAAGCCAATATCATGTCACTTATATCCATTAAGAATAAACCAATATGATAAGACAATTGCTGTTAATTATCATAAGTGGAGTATTTGTTCGGACGCCTGTTCTTTAGGTGAGGCTATTAAAATTCCGGTTTATCAATTTGTAAAAACAGCTTTGATTAGAAAATTTGGAAAAGATTGGTTTAATGCATTGCATTCAATTGCAAAAAAGACATCTTAGGAGTTTATCAGTGTTTTAGGGGTTTGACAGAGGCTTATTTCTTTAATTAACTGATATTCAATTATTTGGAAATGGCTATTTTTTTTAAAAAAAACAAAAAATATAGTTTTTTGTTAAAAACTAAGCTCCATTGTGGAAAAGTTGCTCTTTCAATTTTCAATACAATTTAGAATCTTTGTTATTCATAATTCAACTTTCTTTAACCTAATTAATAAAACGACAAATGGCAGCAGTAGAACCTATTCTCCAAGAAAACGAAAATCGCTTTGTAATCTTCCCAATTCAACACCACGATATTTGGGAATGGTATAAAAAAATGGAGGCAAGTTTTTGGACTGCTGAAGAAATCGATTTACATCAAGACCTCTCAGATTGGAATTCAAAGTTAAATGAAGACGAAAAGTATTTTATCAAGCATATCCTCGCTTTTTTTGCTGCCTCTGATGGAATTGTAAATGAGAATTTAGCGGAAAACTTTGTTAACGAAGTTCAATACTCTGAAGCTAAGTTTTTTTATGGTTTCCAAATTATGATGGAAAATATTCATTCAGAAACATATTCACTACTAATCGATACATATGTAAAGGATGATGTAGAAAAAGACAAATTGTTTAAAGCAATTGAGGTATTCCCGGCTATAAAAAAGAAAGCAGATTGGGCACTTAAATGGATTGATTCAGACTCTTTTGCTGAAAGATTGATAGCTTTTGCTGCGGTTGAAGGGATTTTCTTCTCTGGAGCTTTCTGTTCAATATTTTGGTTAAAGAAACGAGGATTAATGCCAGGACTAACTTTTTCAAACGAATTAATATCTAGAGACGAGGGTGTTCACTGCGACTTTGCTGTCCATCTACATAATAACCATCTAGTAAATAAAGTTCCTCCCAAACGAATTAAGGAAATATTGTTAGATGCCCTAAATATTGAAAGAGAGTTCATTACCGAATCCTTACCGATAAGTCTAATCGGAATGAATGCAAAACTTATGACTCAATATCTTGAATTTGTCACAGATCGCCTTTTGGTTGAGCTTGGTATTGAAAAAGAATTTAATGTTAGCAATCCATTTGATTTTATGGATATGATTTCTTTACAAGGGAAGACTAATTTCTTCGAAAAACGAGTAGGAGAATACCAAAAAGCAGGAGTATTAAATAATGAAAAGAAAGACGAGAAAATAAGTTTTGATGCTGATTTTTAGTAATTCGTTTTAAATCAATCTTCTTAATTCTAACCATAAATTAAAGGAAAACCTAAAATGTAAAATATGTTTGTAGTAAAAAGGGATGGTCGAAAGGAGCCCATCATGTTTGACAAAATCACGGCGAGGATCCGAAAACTGAATTATGGTTTAAACCCATTAGTAGATCCAGTCAGAGTTGCTATGCGCGTGATTGAGGGACTTTACGATGGTGTAACTACTTCAGAGCTCGACAATCTTGCAGCTGAAATTGCTGCAACTATGACTACAACCCATCCTGATTATGCAAAACTGGCTGCGCGTATATCAGTATCGAATTTACATAAAAACACAAAAAAATCTTTTTCCGAGACAATGGATGATTTACACAATTATGTCAATCCTAGAACAGGAAAAAAAGCTCCTTTACTCTCAGATGAGGTTTATAAAGTAATCAAAAAAAACTCAGACAAGCTTGACTCTAGTATTATTTATAATCGTGACTTTGGTTATGATTTCTTTGGTTTTAAAACCTTAGAACGTTCATACTTATTAAAGCTTAATGGTAAAATCGTTGAACGCCCTCAGCATATGTTGATGAGAGTCTCAATAGGGATTCATCTTGACGATATTGAATCAGCGCTGGAAACATATGAATTAATGTCTAAGCGCTATTTCACACATGCCACACCTACATTGTTTAACTCAGGAACACCCAAACCACAAATGTCATCTTGTTTTCTTTTGACCATGAAAGATGACAGCATTGATGGTATTTATGATACTTTAAAACAGACTGCAAAAATATCTCAGTCTGCTGGAGGCATAGGGTTATCTATACATAACATAAGAGCAACAGGATCGTATATAGCTGGAACTAATGGTACATCAAATGGAATTGTTCCAATGCTTAGAGTATTTAATGATACTGCAAGATATGTAGACCAAGGAGGTGGTAAAAGAAAGGGTTCCTTTGCTATATATGTTGAACCTTGGCATGCTGATATTTTTGATTTTCTTGAGTTAAAAAAGAACCATGGAAAAGAAGAAATGCGTGCTAGAGATCTTTTTTATGCCATGTGGACACCAGACTTATTTATGAAAAGGGTCGAAGATGATGGTGAATGGACCCTTATGTGTCCTAATGAGTGTCCAGGCCTGTATGATGTTCATGGAGAGGAATTTGAAAAACTGTATAAAAAATATGAAGGAGATGGTAAAGGTAGAAAAACAATTAAAGCCCGTGAGCTTTGGGAAAAAATTCTTGAATCTCAAATAGAAACCGGAACTCCGTATATGTTATATAAGGATTCAGCTAATCGTAAGTCAAATCAAAAAAATCTTGGGACAATACGTTCCTCAAATCTTTGTACTGAAATACTAGAATATACCTCGGCAGACGAGATAGCTGTATGTAATCTTGCATCTATAGCCCTTCCTATGTTCGTTAAGGATGGCGAGTTTGATCATAAATCACTTTTTGATGTTACAGTAAGAGTTACTAAAAATCTTAATAGGGTAATTGACCGGAATTATTATCCAGTAAAAGAGGCAGAAAACTCCAACTTCAGACACCGTCCAATTGGATTAGGTGTTCAAGGCCTTGCAGATACCTTTATAATGTTACGTTTACCATTTACCTCTGAAAAGGCCAAAGAACTAAATCAAGAAATTTTTGAAACTCTTTATTTTGCAGCTGTTACCGCATCTGCTGAAGAGGCAAAAAAAGACGGTCCCTATCAAACCTACAAAGATTCACCAATTTCTAAAGGTGAGTTCCAACACAATCTTTGGGGAATAAAGGATGAAGAATTAAGCGGTCGTTGGGATTGGGGAAAACTAAGAAAAACAGTAAAAAAACAAGGTGTAAGAAACTCACTTTTAGTTGC
>CEOK01150325.1_pt1 | contig 19263 bp, 15 predicted proteins | sample 427001 | NCBI WGS metagenome assembly CEOK01 (sample SAMEA2591108, study PRJEB7988) | marine metagenome | isolation source: saline water (ENVO:00002010), including | reverse complement strand
TTCAATTAGATTTTTTGTAGCCAAAATACCGTCTTTTTCATTCAAAACATTGCCTTCATATTCCACTCCGATAAAGCCTTTATAATCGTGATCCTTAAGGATTTTCATCATCTTGACGTAGTCGATTTTGGTTTCATTACCATTTTCGTCAAAATTATAAGATTTGGCACTTACTGACTTAGCGTAAGGCATCAATTCTGCCACTCCCTTGTATTTATCATATTCTACTTTACAACGGAGATCAGCGTCCCAATCGTTTGAAATACAAAAATTCCCAAAATCTGGGAGTGTTCCACAGTTGTCCAAATTGGTTTTTTTCATGACTTGCGCCAGCAAGCTTGCATCAGAGGAAAGCCCTCCGTGATTCTCTACAATGACATTAATATCCATAGTTTTTGCGAATTCACACAAACCGGTTAATCCTTTTACAGATTTATCTATCCAAATATCTGGGTTTTTAACGCCAGATAAGTTGACTCTGACAGATTGACATCGCAATTCTGCAGCCAACTCCAACCATTTTTTGTGCTGATCAATGGATCTATTTATTTTTTTTGAGGTACTTGCGGCCAATTCTCCCTCTTGGTCAATCATAATCAAAACATTGGAAATATTACTGTCTTGAGCCCTTGTATTTAGTTTTTTGGCGAGACTTTTGACATTTTTTGATGAGGTAGTACCGTCTTTTAACTGATCAAAATAAAATTGATTTACGTACTCAACTCCCTGAAAACCTAATTCAGCAGCAAATATCGGGAAATCGTGGGGATCCTTTTTCCCTGAGAAAAATGATTGATTCATCGACCATTGAGCTAATGAAATTTTATTTTTTAATACATTATTACTGGAAAAAATTGGAATTGGAAAAGCCAATGCAAGCGTCGATAAACCTGTGGTAGATAAAAATTGTTTTCTGTTCATATTATTCATGTTTAGTTTAATAAGTTTCCGTTTTAACGCAATTCTGTAATTTCGTTAGAATTCTGATTAATACATTTGGTCAACCTTCCCCAATCATATTCCACATTGTAATCTTTGAATTCCTCTCCTGAAATATCATCCCACACATTGAAGGTAATTCCCATATAACCAATACCTTTTATTCCTATTTCTGAGGTAAAATATCCAGTAACAACCAAATCTTTAATCATAAAAAATATAATAGCTTCTGTTTGTTCTTCAAGGTCAGCAATCTCAAAAATGATGGAATCTAGTATAGATTTTTGATTTTTAATAATCTCCAAAACAACTTGAATTAATGAATATTTTTAAAAATGATACCGTCGAAACAACTCTATTGCTTGGTAATCCGACAATCCTAAATCCCTATATCTCTTTGCACTGGTCCTATTGCGATCCTCAGCACGTACCCAAAACTCTCGGTCGTCATTTCCTTGGAACATTACACTGTCCTTTTGTGATTGGTGATAGAAAATGGCTTTCCTTTTACGTAAAACCTGATCGGGACTCATTGGGACAGCCATCTCAATTTCATGCACTTCAAACTCTTGCCAAGCTCCCCTGTAGAGCCAAACCCAACAATCCTTCATGTAGGATTCTTTTTTTAGTTGATCAATGGAATCAAATAGTATATTGAGACAAATTCTGTGAGTTCCATGTGGGTCAGCTAAATCTCCAGCTGCATATATTTGATGAGGTTTTACGGAGCTTATGAGTTCGTTGGTAATGTCTATATCAGATTGTGAAGGTTTGTTTTTCTGGACTTTACCGCTTTCGTAGAAAGGAAGGTTAAAAAAATGTACTTGATCATCAGGAATCCCTATATATCTTGTAGCTGCCAATGACTCCCTTTTTCTGATAATTGCTTTCAGCTTTCTCAAAGCCAAGGAATCTATAGTATTTTTTTCTTTTTGTAATAACTCCTGCTTGATATCAGCATATACAGAAGTGTCTCTGACGATATCTGATATTACCTCTATGTACTTTAATGCTTCATCGTTGGAAACAGCAATATTTCCTGAAGTTTGATAGGCTACGTGAACTTGATGACCCTGGGCAACCAAGCGGTCAAAAGTGCCTCCCATTGAGATCACATCATCATCGGGGTGCGGACTAAAAATGATACACCTTTTTTTCTCTGGCATCTTGCGTTCAGGGCGTTTACTATCGTCAGCATTGGGTTTTCCTCCTGGCCAACCCGTAATGGTATTTTGTAGGCGATTGAACATTTTGATGTTTAGGTCATAATAATTACCATGGAGGATTAAAAGTTCGGACATTCCATTTTTGATGTAATCCTCTTCTGTAAGTTTTAATATGGATTTATTGGTTTTTTCACATAACCAATAAACTGCTTTACACTGATTGGATAGATCACTCCAATCGCAATTTCCTGTTATCCAGGGGGTCTTTATCCGAGTTAGTCCTGAAGCCGCTTGATAATCCAAAACCACTGTAGTATTATTGTGCTCTTGAAGATAAGTAGTTGGTATTTTGGGAGTCAAAGTTCCTTCTACCGCCTTCTGTATAATTTTGCTTTTATTGGTTCCCCATGCCATAAGCACAATTCGCTTAGCAGAAAGTATGGTTTTAATTCCCATTGTTATAGCCTTACTTGGGACATTGTCAATGCCGTTAAAAGCACCTGAAGCATCATATCGAGTAAGCTGATCCAAGGTTACCAAACGGGTTTGTGAATTGATATTAGAGCCTGGTTCGTTAAACCCTACATGCCCCGTTCTCCCAATCCCTAACAATTGAAAGTCAAGCCCTCCCAAATCATTTATTTTTTTTTCGAAAGCTTTACAATATGACCTAACTTTATGAAGCTGAAGCATTCCAGTAGGAATATTTATGTTTTCTTTTGGAATATCTATATGGTCAAATAGATTTTCATGCATGAACAAATGATAGCTATTGATATCATTAGGTTCTAACCCATAATATTCATCGAGGTTGAACGTAATTACATTTTTAAAACTCAAGCCGTCATTAAGATGGAGTTTAATCAATTGATTGTATACACTCAATGGAGAAGATCCTGTTGCTAAGCCTAAAATACAGGGCAAATCACCCTCTTGCTTTTCCTTTATTAGCGCTGCAATTTCGTTTGCAATAACTAACGAACCTGAAAAGGAGGAATCAAAAGTAACATTATGGAGTTTTTCAAATCTATTTTCCTCAAATGCTCCTGGAACTTGGTGTATGATTTTTTCCTTTATCATTAGCCTCTTTAAAAGTATATTAACACTTGTAAATATAAGTTTATTAAATTTAAATTTGAGAAAATATTCAGGCTTGAAAGCATTAAAACGACACGAAAAGACTAAACTTACCTTTGGAAATAAAAAAATATTGTGATAGTAGAAATATGTTGTACCTCAACGGCTTCAATAAAAAACGCTTTAAAAGGAGGAGCCTCGAGATTGGAACTTTGCGAAAACTTAGGGGGAGATGGACTTACTCCGCCTAGTTTTTTTTTGAAGCAGGTTTTAAAATTTACTTCAATCCCTATACATGCGCTGATTCGCCCTAGGATTGGAAATTTTGTATACAATTCTCAGGAAGTTAAAACCATAGCTGCACAAATTGAAAAGGCTAAATCAATAGGTGCAAAGGGAATTGTTATTGGAGCTTTGAATGAAGATAATTCACTTCCTGTAATGATTTTAAAAAATTGGGTGCAATTGGCCAAACCTTTGGATTTAACTTTTCACAGGGCCTTTGATAAAGTCATAAGACCAAAAGACTCATTAAAAAAAATAATTGATTTGGGCTTTGACCGCATATTGACATCTGGTCAGGAAGCTACTGCCTATAGTGGACTAAAATTATTAGTTGAGCTCCAAGAAATAGCAGATGATCAATTAGTGATCATGCCAGGAGGGGGAATTAATGATCAAAATTGTGAATTTTTTTTTAAAGTAGGTTTTAAAGAGGTTCACCTGTCTGCAAAGGGGAATGAAAAAACGGCTGATGGGGAACCCATATCTGATTTAGCAACGATAGAAAAAGTGGTTTCGTTGGCCTCAAAATTCAAATAAGAATTGTAAGAAAATATCACTAATCTGGTAGTTAATCAGTTACTTTTTCGAGTAGTTCCATTATCACCTTAACTCCATCTTCATTTAGGTATTTACCTTCATAAGAGTAAGTTTCAATCATCCCATTTTCACCATCGGTCACGACAAAGAAATAACCTAAATAACAACCTTATTTTTAGCACAGTACTTTTTGATCATACCATTAAGATTGGGAATCATTAAATCTGTATTCATCCTAGGTTTCCATTGATAATCTTTAGCAATGGTAACAGAGCACAAAATCACTTTAATAAATTAGGCTTTGGCCATCTCCAACATAGAAAAATATATCTCGCTACTGTCTCAAAATCCTTTAAGTAGATATTTCGAGCAAGATCAGTGGAACCAGCCAATATGCCCAAAATTTGGGTTGAAGTACCATCTTATCCTTTCTAAGACGCAAAAGCGTTAGAGATGCACTATGACGACTCAGCCCACTATTTATTTAAGTTTATGTACAAAATAATTTTGGAATATAGTAAGGCCAGCTTTGAGTAATAGAGTTCCAAAAAATAAATCTACCCTCGTTTTTATCCAACAGTAACTTTTCGTTTTTGGTATTGTAATAAATTAATATTCGACCATTCCCTATGGGCTAAGAAACGAGCCAAATAAATACCTTATAGTAATTTTTTTATTGGAAGAAGTTTACTTAATAAATACTGTTAAAGAAACAAGGATAAACTTTTTCATCGAATATTTATTCTTCATCTGGGTTTCTAATATTTTCAATAAGTTTTTGTATATCCTCACTAGGAGCTGGGGTGAATTTTGAAATGACAAGGGATACTACAAAATTGACCAACATGGCAAAAGAACCAAATCCCTCAGGAGAAATGCCAAGCCACCAATCTTGTTCGCCACCTCCACCAAACCACCCAAACTTGAATTTAGTCATGTAGAATAGCATAAGTAAAATACCTACAACCATACCTCCTACAGCTCCTTCTTTATTCATTTTTTTACTAAAAATTCCCATTACAATAGCAGGGAAAAATGAGGCAGCAGCCAACCCAAAAGCAAGAGCAACGGTTGCAGCAACAAAGCCGGGTGGATTTATACCAAAGTATGCGGCCAACATAACGGCTCCAACAGCAGATAATCGAGCTGCGATCAATTCCCCTTTTTCACTTACATCAGGTTTAATCATTTTTTTTATCAAATCGTGGGAAACAGAGGAGGATATAACGAGTAATAGTCCCGCGGCTGTGGAAAGAGCTGCTGCAAGTGCCCCAGCAGCCATGATGGCGATTACCCAATTAGGTAAATTGGCAATTTCGGGATTGGCCAATACCATGATATCTGCATCTACTTTTAATTCATTTATTTTGGGATCAGCCACATATTGAACCAAACCGTCTTGGTTTTTATCTTTGTAAGAAATAAGGCCCGTAGCCTCCCACTTTTCAAACCAATCGGGCAGTGAGGCGTGTACTTGATTACTAACAGTCTCTATTAAATTGGTTCGGGAAAATACCGCCACAGCAGGAGCTGTAGTGTACAAAATGGAAATAAAAAGCAAGGCCCATCCAGCTGATTTTCTGGCATCGCTTACTTTTTTTACAGTAAAAAATCTAACGATAACATGCGGTAAACCCGCTGTTCCAACCATCAAAGCCGCCGTGATAAAAAATACGTCTAGGGTAGATTTTTGACCCAAGGTGTATTCGTGAAAACCGAGTTGCCGATGAAGTCCATCTAGCTTGTCCAGCAGATAAACACCATCATTGCCTGACGATCCAAAACCAATTTGAGGGATCACATTTCCTGTTACAATCAAAGAAATAAATATGGCGGGCAACATAAATGCAAAAATCAATACACAGTATTGGGCAACCTGTGTATAGGTAATTCCTTTCATTCCACCCAATACGGCATAAAAAAGAACGATCAACATACCTATAAGTACTCCAGTATTGATATCTACCTCTAGATATCGAGAAAATACAACACCTACCCCACGCATTTGTCCTGAAATATAGGTGAAGGAGACAATCAATGCGCAGAATACTGCAACTCCGCGTGCGACATTAGAATAATAACGATCACCGATAAAATCAGGTACAGTAAATTTTCCAAATTTTCTCAAATAAGGTGCCAATAGTAGTGCTAATAAGACATAACCACCCGTCCAACCCATCAAATAAACCGATCCGTCGTAACCGTTAAAAGATATAATTCCTGCCATAGAAATAAAGGAAGCAGCAGACATCCAGTCAGCCGCTGTGGCCATCCCATTGGCAATAGGGTGAACTCCTTTACCCGCAATATAAAACTCACCAGTAGAGGATGCTCTAGTGATTATGGCAATAGTAATGTATAAAGTAAAACTAAGACCTACAGCAATCCAAATCCAATATTGTAACTCCATTATTTATGGCTTTTAAATTTTTTATCCAAACGGTTCATCAGGAATATATAAACGAAAATCAAGATTACAAAAACATAAATTGATCCCTGCTGGGCAAACCAAAAGCCTAGTTTAAACCCGCCAATATGGAATTGATTGAGAGTGTCAACCAAAAGAATACCGAATCCGAAGGAAACCGTAAACCAAACAGATAACAGGATCATTAAGTATTTCAAATTAGTTTTCCAATAAGTATTTTGATTATTCATTGTTTTGTTTAGTGGCCTAATATACAAATAATACCGACCTATTATAATTGATTTTTTAGAAACAAAAACTTACAATTTGATATAAATTTTCCTCTTATACAATTGATATGTTGGTAACCAAATAACGATTACGTAAAACAATGCGTAGGACAGGGATGCTATCTTTGGAGCTACCCCAAAGGCTATGGCTTGTTCCACAAATGTTATACTGAGGGAAATTCCCCACAGTTTTTCGCTGTAAAAAACTGTGTAAAGTAGGCCAGCCAAAGTATAGGCAAATATGGCATTAACTCCAAAGACAGTGGCAAAATTGAATTTTGCGGATTGGTCTTTAATATCTATGAAATAAACAAAGAAGGCCAGCAGCAAGCAGCTGATTCCTCCCATCATTAAGGTAAAAGAAGTACTCCAAATACTTTTGTTTAATGGCATAAGGTATTGTGAAAAATCTCCCAAAATAAGGAGGGTGGCTGCTATAAGAAAAAGTTTTAAAAGCTTGTCTTTTAGAGTTTTTTTGGACACCAAGACAAATCCTGCGATCATCCCTATTATTCCTGTCACAATCGCAGTAGAGGAGCTGAGTATCCCCTCTGGATCCCATGTTTTTTTCCACAAATAACCGGGTAAGTAATTTTGATCCAAATAATTCGCCCAGTTTTTTCCTGGTTCACTCAAGTCGGGCATACCAATGCCAGGCACTGGGAGATATTTCATGACCAACCAATAAAGTACAAGAATGACAGAGGCGATGATCAATTGAGTCTTTCTTTTGGTATACAAAAAAATTAAAGCACAGACCAAGAATACAAATGCAATACGTGGCAATACACCCACCCATCGAATTTGTTCAAAATCAAAGGAAGGCCACAACCATAAAAAGAGTCCTACTAAATAAATTTTTAAACTGCGTAGTAATACTTTTAGAACTAATTGTCTTCTAGTCAATCCTTTTTCACTTTGTTTGGTCAGTGACAGAACGATAGAGACCCCTACAATAAATATAAAAGTCGGAAAAATGTAATCTGTAGGTGTTAAACCGTTCCAGTCTGCATGTAAAAGAGGTGCATAAACATGATCCCAGGAGCCTGGATCGTTCACGATGATCATTAAAATGATGGTCAGACCCCTCAAGATATCAAGAGATAAGATTCTTTCGTTTGATTTTTCCATAATACGTTATTTAAGGTATTTTTAAATGTAATGAAAATGGGTGAATCAGAAAAAGGAGTTTTAGGCTCAAATACTAAATATTGCAATTATGAAAATTCCTTATTTCTTTTGTAAAAGCCATTAAGCAACAAGCCAAAAATGATTAATATCATTCCAAGTATACTGTAAAAGGTATATACATCCATAAAAACCAATACTCCAAAAGCCAGGGAAAAGATCACCTCAACAAACTTAAAAGGGGCAATTTTGTAGGCCGGGCCAATCTGAAATGCTTGGGTCATGAATATTTGAGCAATCAAACCAAATAACCCTAACAAGATAAAATAAAGCCATTCTGTAGCCTGAGGCGTTTTCCATTGAAATAAGCTACCCGAAGCCCCGACCAAGGTGGCTGTAAGCATAAAGTAATTTATGATGACCACATAATGGTCCTTGGAACCAATCTTCGAAATCAAAATATAAGTGATAGCAGAGGTCAGGGAGGAAAGTAGAATGATTCCCAATCCTAAAAAATCGACGGAAGTATCAAAACCTTTTACCAAAACGACCCCAAGAAAGGAGATGCAAAAAAAGACCCATTGAATGAGTTCGATTTTTTCTCCCAAAAATAAAATGGCCAAAAGGGCAACAAACAAAGGGGCAGTGTAGCGTAATGTCACAGCCGAACCCAATGTCATAAAATGAAGAGCCATAAAAAACAAAACCATTGAACAAGTACCGATAAAACCTCTCAGTAATAATAGTTTTTTTTGATTACCCCAAAGCGGTATTTTCCAGTAAATTATGAAACTCATAGTAAAAACAAGAGTACCAAGAGATCGAAAAAAAACCAATTGAAAAGCACCAAAGTCTTTAAGGTATTTTACCATAGTACTCATCATAGCAAAAAACAAAGTACTTAACAGCATGAAAATAATGGCCTTCTGACTTTTCAAAATAAAATTTTGGTAAAGATCACCATCTTTATCGGGTATAAGAAATTTATTCAATAGCTTTACACCCTACTAAACTAATTGATTCTTCTTTTGCTTCTGCAAACCAACGTTCCCTATCTGAGTCTTGCTTTTACAATCGCCTTGGGAGTAGCTATATTGTTGGGTATGGCAAAGTCAGGCATCAAAGGATTGGCGGTATTGATCGTTACGGGTTTAGCTTTGGTTTATGGAGCCAAAGAATCGACGGGAATTTTGATGCCCTTGTTGATCTGTGGGGATATTTTAGCTGTAGTCTATTACAAGAGTCATGTAAAGTGGGTCTATCTAATAAAACTTTTACCATGGATGGTACTTGGGGTATTGGTAGGGGTAGTTTTGGGTAAAGATTTACCGGAGGATATTTTTAAATCGGGTATGGCTATCATCATTCTTATAAGTGTAATAATGATGTATTATTGGGAACGAAATAAAAATAGAAAGATACCTAATCACTGGAGTTTTGCTGCTTTGATGGGAATAATGGCAGGTTTTACTACCATGGTGGGTAATCTTGCTGGGGCGTTTTCAAATATATATTTTCTTGCAATCAGATTACCTAAAAATGAGTTTATTGGAACTTCCGCTTGGTTATTCTTTATCATTAATTTGTTTAAAGTTCCATTTCATGTCTGGTCATGGGGTACTATCAACTTAACATCAGTTCAGATTAGTTTGAGTTTGATTCCAGGGGTTGTAATAGGTTTTGGCTTGGGTGTATTTATGGTCAAAAAAATAAATAACGACAAATACCGACAATTGATACTATTACTAACAGGACTGGGAGGCTTGACGATTTTATTGCAATGATTATTTGGCAACGTTTACCGCCCTTGTTTCCCTAATGACCGTTACCTTTACTTGACCTGGATAGGTCATGTCTGTCTGTATTTTTTGGGAAATCTGAAAAGACAGCTCAGCCGACTGATCGTCTGATACCTTTTCGCTTTCTACAATAACCCGGAGCTCCCTGCCCGCCTGAATTGCAAACGCTTTATTTACGCCATTAAAATCGTAAGCAATATTTTCCAGATCTTTTAATCTTTGTACATAGCTATCAAGTACCTGTCGTCTGGCGCCAGGTCGGGCACCGGAGATGGCATCACAAACTTGAACAATAGGAGACAATAATGAGGTCATTTCAATTTCATCGTGGTGGGCACCAATGGCATTGCAAACTTCTTTTTTCTCTCCATATTTTTCAGCCAACTCCATCCCTAAAATAGCATGGGGGGTTTCTGTTTCTTCCTGAGGAACTTTTCCGATATCATGAATTAGTCCAGCACGTTTGGCGAGTTTTGGGTTCAAACCTAATTCTGAAGCCATAATACTACATAATTTAGCAACTTCTCGAGAATGCTGCAATAAATTTTGACCATAAGAAGAACGGTACTTCATACGTCCAATAATCTTAATAAGTTCAGGGTTAAGTCCATGAATTCCCAATTCGATTACAGTTCTTTTTCCAACTTCTATAATTTCATTATTGATTTGCTTGGATGTTTTATTAACTACATCCTCAATTCTGGCAGGATGAATTCTCCCATCAGTTACCAGTCGATGCATTGACAAACGGGCGACCTCTCTTCTTACAGGATCAAAACAAGAAAGTATAATGGCCTCTGGGGTATCGTCAACAATGATTTCAACGCCAGTGGCTGACTCAATGGCACGAATATTTCTCCCTTCTCTACCGATTATTCTCCCTTTTACATCGTCAGAATCCAAATTGAAAACAGATACACAGTTCTCAATAGACTCCTCAGTTCCAATTCGCTGAATGGTGTTTATAATAATTTTTTTGGCCTCTTGCTCTACAGTAAGTTTGGCCTCCTCCAAACTTTGTTGTGCAAAGGTTAAAGCTTCAGACTGTGCTTTCTTTTTTAAAGAATCTTTCAATTGATTTTTAGCATCATCGGCAGATAGACCAGAAATAGTTTCTAGTTTCTCAATTTGTATTTTATGGGAAATATCAATCTCCTTTTGTTTCCTGTCCAATTTATCCAATCTTTTTCTTATGAATTCGTTTTTTTGTTCTAGTGAATGAGACAGATTTTTATTGCGATTAAGATCATTGTTGAGTTTGTTTTCTTTTTCTCTTAATCTACTTTCCACTTCTGATATTTTCTTTTCGCGCTGAAAAATGACTTTCTCGTGCTCTGATTTCAATTCGATAAATCGTTCTTTAGCTTGAAGCATTTTTTCACTTTTAATGCGGTCGGCTTCTCTCCTGGCTTGGCTGAGGATATCCTTTGCCTCAGTATTGGCATCCTCTAGCTGTTTTATATTTTTTCTACGTTGTAAAAAAATACCTAATCCAACTCCAGTCAGTGAAGCGAGGATTAGAAATATGATGATATTGGTGCTTATTTCCATTTGATTTGTTTTATTAATTAAAAAAGCCTGCATTAGCAGAGATTTTTTGTATAAACTCCTAAATAAACAGGTTTGAGGCTACACAACTGATCAAGGATCTGCTCAAGACAGCTTGCTTTTACAATCATAACTCACCTCTTCTAATTAAAGCTCGTTGAGTTTATCAAAAAAATTACTAATACAGGCAGTATGTATTATATTTAAAGAACTTAATAATTCGAAAGATGTAAATCAATTAATTCAATTAATTCATTGGCTTTAATTGAAGCGTCATCTACAATAGTATTTTTTTTAAGCTGATTTTCCAATTGTGCGGCATATTGAAGGGCACACATGGCCAAAACATCCTGTTTGTCACGAACCGCATAATTTTGCTCCAGCTGTTTAGTCATGTCGTGAATTTTTTTTGCTGAAACCCTTAACGAAGTCTCTTGATCCGGTGTAATTGTAAGCGGGTATACCCTATCGGCTACTGTTAATTTTATTTTTAACTTTTCACTCATGATTATCGAATATCTGAGAGCTGGTGAATACAAAAATCTACTTCTTTTATTAAACTATTAATTTTACGCTTTGTGATCGCTTTACTTTCTTTACTGCCTAATAATGAATTAACCATCTTCAAGGATTGATTCTCCTTTTTGAGTTCTGATATCTGTGTCTTTAACGAAGAAGATTCTTGCTCTAAGTCTTGATTATCTGTTTCCAACTGATTGATCAACAGATGATTTTCCTTTAGTTTGTTAAGTAGCTGAACAATTCTTTCTTCTAAAACATCAAAATTATTCATTAGAACTTTAATTTAAACAGTCAAATCATTTCTACACAAATTTAAGAAATCCCGTTGAGAATATAGTCTTCTGACTTTTATTAAATAAACTTTAACAGCTAAATTATAATCAATGATCAGGGAAAAATTATCACATTATAGATCGCTTATTGAACAAACGAATCATAAAGTAGTATCAGCATCTTTCATCTTTAAAATTGGTTTGATAATTAATTTTTTTTTTTGATTATGAAATCCTCAACAAAATTCTTAATTATTCTGATAGAAATTAAATCATTGAAAGTTTAATAAGGGTTGCCAAAACTGACCAAATGAAACTTGATTATAAGATAAGGCTCTCTGTAGGTTCTTCATGAGTATATGAAAAGTAAAAAGTCCAATATAAGGTATTATATAGCCTATAAAAATGAGAGACAAGAAAAATAATCAGAAGATCAATAAAAGACTTGATAAACAAAAAAGAGTTGAAATTTTATTTATTAATTGTTGTAAAAAAACCTCTTTCGAGCTGTAAAAGTTATCCTGTTAAAAATGTATTTTTGTTATACTACTAAGTTGAAATGAGTAAAAAACTAATTATCCAATTATTAACGATCAGCCTATCATCGTTTTTATGGGGTCAAAAAAAAACGAAATGGATTCCTCCTCTTGATATTCCGTTCTCTTTATCTGGAACATTTGGTGAGCCAAGAAGTACACATTATCACCTAGGTGTGGACATTAAAACACAAGGGAGACAAGGTTGGGAGGTAAAAAGTGTTGCCCCAGGATACATAAGCAGAATAAAAGTTTCTATTGGAGGATATGGAAAAACCTTATATATAAATCACCCGGATCAAACGACATCAGTCTATGCACATTTGAAAAAATTTTCACCTAAAATAGAAGCATACCTAAAATCCAGTCAATACAAAAAGAAATCCTACATAATTCAAAAATTTCCAGAAAGAGATGAGTTTTCTATAAAAGCTGGAGAGGTGATTGGTTACTCAGGAAATACAGGAAGTTCTTCAGGTCCACACTTACACTTTGAAATTAGAGACACTAAAAGTCAAAAACCACTGAATCCATTACTTTTTAACCTTCCAGTAAAGGACAGTCAACGCCCCCAAATTCAAAAGCTTTACTTGTTTTATCATGAGGATAATTCCATAACTACCCCATCGGAATCAATCCCTCTTCAAAAAGTTAATGACAGCAGCTACTCTACACCTTTAATAAAAACATTAGGAAAATTAGGTCTTGGCATACAAATGTATGATCGACAGGATCTGAGTTATAGTAAAAATGGGATTTACAAGGCACAAGTTAAAGTAAATGGAAAAAGTATTGTGGAATACAAATTCGATGAACTTAACTACTCGGATTCTAAAAAATTATTCATTAACGTAGATTACGCCACTTTCAAGAAAGATAAAAGAAAAATACAGAAAATGTTTTTTCAAAACCACCAACCACTTACCTTCATGAAGTCAATACATAAAGAAGGGCTTTTTGATGTTCAACTGGGAAAATCTTATCTGGTTAAGTTAGTTTTAGAGGACTTTTCTGGCAACGCTGCTCATATTGAAATGTATTTAGAAGGGGCTAAAAGAAAAATTCAAAACAAATTATTAGATGGTAAACTCATTGAACCACATTTGGACTATCAAATTAGACTTAATAAGAAGGAGGTCTATTTTCCTAAAAAAACCTTTTTTGGTAAAGCCATTATACAAATAGAACAAGACGAAAAAATACTGAGCATTGGACCTAATCTATTTCCTTTCAATAATCCATATGAGATTAGGTTCGAATTTGATGAGGATGATAGCTTAAGATTGAGACAAACCTTTATCGCCAAAAAAAAGGATCAGAAACTATATTTTCTACCCACTACCTTTAAAGGCGGCAACCTGGAAACAAAATTAATGGACATGGGTGAATTTACACTTAGTCGTGACAGTATCCCCCCAAAAATAGTTCCATCCAATTTTAAAGCGAATCAATGGCTGAGTAATTTCAAGGTTTTAAAGGTTAAAATTTCTGACGATTTCTCTGGAATCAAATCATACAATGGATCGATTAATGGAGAGTGGGTTTTATTTGAATATGAACCAAAAAAAAGACTGCTAACATATGATTTTTCGGATAAAACTTTTGAATTATCAAAGCACGATTTGCGACTTAAGGTAGAGGACAATGTGGGAAATAAAACCGTTTACGAGACAACTTTTTTTAGAAAGTACGCTCTGGAATAATTTAGTATTATTTTTGTAACTCAGACAGTGATTGAATAACGTAATCTACCTCATCTTTAGTGTTGAAGAATGAAAAAGAAAAGCGCAAGGATGGAAGTTTTTTTATAATATCAGAACGTACAAGGTTATTCAAAACATGAGAACCAGAGTCTGCCCCAGCCTGACAAGCACTTCCCTTTGAACAAGCGATTCCTTTGATGTCAAGGTGAAAATCAAGTAGCTGTGATTTTGAATTCTCAAGAGGCAATCCCACATTGACGACCGTGTAGGAACTTCTTTCCAAGTTTTCAGAAAGTCCGTTAAAATGGGCTTCGGGAAAAAGTCCTTTTAGTTTTGTGATAAAGTATTTTTTTAATCCTAAAATATAGTCTCGTTCTTCATCTAGGTTTTCATAAGCGATTTCAATGGCTTTTTGTAAGCCTACAATATTATGAACAGACTCGGTTCCTGCTCTTAATCCTCTTTCCTGCGGTCCTCCGAGAATAAAAGGATCCAGTCCTGTGTTTTTCCTTATAAAAGAAAAACCAATGCCCTTAGGACCGTGAAATTTGTGGGCCGCTGCTGCCATGAAATCAATGGGCTGTGATTTTAGATCAAATAAATAATGTCCAACTCCTTGAACTGCATCTGTGTGAAAATAGGCTCCTTTAGATTTACAAAGTATTCCTACTTTATCTAAATCGAGCAAATTTCCAATCTCATTGTTGATGTGCATCAAACTAACCAGCTTTAGTGAGTCATCTAGATCCAATAATATTTCTAAATGATCCAAATTTGGGGACCCACTTTGATCCAGATCTACAAATCGAATATTGACACCCTCTCTCTCCAAATCCTCTAATACGTTTAATACTGCGTGGTGTTCCACTCTAGAAGATATGATTGTTTTTACACCTAAATTTTTTACGGCACAACGTAATACCATATTATCAGATTCTGTGCCTCCAGAGGTGAAAATAATCTCCTGCGCCTCGCAATTTAAATACCCAGCAATGCTTTTTCTTGCCGTTTCAAGCGCTGATTTAGCAGTTCTACCAAAACCATGAAGAGAAGAAGGGTTACCATAATTATAAGTCATGCTCTGGGTAATCGACTGAATTACCTCACTCCGCATGGGGGTTGTAGCCGCATTGTCGAAATATACTTTCATGTATTATGGCCTATTCAATTGCAGCGTGCTAACTGTCAGGTTCAAATATTTTTAGGGTTTCTATAATAATTTCAACACATTCAAGTAGTTGGTCCTCGTTAATTACAAGAGGTGGGGCAAAACGTATGATGTTACCATGGGTAGGTTTAGCCAAAAGACCGTTATCACGAAGTTTTAAACAGATGTTCCAGGCAGTATCACCTTCTGGGGTATCATTAATAACGATTGCATTCAATAGACCTTTTCCTCTTACCAGTTTAACAAGTTTAGTTTCTTTTATAAATTCTTCTATTTGTGCTCTAAAAATTTTTCCTAAGTAGTAAGCATTTTGAGTTAATTTCTCATCTATTATTACTTTTAGAGCAGCAGAGGCGACTGATGCAGATAATGGATTACCCCCAAAAGTGGAGCCATGCTCTCCTGGCTTGATACACATCATTATTGGATCATCACACAGTACCACTGAAACGGGTAAAACTCCACCCGATAAAGCTTTTCCTAATACCAAAATATCAGGACGAGCTTCCTCGTAATCTGTAGCTAACATTCTCCCTGTTCTACCAATACCAGTTTGAATCTCATCAGCAATCATCAAGACATTATATTTGCTACAGAGTGTTCTGACCTTTTTTAAATAACCCTCATCAGGAACGATTACACCGGCTTCACCTTGAATTGGCTCAAACATAAATCCCACACAATTGGGATCACTTAATTTTTTCTCTAAAACATTTATATCATTGTAGGGAATTATTTCATATCCTGGCATGAAGGGTCCAAAACCATTATATGAAGTAGGGTCAGTTGAACTTGAAATTGCAGCCAGTGTTCTTCCCCAAAAATTACCTTCTGGGAAAATAATTTTAGCAGCATTTTTTTTAATTCCTTTGATCTCATAACCCCATTTTCTTGCTAATTTAACTGCAGTCTCTCCTGCCTCTACACCAGAATTCATAGGTAAACACTTATTGTAACCGAAAAGATCTGTAAGAAACTTCTCAAAACCTCCAAGGACATTGTTGTGAAACGCTCTCGAAGTTAAGGTCAACTTTGAAGACTGATTTTGAAGGGCATCTATTATTTTGGGATGGCAGTGACCTTGATTAACTGCTGAATAAGCAGATAAAAAATCGTAATATTTTTTGCCGTTAATGTCCCAAAGAAAAACTCCTAAACCCCTCTCTAATACAACAGGCAAAGGTTTATAATTATGGGCACCATGTTTGGCCTCCAAATCCAGGTAATAACCCTCAAGTGACTCTTTTGAAGTGTTCATCATATATCTCCTTCCTACTTAATGAAAATGGAATAGTTCAATGCAAAAATAATAATATAATTGTACTTTATAGTATTCACCTTTGTTAGATAGGTTATAATCGAATTCTTTTGATGGTTCATAAGATTTCTGTGAAAAGGTTAAAAAAAACAACACTATTTTTGCAATATGAGTAAAAAATTTATTCCAGAACAGTTTAAAAACTTGGAAGTAGAGGATATAACTGCCCTTGGAAAGGGAGTGGTTAAATCAAAAGAGGGTAAAGTTATTTTTGTATCTGGAGTGATTCCCGGTGATAAAATTAGTTTAGAAACCTTCAAAAAAAGAAAAGGATCTTTTGAGGGTAAGTTGATCAAGATGAATGAACCCTCAAAAGATCGTATTCTACCAGAATGCGAGCATTTTGGAATTTGTGGGGGATGCAAATGGCAAAACATGAGTTATGAGGCACAACTACTATTTAAACAAAAACAAATACTTAACAACCTTAAGAATTTATCAGGAATGGTTTTACCGGAGATTGAAAATATTCAACCAGCGCCTGAACCATATTTTTATCGAAATAAAATGGAGTATACCTTTTCAAATAAAAGATGGTTAACAGCTGATGAAATAGCTGATAAGTCAAAGAAAATTGAAAAAAAAGGTTTGGGTTTTCACAAAGCGGGAATGTGGGATAAAGTAGTCGATATTCATAAATGTTATTTACAACCTGAACCTGCAAATGAGATCCGAAACAGCATTAAGTCTTTTGCATTAGAAAATGAGCTTGAATTTTTTAACCCCAGCAAACAAGAAGGATTTTTGAGAAGTCTGATGATTCGCAACTCAAATCGAGGTGAATTAATGGTTTTGATTCAGTTTTTAGATGAAAATAAATCCCAACGCGAGGCCCTTATGAATTTCTTAAAAGACCAATTCGAAATAGCCTCACTACTTTATTGTATCAATTCAAAGTCCAACGACACACTATATGATCAAGAGGTCATATGTTATAGCGGTAAAAGTTACATTACTGAGGAAATGGACGGGCTACATTTTAAAATTAATGCCAAATCTTTTTTTCAAACCAATACGAGACAGGCCTATGAGCTCTATAAAATTGCGAGAGATTTTGCAGGACTCCATGGAAAGGAACTGGTTTACGATTTGTATACTGGTATAGGAACCATAGCCCAATTTGTAGCGAAAGAATGTAATAAGGTGGTAGGAGTCGAATCGGTTCCAGAGGCAATAAAGGCAGCGCAATATAACGCAAAAGATAATGGAATTAAAAATGCTTTTTTTGAAGTAGGTGATATGCGTAAAGTTTTTAATCAAGACTTTATCACTAAACATGGAAAAGCAGATGTAGTGATTACTGACCCTCCCAGAAATGGAATGCATCGAGATGTTGTAAAACAGTTGTTATTATTGAAACCCGAAAAAATCGTTTATCTGAGTTGTAACAATGCAACACAAGCAAGGGATTTATATCTTATGAAGGAAAAATATAAATTGGTTCGCTCTAGAGCTGTGGATATGTTTCCACAAACACAACATGTAGAAAATGTCGTACTTTTAGAAAAGATTTAAGTCAATGAATCCCCGAAGTTTAAATTTCCTATTTATACTGCTTTTATTTTCTTGTGAAAAAGATGATATCTGCCTAGAAGGAACACCTGCTACACCTAGAATGATAATTTTATTTAAGGATTTCGAAAATCCTCAGGTTAAGAAAGTCGTCGACGAGCTATTAATAAGGGGTTTGGGTCTTGTTGATAGTCTTACAACATTCTCGGGCGATTCTATTGCCGTTCCATTACGAAACAGCTTTGAATTTACCCAATACGAATTCACACTGACTACCTCCTCGCCCACCTTACTCAGTGATTCCTTACAAATCAATCACAACCAATTTGATACATATATGAGTCGTGCCTGTGGCTACAAATCTAACTTTGTATTGGAAAATCCTAATTACTATAATCTTACTCAAGGAACTGGTTGGATTAAAAGTATTGAAAAAATAAGAGATACACTTTCAGATGAAACAAGTTCACATTTGGCTATTTATCATTAACTTCTTCATTCCCTTAACTTGGAGTAATTCTCAAGAGGTCAAGGAGGAGAGGAAGGATGATAAGGTGATTGACACACTTATTAAGAAGATGGAGAAAAAACCCCATACCATTCGTTTTGGCATAGATCTTTCAAAACCCGTAATGGCCCAAATTGATAAGGACTATTTTGGTTTGGAACTAGTAGGAGATATCAGGCTTTTCTCAGAGTTTTACGGAGCGATGGAGATCGGGAACGAAAAAAAAACTCAGCAATCTGAACGGATCAATTTTACCACTACTGGAACCTATTTAAAACTGGGTTTTGATTACAATATGTATAAAAACTGGAAGGGAATGAATAATGCTATTTACTTAGGTATGCGCATTGGAAACAGTTTTCATAAACAGCAGGTAAATGAGTATGAACCATACCAGATAGATCATTATTGGAATACAGGAGTAATCAAACATGGCCCTGAAATCAGGGAACAAGATGCACTTTCTGCAAGATGGGTAGAGGTTGTAGCAGGTATTAAAGTTGAAATGATTAATAATATATATATGGGATTAAGTCTTAGACTCAATC
>CEOK01037730.1_pt1 | contig 19273 bp, 26 predicted proteins | sample 427001 | NCBI WGS metagenome assembly CEOK01 (sample SAMEA2591108, study PRJEB7988) | marine metagenome | isolation source: saline water (ENVO:00002010), including | reverse complement strand
TTAGTTCATCAGATGGCCGGTGATTTTGCTGATTACGGTTGTGAAGACGAAGTATATTGTATTAAAGGTGGTGTTGATAAAAACACAAAAGCTAATATCGTTATATCAACTTGGCAATCTTTAGTAAAACAACCTAAGGATTGGTTTCAACAGTTTGGTGTTGTAATGGGAGACGAGGCTCATACCTTTCAAGCAAAGTCATTAACAACAATTATGCACAAACTCAATAAGTGCGAATTTAGGCATGGCTTTACAGGTACTCTAAAATCTTCCGAAAGCAAAACACATAGGTTAGTATTAGAAGGTTGTTTTGGAGAAGTAAAAAGAATTGTATCCACAAAGAAATTAATGGACGAAGGTACGGTGGCTGATTTTGAAGTTAAAGCTATTGTATTGAATCATAGTAACGAAGCAAAACAGAATTTTAAAAAGGCAATGGGTCAAGTTAAAGAATCAGTTCGTAAATGGCCGGCCGAGCGTGAGTTTATTGTAAACCACGAAAAGAGAAACAATTTTATAAAGAATTTGTTATGGTCTCTAAAAGATCAGAACAATTTGGTTCTATTTGACCTTGTCGAAAAACACGGTAAGATACTTGAACCAATGTTAAGAAAAGATGGTAGAGAATTACATTTTATATATGGAGCCACAAAAGGAGATGAGCGTGAAAGAATTCGTCATCTTGTTGAAAATGATCCAGTGAAACAGCATGACATACTTGCTTCTTATGGAGTATTTAGTACAGGTGTTAATATAAAAAGGTTAGATAATGTGATCTTTGCTTCTTCAGGAAAATCTGAAATTAAAGTATTACAATCAATTGGTAGGAGTTTGCGTAAAGCTGAGGACTCGCGCAAGGCGGTCCTCTATGATATCGCTGATGATTTGTCGATTGGGTCGTATGAAAATTATACTTTGAAACATTTTAAACAGAGGATAGAAATTTACTCGCAGGAGGAGTTTCCATTTAAAATTTATAATATTGACATCTAACTTAAATTATACCTTAAAGCCTGATAGACTTATTATACAAGGAGTTAAACCAAATGTCAATAGTTTTTATGAAAAAAGTTGAGGAAATTTCAGAAATATGCATTTTCTATTGACAAAACAACGGAAATAGATTATAATAACAGAAATATTTTAAACAAAAGGAGTAACAGTTTGAAATGGCTAAGAAAAGAAACTATGTAAACAACAAAGACCTTCTTGAGGCATTAATTAAATACAGAGACGAATGTGCAGAAGCAGATGACTGTGGAGAACTTTCTCCTCAGGTACCAGAGTACATCGGTAAATGTATTATGATGATTGCTCAAAGATTGGCAACAAGACCAAACTTCAGTGGATATATGTATAAAGAAGAAATGATTTCAGACGGAATCGAAAACTGTCTTCAATATATACATAACTTTAATCCAGAAAAATCTAAGAATCCATTTGCTTACTTTACTCAAATCATTTGGTATGCTTTCTTAAGAAGAATATCAAAAGAGAAGAAGCAGATGTATATTAAATTTAAAGCATCACAAAGGCAAATGCATGATAATGAAGTGTTTGATTCAGCAGGTGAACCAGTTACTGGAAATCAACTTCCTGATTATATTAACGACTTCATTAATGACTTTGAAACAAAACTTAAAAAGAAGTAAGGAGTTTATGAAAGTATTGGTATTTGGATTGCCAGGTAGTGGCAAAAGCACGTTAGCAGAACCGCTCGCAGAGCAGGTAGAAGGCGTTTGGATTAATGCAGACGCAGTAAGAGAAAAATACGACGACTGGGATTTTTCAGATGAAGGCCGAATGAGACAGGCAAATCGTATGAGACATCTTGCAGATGGAGTATCTATGGCAGGTAAAATTGCCATTACAGATTTCGTTTGTCCGTTTCAAAAAGCAAGAGATGGCTTTGATGCCGACTTTACTATTTGGATGGATACTATCGAAGAAGGCAGATTTGAAGATACAAATAAAATCTTTGAAAAGCCAGATCAAGTTGACTTGATCATTAGAAAATGGGCGCCGGCCAATCACTTAATTGTTGAGCCTGCTATAACTAAGGAGTATACATTATGGCAGAAGTCACAAAACTAAGGCACTTAGGTAAGGCAATAACATGGAGAATATTAGCAAGTATTGTGACAGCGTCGATAGCCTTATATTTCGGCCTTCCACAAAAGGCAGTCGGATCTGTATTTCTAGCAGATCTAATAATTAAATTTGTATTGTATTATGGACATGAAAGACTTTGGTACAAATACATCAAGTTTGGAGTTAAGTAAAATGTTTGAGTACGAAAACGCATTCGACTTTAAGAAGCCAACAGTTCAAATGTTGGGAAGATGGCAACCTTGGCATGACGGTCATACAAAATTATTTGAAAAGGCCTTGACATTGACAGGACAAGTTGTTATAATGGTACGTGAAGTATATGGTATCGAAGGAGATGCCGGAGCCGGTCGTACCGTTGCTCAAACCGATAATCCTTTTGGAGAGATTGCCGTTATTGATGGAATCAAGAAAGGACTCGGTGATGCAGGGTATGAAGAAGGCAGAGAGTATATGATTATGGCAGTACCAAACATTGTCGACATTAGTTATGGTCGCGGTGTTGGTTATACATTTACAGAACACGATCTTGGTAAAGATGTTCATGATATATCAGCCACAAAGATTCGTGCAAAAATGAGAGAAGAAGGTAAATTATGAAATTAGTAGATAACACCGATTCAATTATGCATAAAGAGTTAGCAGATGTTAATCTTAAAGATCCTGGATTCGATCCGGAAGAATTAAAAGATCAGATGGTTACTTTAATGGAGTCGCAAAAAGGTCTTGGCCTTTCGGCGTGTCAAGTAGGATTGGATCATAAGGTTTTTGTTATTGGAGAGAATAAAGAAAACTCAATGATGTTTATCAATCCTGAAGTAATTAGTGTATCAGAACAATCTCTACTTGACGTTGAAGGATGCTTAAGCTATCCTGATATGTTTGTTAAGATAAAGAGACCAAATCAAGTTGAAGCAAAATGGTACGATGAAAAGCTAAATGAAAAGAGTGGTACCTTCGAAGGTTATACCGCAAGATGTTTCTTACATGAGTTTGACCACCTATACGGAGTAGTATATAAAGATAAAGTGTCTCGACTTAAATGGGATCGAGCACTGAAGAAGAAAGGTAAAATTGCCAAACAGCGTGCAGCTGCTATGGCTTACCTTAAAAATTTACAAAATCAATTACCTAAAGAGACGGCTGAAAAACAAGCGGCCGTTAATTAAATATGAAGATAGCTATCGTAACCGATATTCATATCGGCGCAAGAGGCGATTCTCGAGTATTTCACGAAGTCCAACGGAAATTTTTCCAAGAGGTCTTTTTTCCTTATATTGATGAACACGATATAAATGTTGTGTTTGATCTTGGAGATACGTTCGATCGCCGAAAGTATATTAACTATTCCACTTTACAGCAAGGTAAAGAGTTTCTATTTGATGAATTAGCAAAGCGTGATATTGATTTCTATGCATTGATTGGTAATCACGACACGTATTACGCAAGTACTAATAAAATCAATAGTATGAATCTACTTACAAAAGAATATCCTCAATTCAAATTATATCAAGACCTTGGTGAAGAGCTTACATTAGGATCTACTAAATTCCTAATGTTACCTTGGATTAATAAAGAAAATGCGGAAGAGAATCTAAAAATCGTTGCTGAATCCGATGCTCATATACTGATGGGACATTTAGAAGTAAAAGGATTTGAAATGATGAAAGGCGCCTTATGTACTCATGGCCTTGATATGAATGTATTTAAACATTTTGAGTCTGCATACTCTGGTCATTTTCACCACCCTTCAAGATATGGTAATGTTGAATACCTTGGATCTCCATACGAAATGACATGGTCTGATTATAAAGGTAGTCGAGGTTTTCATGTGTTTGATACTGAAACTCGAGAAATGATTAAGATTGAAAATCCTAATCGTGTATTCTATAAAGTATTTTATGACGATGCAGATTGGACAGTTGATACTGTTGCTAATTATGATGTCAGTCAATATAAAGATACTTATGTAAAGGTTATTGTTCAGAACAGAACAAATGCGTATCTCTATGATATGTTTATGGGTCGTATGTCAGAATGCGGAGCTGTTGATGTTCGAGCGGTTGACGATCATATGAATTTGGACGCAGAAGGCGTTGAAGAAATACTCGACGAAACAAAAGATACAACGGAGATCTTAAGTCAATATATAGATTCGTTAGAGACAAATGTTGATAAGACAAAAGTCAAATCGTTAGTCGACGAATTATACCACGAGGCACTTAGTTTATAATGAGAATTAATTTTGAGAAGGTAAAATATAAAAACATCTTATCCACCGGAAATGTATATACGACCATTGAGTTAAATCAAGTACCTAGTACACTTATAGCAGGATCAAACGGTTCAGGTAAAAGTACATTACTTGATGCAATTGTATTTGGTCTATATGGTCGACCATTTCGTAATATCAATAAAGCACAACTTGTAAATTCTATTAACAATAAAGAACTTATTGTTGAATTAAACTTTAGTGCAGGTGGTGATAAGTATATGATTCGTCGTGGTATCAAACCTAATCTCTTTGAGATATGGAAGAATGGCGGAATGATTAATCAAGATGCATCAGTTCGAGACTATCAAGCATTTCTCGAAGAAACAATTTTAGGTATCAACTTTAAAGCATTTAATCAGATAGTTGTTCTTGGATCTGCTACTTATATTCCTTTTATGGAATTACGAGCATATCAACGTCGTGAGATTATCGAAGACCTACTAGATATTCAAGTGTTCTCTGTTATGGGTACATTAGCAAAAGAACGTATGTCTGATATTAAAAAGACAATCACCGATAACAAATACGACATCGAGATGATTGAGAATAATATACAATCAGCTGAAGAAAACAATGAAGAGATTCGTAAATTAAAATCAGTCGAAGTTGATAAGATCAAAGAAAAGATGTCTGAACACATTGAATTGGTTGAAAGCAAAAGCAATATTATTGATGGACAGGACGAAACACTCAAATCCTTATACGATGATATATCTGATAAGTCTGAAGAAAAGAAAAAGTTTGGAGAAGGAACGGAAAAGAGAGCAGAGCTCGAAAGAGGTCGTGTTCAGTTTGATAAGGAATTATCTTTCTATGAACATAATGATGATTGTCCAACTTGTAAGCAAGGTATTGCGCATGATTTCAAACAAGAGCAAATCATGGATAAGAATCAACAGAAGGCTCGTATTGAAAAAGGTTTAGTTGATATTGATAAAATCATTAAGAAACATCAAGATCGTTTAAGTATAATTTCAAAAATTGAAGATCAGATTCAAGAAGTTAACTTTAAGATATCTGAAATACGAGCCGAAATTAAAATGTCCAAGAATGCGTTGAATGCATATAAGAAAGACCTAGACAATGCTCAAAAAGAAGTTGATGAAGTCGATACTACTAAACTTCAAAATCTTCAAAAGAAACTTGATAAGCAAACACAAATTAGAACAAAGCTACTTGATGAACATGAAGTACTCAATATTGTTCAAACCATTTTAAGAGATGGTGGTATTAAGGCAAAGATTATTTCTCAGTACATACCCGTTATTAATAAACTCATCAATAAGTATCTTGCTGCGTTTGATCTGTTCGTTGACTTTCAACTTGACGAAGAGTTCAATGAAGTAATACGTTCAAGGTTCAGAGACAAGTTCACCTATGCTAGTTTTTCCGAAGGTGAGAAACTACGTATCACATTATCAATTATGTTGGCTTGGAGATCGGTTGCTAAACTAAGATCCTCCGTTTCAACTAATCTGTTGATACTCGATGAAACTTTAGACGGTGCCTTAGATGGTGTCGGTATTGAAAGTTTGATTGAGACATTACATGGACTGAATAACGATGACAACATCTTTGTGATATCACACCGCGGAGACCAATTTGCTGAGAAATTTGAGAACAACCTCAAGTTCGAGAAGATCAAAAACTTTTCTGAGCTCGCAGCATAAACCTATTGACATTATGTGTCAACTAGTTTATAATGGTACAAACTAAAAGGCAATATGGCATTGACTAAATTCTATACATCTGTTGAAAGATACGGAAATAATATTTTACATCGTGGATACGACAACGGCAAACGTTTCTCGTATCGTGTACCGTTTCAGCCAACCCTATATGTTCATACTCCGAAGTCAGGAGAAGAAGGCTATCGCTCTTTAACGGAAGGTAACCTACCATTATCTCCACACAAGTTCGGTGATATGCGGGAAGCTAAAAACTTTATTGAAGAATACAAAGGTGTTCACGGTATGAAGATCTTTGGTTCAACAAATTATATTACGCAATTCATACAAGAAGAATACCCTGAAAAGGTTGCATATGATGTAAGCCATGTTAATATTGTTTCGTTTGATATTGAGGTTGACATTCGTGATGGCTTTGCTAATATTGACGAAGCCGACAACCCTATTACGTCGATTGCCTATCATAGTTCAAGATCTGATATTTACTATCTGCTTGGTCAAAAAGATTACGACAAGACACAAACAGTAACGGACATTCCTCAAGACAAGATTCAATATGTCAAATTTGATTCTGAAGTTCAATTGCTTCAGTACTTTGTTAAATTATGGACAACTGACTATCCTGATATTGTAACAGGTTGGAACGTTGAGTACTTTGACATAATGTATGTTGTTACGAGGATCATTCGTTTGCTTGGAGAAGAAACTGCCAAACGTTTATCTCCACATAAATCAATCAAAAAGCAAAGCCGAGAAATATTTGGTAAAGTCAACTCAACATATTCTATTATGGGAGTTGCCGTAATTGACTATATGGATTGCTTCAAGAAATTTGGTTACAAGTACGGTCCTCAAGAATCGTATAGATTGGATCATATTGCTTATGTTGTTCTTGGTGAAAAGAAAATTGATTATTCTGAATACGGTTCTCTTACTGGATTATATGATGAGAATCCACAATTATATTTGGACTATAACCTTAAAGATACTCAACTGATTGCTCGACTTGAAGAGGAAACCGGATTACTTGCTTTAGTTATGACAGTTGCTTATGATGGTGGAGTTAACTATGGAGATGCCTTTGGAACTGTAGGTATTTGGGAAGCCACAATTTATCGTAAGTTAATGAAAGACAAAGTTGTTCCTCCGCTAAAAGGTGGACCAGGAATGCGAGGAAATGAACTTGTTGGCGGTTATGTAAAAGATCCAAAAGTTGGAATGCATCCTTGGGTTGTATCTTTTGACCTTAACTCTCTGTATCCTCATTTGATGCTTCAATTTAATATGTCGCCTGAAACATATATGCCTGATGATCGTGAATATGTAACTCAAGATATGGTTCTAAAAGGTGATTATCAAAATGATCGTAAAGGTGTTTCAGTTGCCGCTAACGGTGTTTGTTTTTCAAACAAGAAACTCGGAATCATTCCTGAAATCATTGATGAATATTATAATAACCGTTCTGTTATCAAAAATCAAATGATTGCTGCTGAACAACAGTTTGAGATTGAAAAAGATCCTACTGAATTGAAAAAACTAAAACGCGAAATTAATCAACTTCACAATTCGCAAATGTCAATTAAGATTGCCATGAACAGTTTGTATGGAGCAACGGCAAATATATACTTCTTATATTATATTAATGAAATGGCCGAAGCAATTACAACAAGCGGTCAGCTAGCTATTCGTTATGCTCAAAAGTCAGTTAACGACTATTTGAATAGAATTCTTGGAACTGACGATGCTGACTATATCATTTATATTGATACTGACTCTATCTATGTTGACTTCGGTCCTCTGATTACTGAAGTATTTGGTACAACTGATATTGATAAAGACAAAGGTGAAGAGTTCCTTGATAGAGTATGTTCAACAAAGATTGAGCAAATTATCGAAGATGGTTATGAAAAGCTTGCTGCCGACTTAGGTACTTATCGCAATGCAATGGTAATGAAACGTGAAAAGATTGCTCACCGCGGAATTTTTGTTGCCAAGAAAAGATATATACTGAATACATTGAACTCTGAAGGAGTCCATTATGATACTGCTAAGATATCGGTTACAGGTTTGGAATCAGTAAGATCTTCAACTCCTGAAGTTTGTCGAGAAAAGCTTAAAGAATGTTTTGAGGTTATTATGAATAACGATGAAAAGACAACTCAGGACTTTATTCAAGACTTCCGCGAAAAGTTTCGTAAGCTTGATCCTGTTGCTATCGCAAAAACTTCAGGCACTGATAATATTAAAAAGTATCAAGACAAGACTGCCTTATATAGAAAAGGTTGTCCTATGCACGTTCGTGGTGCAATTATGTATAATCATTTCCTTAAAGAAAAAGGACTTGATAAAAAGTTTGAGACAATACAAGGTGGAGACAAGGTCAAGTTTCTCTATCTTAAAGTGCCGAATCCGATAAGAGAAAATGTTATATCGGTCCCCGGCCTATTACCTAAACAACTTGGTCTTCATGAATACATTGATTATGAGTTACAGTTTGACAAAGTATTCTTGAATCCAATTCAGTCAATCCTAGATGCAGTTGGATGGTCAGCAGAAAAGGTAAATACAATTGAAGATTTCTTCAGTTAACTATTGACATTTATATTAAACTGTGGTATAATTGACCACACTATAGGAGAAAAACAATGAAAGAAGTACAAATTGTAAGACTATCTACCGGTGAGGAGATTGTCGCAAAAGTAGTATACGATAAAGGTTTTTATACATTAACAGACGGAATCTTATTGGTGCCAGCAGGAGAGGGCAAAATTGGAATGGTTCCTTTCGTACCTTATGCAAAAAGGCAACCAGTTACCATTGGTGAACAGCATGTTATGTTTGTAGTAGAACCTGCCGATGAATTGAAAAAGCAAGTACTTGAAGCAACAACTGGAATTGCCTTGCCTGATAGCAACAGTGGTTTGAAGTTGGTGTAGTTATGATAGAGATATATGGAAAAGATAATTGCGCATATTGTAATATGGCAAAACAACTTTGTGAACAGAAAAAGAAAGATTTTAAATATCTACAGCTCAACATAGATTATACACAGGAAGAGTTTTTTGAAAAGTTTCCAACAGCAAGAACTTTTCCTCAAATTACAATTGATGAAGAATCAATTGGTGGCTTTATGGAACTAAGGGAAATCATACTATGAAAAACATTATAGCAACAACTTTAATCGTAGGTCTAGCAGTAGCATGTCAACCAGCCTTGACTGATGATGTCTTTGTAGAAGATAGGTTTGCAAGTATTCGTCAAACAATGAATACTTGTGCCGCATGCCACGGACCTCAAGGTCAAGGTGGTTTAGGACCTAAACTTCAAGGACAAACTGCTGATGAAATTATTTCTAAATTGTTGGCATATAAAAATAAAGAAGTTGTAGGACCACAATCTGCAATGATGTGGCCAACAGCAGGCATGTTAACTGAAGGCGAAATTGGTATGATTGGCGTTTATATTGCACAAGGATATCCTGATGAGTAAAGATTGGGTAAAAGACATTAATGAAATGCAATCCAAATACCAAACGCATGATTGGATTAAAAACGCAGACTTAAATCAATTAAAAGCATTCTTGCGCTTTAGAGTAGATTTCTTGGAAGAGGAATTAACTGAAACAAGAAATGCTCAAAAAGTTATCGACTCCGAAGAAATCGTTGATGGTTTAGTTGACCTTTGTGTAGTGGCAATCGGTACTCTCGATGCCTTTGGAGTCGACCCTTATAAAGCTTGGGACTCTGTTCTCGAAGCAAATATGGCCAAAGAACCTGGTGTAAAGGAAGGAAGGCCGAACCCGTTAGGATTACCTGATCTTATGAAACCTGAAGGATGGACGGCTCCATCTCATGAAGGTAATCATGGTATTCTACCAACATTAAAAGGAGGATAAATCTTATGGCACTTAAAGAAGTATTAGTTAATGCCTTAATTGGAAAGTATGAAGCTCAGATTGCTGAAGCAAAAGCAAACATTTCTGTTTTTTTAGAAAATGGAGTTGGAGTAGCTGAACATGCTGGTACTGTTGAGACAATTGACGGAGAAGTAGCTAAATTAGCAGAAGCTGAAGATAAGCTACAAGCAGTAAAAAGATTTGGACCGATAATTCCACCAAAAGTTGTATAAAAAACTATTGACATTCTTTATGATATAGATTATAATATATCTATAGTTTAAAGGACTTTTTATATTATGACTGATTTGACCAAATTACTTAATGAAGCAATTAATCTTCACAAAGACGGCAAATTGAGTGGAACTGACGATTTGTATAAATCACTTGTAGCATCTATAGGTGAGTCGCAAGTCGTCAATCTTACTGAAGGTGAGGCAGTGAATGGCAAATTCGACGTTCTTGGCAAAGTAAGATACCCCGGTCGAATTGAAGTAAAAACCGCAAATAAACCTACCGATGGCAAACTAGGTGCTTGGAGTTTAATGTGTAAGCGAAATGGTTGCGATTGGTTTGCATTAGTAGATGCATCTTCTTTGGAGAATAATGTTTATCGTATATCTATGATACCTCATGATGTTATGTTTGCATTTTTAGATACTCCAAATTCAAAGGGTAACTGTCCTGATAACATTCGTTGGTCAGCAAGTTATAACACAACCGATAATAAATGTATTAAGGCTACTGATTTATTTTTAATGTATGAAGTTAACCATTGACATTCAGCCTCAACTTTGTTATAATAAAATTCTATATTATGAGGATACGCCTATATGACTAAAACAGTAACCCGAGAAAGTATTAATGTATTACAAGAATGCATTGATTTACAAACTAAGAAATCTCGTGATTATCAAAATCCAAACAGCACTGTGCAACAAGCAGACTATTATCCAAATGGTGTTACAACGATTCATGATATTATGCATGCAAAAATGTTGCGTATGAAATCTGTAATGGAAGCAATGCAAGGTGATGATTACGAACCAAATTTTGAATCTCTTGAAGATTCAGCAAAAGATCTAATAAACTACTCTAGTTTTTTCGTTGCGTATTGTCGTCAGATGATACCTGGCCAAAATCCTAGAGCTGATATATTCAACAGGAGAATAGATAATGAGTAATGTGATATTACCATCAAGTGACGAAGATAAGAAAAGAATTCGTGGCTGTATGGAAGAAATGAGTAATTCATTTACAAGAATGGAATCTGAAAGAGATTTTCAAAAAGAAGCAATTAATACTTTGGCCGAAGAAGTTCAAATCCCAAAATCAATCTTAAGGAAAACTGCAAGAGCTTTCCATAATCAAAATGTTTCTGACTTAGTTGCAGAAGTATCGGATATTGAAGCATTGATGGAAACAATATAATGCTAACGATTAACCTCGTAAGACAACTTATCACTGACAAATATCTTGGTGAAGATTTTATTATTGATAGGTCAGGCGCAAAGACAATCGAAATCATCGGAGCAACATTTCTTGCTGACGAAGATTGGATTATTCGTAAACCTGCATATGAGTATATCGGCCGTGAGTTGGAATGGTATAAGTCTCAATCGTTGAATGTAAATGATATTCCCGGTGAAACTCCAAAAATTTGGAAAGACATTGCTTCAACAGAAGGTGAAATCAATTCTAATTATGGTTGGTGTATATACTCTGAAGAGAATGGTAATCAATATTCGCATGTATTGAGAGAACTAAAAAACAATCCAAACTCTCGCAGAGCAACTATGATTTACAATCGACCAACTATGCATGTTGATATGACAAGAGATGGTATGAATGACTTCATGTGTACGTATGCAAATACTTTTTATATTCGAGAAGGTGAACTTGATTCTCATTACTTAATGCGTTCTAACGATGCAGTGTTTGGTTATAATAACGACTATGCCTGGGCAAGATATGTTCAAACACAACTTGCTCACGATCTTGGTATACGAGTTGGCAATATAATTTGGACTGCTTCTAATTTCCATGTATACGAAAGACATTTCAACTTTGTTGAGGAGTTAATTGATGCAAGAAAAGTGGGATAGACGATTCTTAAGGCTTGCCCAAGAAATTTCTTCTTGGAGCAAAGATCCTTCAAAACAAATTGGTGCGGTGGCTGTTAACTCAGACCGTCGCATCTTAGCAACTGGATATAATGGATTTCCAAAAGGAATTGAGGATACTCCTGAAAGATATGCAAACAGAACTATTAAATATGATCTTGTTGTTCATGCTGAAATGAACTGCATATATAATGCTACATTTAATGGAATATCTTTGAAGGATTCTACATTATATGTTTGGGGTTTACCAGTTTGTCATGATTGTGCAAAAGGAATTATTCAAGTGGGCATAAATAGAATTGTTATGTCTGCAAATGATATTCCGCAAAAATGGTTAGAATCATTTGATAAGTCGCAACGTATGTTTATTGAAGCCGATGTTGAAACGGAGTTTATGAGTGGAGCAAAACATTAAAAAAGTAGCAGTTGTATGTAATTATAGAACAGGCAGTACTACTTTTACATTACAAAAGGCCGAGGAATACGGCATACCTTATGGTGGCGAAGCATTCAGCCATGAAAAGGCTAACCAAGTCGGATCAATTCCTTCTAGGCATAAACTGCAACAAGAATATAATATTATGCAGTATGAAATCCTTGATCTAATTCAAAGCGATGCCAACCTAATGTCTGAACTTCGCAAAGACGGTGTTGAAATTTGCTTTAAGATTATGCCTTGGCAAATACGAGACGACTGGATGATTAAGGAAATACTAAAGTCAGTAGATAAGATTTATTATTTGTATCGTAGAGATTTTGAAGCTACTTGTAAAAGCTGGGTTGCGGTAAGACGTTGGGGAGACTTTTCCAAAACGGGATTCAAAGTTCAAAGCCGAAGACAAACCGATGAGTTTGTAAGAGAAACTCATTTAGGGTTTTTAGGTAAAGACGAAAAACATGTTGTTGAAGTTGATCCTAAAGATCCAGTATTAAATGGTGGAATGGGAATAGTGACCATTCCAAACTGTATTAACCAAATTCGTTTTAATTATGAACGTATGGAATGGCTATATAGTTTATTCCCAGGTGAAATTATATGTTATGAGGATTACTTTGTTAAAGATAAATGGAGACCTTATAATAAACAAGTTAACTGGGTTGAAGAAATAGAAGTACCTCACTATGATGTTGAGTCAATATTTCCTATTGACAAATGATCGTAACTGTGGTATAATGGTATCTAATTTATTAAAGGAAATCATATTATGAAAGAAATGTTAAAAGACTTTATGTTTGGTGTAGGAACGGTAGTAGCTATTGCGACTGCAATTTTTGTGTTTATTACTATAGGAGAAGTAGTAGGAGGTACAAAAGATTCAATTAGACTTGCTCTTGCGTTACCATTCTTCTTATACTTTACTTATTTGTTTGGTGGTCTAACTCGTTCAGTTATCTTTAAAGACAAATTTTAAACCCCAATGTATAATAAAAGAATCATTATAGACTTTGATGACACTTTAGCATTTACATCAAATAGAGATTGGGAAAGAGCAAGACCTAATCTTCCTTTAATTGAAAAATGCAATAAGCTGTTTGATTCAGGTTGGCAGGTTGATATATTCACTGCTCGTGGTTCAATTTCTTGTAAGACTCGAGAAGAAGCCGATAAAAAATATCGTAGTCAAATTGAACATTGGTTAAATAAGAATCAAGTTAAATATGGACTTCTGAGTTTCGACAAACCTCTTGGAGCCTATTACATTGATGACAAAGGTATTACACCTGAGTTATTTTTAGAGGCTGATATAAGAGAGTTAGAAGGCGGACTAAGTGGTTCTGATATTTACACCGATGGTAAACTTGTTCATAAGACTGCAAGTAATGCTCATGAAGCAGCTGCTTGGTTTGAATACACAAAAGGTTTACTTAATACTCCAAGGATAGATCGTGTTGTTGGAAATACAATTACGATGGAATACATTGAACATCAAGAAGACTATTTAATTGAAAACCGTTATATGGCTTTTGGATTAATACAAGATGCATTAGAATCTATGAAGCATATTGCCAATCCTCCTGTGGATTTAGTATGGGATGATTATATTGGAAGAATTGTTAAACACGTTAAACCAACAGGCATTTCTGCTTTTGAAGATATCGTTGATCGTCTTGCAGAATTACCACAACAGACCGCGTCTTTTTCACATGGAGATTTTGGTGTTAAGAACATGCTGTTTAATGACTGTAATTTAGTCTTAATTGATCCTATTCCTTCATCGTTTGGAAATACACAATTAGATGTATCCAAGTTTGTAGCAAGTTTAATCATTAATCGTTATCCTGTAGATTTACAAAACGAATCACTAAAGGTATTATGTTTATATAATAATCTTGATGAGAAATCGGTTTGGACAACTGTAGCATCAGAAATCATTCGCGTATATAAGTATCATCCTGATAAAGATTTTATTATACAATGTGTTAACGATGTAATGGCAGAAATTATGTAATGGAGAAAATATGTTTTTAGATAGAAAGAAATTACCAAAAGGTTTTAAAGTAGGATTTACATGTTCTACTTTTGACCTATTTCATGCAGGTCATATTGTAATGTTACAAGAAGCAAAGACCATGTGTGATTATTTAATTGTTGGATTATTGATTGACCCAACAGTAGACCGCCCTGAAGCAAAGAACAAGCCTGTTCAGACACCTTTTGAAAGATACATACAGGTATCATCTTGTAAGTACGTTGACGAGGTTATACCTTTTACAACGGAACAAGAAATCGTTGATATGATTTTAACAATTAATCCTGACATAAGAATTGTCGGTGAAGAATATAAAGATCAAGAACATACGGGTAAAGGTTTATGTCCTGTTCATTATAATAGAAGAAGGCACTCGTTTAGCTCAACCGAGCTTAGACAACGTGTGGTGGAATCTAATAAATAAAAATACAGTCGGATATATTATATTATGAAAAACATTGGATTCGCAAAGATCGGTAAATCGGTCAAATTCAAACGCACTCGATTCTCTCCTATCGGTGGAGACAACGAGCCATCTACAGTTCTAATATCATTAGCAAACAATAACCCAGATAAGACCTTTTATATTATTGGTCGTTCGGATTTCAGTACTCTAAATGAGTCTGAAGTATTAGAGTTGTTTCCGTATGATAATGTTGTTGACATTTGGAAAGGTGTTAAGAATGAAGATGACGATAGATTCTATCGACATATTATTGATTACTTTAATCAGAAAGGATTTCAATTAGACAATACAATTATGATGGTTGGACAAGTTGGAACAGTTACAATACCAGGTAAGATTACTCAAGTAAAACATTTGAAAGAAGGTATCACTGATGGTAAACCTGCATCTGTAATTGATATGACTAAGAACTATACATCACCTATTGCGATTTGGTTAAATGAAGTTCAGCCACCTTATGTTGAAATTGTAAACGATCCACGATATGTAATGAATCAATCAAGAGATATATTTCATTTACCAACTTTGTCTTTAGGTCAATATGATTATGAATACGAAGTAAGTAGTATTCGCAATTATGAAGATCAAAACAGATACGAAAGAAAAGTATCTTCAACATATGCTGGTATGGAAACTTGCTTTTGTGTTAACTACGAACATTCAGAACAGTTTAATTTGAATCGTAAAGTACCATTCATGGTTATATTAAATGAAGCAAAGCCTTCAAGATATAACTTATTAAAAGAATGGGTATTGGACGATCATGACGACGTTGAGATATATGGTAAATGGGATCATTCTAATACAGAAACAGATACAAGATTCAAAGGTTCAATTCATCTTGATGATGTAATGGCAAAAATGAACAATGTTAAGTTTACTTTTATTATTCCAATCGCAAAGGGTTGGGTAACTTCAAAGTATATTGAAATGGTACATGCTGGTGTAATACCATTTTTACATCCTACTTATGATGAACAAAAACATCTACCTATACCAAATTTTTTAAGACCTAAAACTCCTACTGAATTTAAAGAAAGAATGACTAGGTTATTAAATAACGAAGATGAGTACGAATCAGTAATAACAGGTTTGCGTAAATTAATATGTAAGCCTGAGTATTATGATGGTACTTTTTTGAATAACAAAATTATGACAGCCATTGATGAAGATTATGTCGCTCCTGATATATCACAATACGAAAAGAAAACGGCTGCAACACTTGAGGACTTTTTCGGATGAGTAAAAAAGAAATAACATGGGCACCACTAATTCCATTAATTGGTGGACAAGCATTAGGCGCTGAAAAGGCGTTTGGTAAACCACCTGAAGCAATTTACTCTTTTGGTGGATTTGAACCTAATGATAACCATTACGTAAACTATCAACAAAACATAATGGGACGTGATATTCCTTATGTCTTATTAGATTCAGAGAATCCTAAAATTAAAAAGGTTGATGTAGTGACAGGTACTCCACCTTGTGCTGCTCTATCTCAGTTAAATACAGGAACGTCAACAGAATCAAAAGGACCAGGTTGTGCAAAGAACGAATTTATGTATATGGTCTTTGAAAATGGTATTGATGTTCTTGGAGCAAAGGTAGTCATTGTTGAAAATGCTCCTGCACTATTTACAAATAAAGGACGTCCTGTAGCAGACAACCTTTACGAAATTTGTAAAGAACGAGGATACTCATTAACATTATTTAAAACATCAACAAGATTTCATGGTGTTCCTCAAGGCAGAGATAGATCATTTGCGATTGGTTGGAAATCAGAATCAGCACCAGTTATGAATTACTATAATCGTGATAGAAAAGACTTCGCAGAATATCTTCAAGAGATTCCTGAAAACGCTTTACATCAAGATATTATTATTAATAAGAATGTACCTGACGAACCATATTATAATTTCATCAAGACAAAAACAAATCGTGATGTTCGAGAAATTATGATTGAAGAAGGTGTTAAGACAACTCTGAATTATGTAAACAAAAAAGGTTGGATGAAAGAAGCTAACGAATGGTTCCACAAGACAGGTAACGAAAAAGGTATTAAGTATTCAGATCATGCAATGATGAAGTATGCAGATGGCAAAGGTGTATGGGATGGATCAGTACATGTATTTGGTGAATATATGAATGCAGTGATTGGTCGTAATATGGTTGATACAATGCATCCTACTGAAGAAAGGTCATTAACAATTCGAGAAGCTTTACATATGATGGGATTCCCTGAAGATTTTGAGTTACTTGATGGATTAAAGAAAATGAATCATATTGCTCAGAACTGTCCTGTACCAACATCAAGAGATATGCATTTGGAAATCGAAAAGTTTTTAAATGGAGAACTTGATTACTCTGAAACAACTTATTTAAGACAGAATAATTTAAAACAACTTATGGAGTATGATCCAAACGGAACAGACACAACTCCAAATCTCGAAGAATTCTTTGCATAAACTATTGACATTCACAGTGTATTGTTGTATAATGGTACATAGGATAGGAAAAATATATGAGAAATGATTTAATTATTGACTTTGAGACAATGGGTCAAGATGTAAATAAATGCGCAGTGATTGACGTATCCGCAATGGTATTCAATTGGGATAAAATGACTTCTAACGATCCTTACTCATTGGCTGATATAAGCAAGTGCAGAAAGTTTAAGTTTGATGTAAAAGAGCAAGTACAAAAATACGGTTGGGAAATAGATCCTAGCACATTGGCGTTTTGGAACGAGCAATCCAAAGAAGTAAGAAGAAATATTGCTCCTAAGAGTTCTGACTTGTCAGTTACTGATTTTGTAAAACAATTCACTGATTTTTTAATTGAGGCACCTACTATCAAATATTGGTGGTCTAGGTCAAATACTTTTGACCCTATGATTTTGTCTCGACTATTTCAATCACAAAATAAATTACCACACATGGAACAGCATCTCAAATACTGGTCGGTAAGAGATACAAGAACTTACATTGATGCGAAGTTCAATTTTGGCTTAAAGAAGAATGGATTTGCTCCTTGTGAAAACGATGAGAAGTGGGATTCAGTATTCAAAGCACATGATAGTTCTTGGGATATACTTGCAGATGTATTAAGACTGCAGAGTATTGTTAGAGCTGAAAACGATATGGAGCAAATTAAAGTATGAAGCTTGAAGTAAAAACAGAAGATTTAGCAAAGCAAAAGATATTCGTTGGCACGCCAATGTATGGTGGTCAATGTGCAGGCATATATACAAAGTCAACAAATGATTTAAGTATGTTATGCGCAGCACATAAGATTCCAATGAAATATTATTTTTTATTTAATGAGAGTCTTGTTCAAAGAGCAAGAAATTATATTGTAGACGAATTTCTTCGTTCTGATTGTTCTCATTTATTATTCATTGATTCGGATATTGGATTTGATCCAAGAGATGCATTAGCATTAGTTGCATTACAAATATCAGACCCAGATAAGTATGATATTGTATGTGGTCCATATCCAAAGAAAACAATTGCATGGGAAAAGGTTTCTGTTGCTGCACAGCAAGGTATTGGTGTAGAGAATCCTTTTGACCTAGAAAAATACATATCAGATTTTGTCTTTAATCCTGTAAAAGGAATAAAGCAATTTAAGCTCTCAGAACCTGTTGAGGTTTCCGAAGGTGGAACTGGATTTATGTTAATTACAAGAGATGCTTTAGAAAAGTATAGAGAAGCATATCCTGAGTTATCATATTTGCCTGACCATATTCGTAACGACCAATTTGATGGTTCTCGAGAAATACATGCCTTCTTTGATTGTGTGATTGACCCAGAATCAAAAAGGTATCTGTCCGAAGATTACTTTTTCTGTAAAATGGCTCGTGCAGCTGGATTATCAGTAACGATGTGTCCTTGGATGAAAATCAACCATGTTGGTTCTTATATCTTTAAGGGTGACATGGGAAGCCTAGGGTCACTAGGAGTAACTGCAACTGCAGATGACAAATCTAAAAAGAAAGCGTATAATCCTATTGACAAGACAAAGTAATTGGTATATAATATACCACAATATAATTAACGGAGAATCTATATAATGAAATTTTCTAACGAAACTATGACGGTTCTTAAAAGCTTTACCACTATCAATAAGTCAATCTTGTTGAAAGCAGGTTCAGTTATTAAGACCATAACTCCAGAGAAGACATTAATCGCGATAGCAGATATCACTGATGTAATTCCATCAGATGCATGTGTTTATGACCTATCAAGAT
>CEOK01064823.1_pt1 | contig 19362 bp, 24 predicted proteins | sample 427001 | NCBI WGS metagenome assembly CEOK01 (sample SAMEA2591108, study PRJEB7988) | marine metagenome | isolation source: saline water (ENVO:00002010), including | reverse complement strand
TCATTTTTTAGAGTATTGTCTTTTCTCTTAGTTGATCCATTTATCATTGGAAAACTTAACTTGTAATGAACCCACTCTGCTTGCTCGTGTTTTTCTGAATATGATAATGAAAAGTATTTGTGACTTATTAACTGACCATTTGATTCAGGTAAAAAACTTTGAGAAAAACTAACAAGTGGAATAAGTAGTAATAGTAGAATTAATTGTCTCATAATGTACAAGTTAAAAAAAATGTTAATAACTATTAGCACACTTAAATGCAAAATCGTGTTTTGAAACTGATATATATGTATGCGAGGACAAACCCCTATTCGTTTCTCTATGGATTATGCTCAAGGTTTATCAGAGTACGGCTTCAATTTTCATAGTATTATCAGACCACAATATAAGATCAATTACAAGAGATTGGATTGGTATATGAATAATCTTGTTCAGTCTAAAAAAGTAGATGTCGCATTTGCTTGTATAGAGCCAGATATTGACAAATATACTTTCAAGCCAAGTGGTTACAACCATATTCATTTTGCTTATAAAGGAAACAGAATGACAAGAGGAGAAGCAAGTAGAATTATAAGATGTAAAGATTATTTTTTACGAGATATAATGCCTGTTTACAATGGTATGAATTATTTCAGTAAACATATCGGTAAAAGTTTGTCCTATCACAATATTTATGTTTAATTAGCTATTCTGGGGAGGGTGGATTTCTACTACCTTTTTTATACGCCCTCCTCTGTAATAGTGAAACTAAAATAGTTTAAAATAGTTATGATTTGTTTGTTGCTTGTGTAAGCATTCCTGAATAAACTAATATATAAGCATTTATTATGGCAACAACAGCCGAAGTCGATAAAAGATAGTCATCACAAGATGTGTAATCAATTTTACTTTGGACATCATAAAGGTCATAACAAAAATAATTTGTTTCAAAAAGTAAATCTAAAAATTTAATAACCTGATAATGTCCACCCCAAAATACTGACAACATTAAAAACATATAGAATATTCCAAAAACATCTTTAATAAGTTTCATATAACTAAATATATAAAATGAATAACACAGGAAAAAAGTATGGAGGCAGAAAGAAAGGCACTCCAAATAAAATAACAAGTGAAATAAGAGACCAGATCTCTGTTCTTATAAGTGGGACAATATCTAGTATTGATGTAACCACACTAACACAATTTGAGAAAGTAAAACTATTAAATGCATTGTGTCATTATGTTCTACCGAGATTAAAAAGTGCTGACTATCAGATAGGCACACCAGAGGGACAAAGTGCAGTAACTATTCAGTTTGTAGATAGTAATGGAAAAGATATATCAGATCAAAAACAAGATGAGATAAAACACCTACAAACCTTAGATGAAAATGACTTAGGATTAGCTCAGGATATGAATAGGATTTTTAATAGTTGAATTCCCACAAATTACCCACAAAAAAAAGACACCCTGTTTAAAAAGTATCTTCTATATCTGTGGGTGATATTGGATTCGAACCAATGACCCCTACCCTGTCAAGGTAGTGCTCTGAACCAACTGAGCTAATCACCCTAGTAAATCTTAAATATCAAACTAACTGAAAATAGAGATTTTTGTACTTAAACTAATTTTAGAATTATTTAAATTTTATTTATTCTAAATATTTTTGCATTTTTTGACTTAGCTCCATTCCCCATTGCATACTAGCTTGCATAGTTTCTTGCGCTATAATTGGAGTTTTTTCACTTATCTTTTTACCAATTGGAGTTTTATACATTTGAATTGCATCTTTTAAATCTTCTACAGTAAAATGCTTTTGATATACTGGGACTAATAGTTCTATCAAACTTCCCATTACATCATTTGTAAACTCTTCTCTATCTTCATCTTTAATTGTAACTCCCATCATTGTTCCCATTTGATCGATTGTAGCATTAAATGTTTCGAACTGTCCTTGTGCAGTCATGTATTCAATAAGCAAAGATTTATAATTTTCTTGTGAATTAATAGAATTTAAAGAAAACAAAAGGATTAATGGTAAAAGTACTTTTTTCATATAAATAATTTTTTATCTAATATAATCTATTCAACCCTTTATATCAAGAATATTAGCTTAAACAACTGAGATAATAATTAAAGATTGATTATTTCTTGGCTCATTTATTGTATGATTGAATTAAAATAATATTCCATGCTAAAAAATGTATCCTACAATAATGATAAACAAAAAAAAGAAATAGATGAATTTGTAGGCAAACCATTTAATCTTTTAGAAAGAATTAAACAAAAAGGAATTGGATCTAGAAAATTATTAATTACTAAAGCGAGTAAAGAAATTGAAAATCTTTTAATTCTTGATAACAATCTAAATCAATGTAATATTGAAAGAAGACAAAAGGGAATAATAATTTATTTTAGAGTTCTTCTTGACACTTATGCATTAATAATTCCATATTATAAACTAGTTATTATAAAAGGTGAAAGTGATAAATACACATTTCATATTGATCACAGGTTTTTAAAAATTGAAACAAATAATTCCAAAGATCATGAGTTTATAAGATATATTTTAAATGAAAAAGCAAATTTTAAAATCTAATCAAATATTTTATTAATTTTATTAAAAATCTTAAGATGAAGAATTCAATTTTAAAATATCTGCCACTGTTGTTTATTTTCCTTTTTACAGCTTGTGAAGTTGAAGATATAATGTCAGATGATGAGCTTATCGATGCAATTATAAACACTGAAGAAAAGGTCTTAATTCTTGAATCTGATCTTCCAATTGATGCAAAAAACACTATGAGTAGTGATATACCTGACGATTTTTTTGATAGAGGTAAATTAGCTACTCAATTAGGCTATCAAATCAACATGAGGACCTTTGATTTTTTCTTCTTAGGAGCAAAAAGTGATGATATTTTCTTTGATTTAACTGGAAGAGAACTTTTTAGATCCGAAGGTTACAACAAGAATGATGATAAAAAAGATGATGATGGAAAAGATGATAAAAGTGACAAAAGTGATAAAGATGGAAAAAAGGATGGCAAGAAAGATCGAAAAAAGAATTGTTTTTTCCTAGAATATCCTGTCTCATTAGAATTACCTGATGGTTCAACAGTTGAAGTTAATGATAAAAAAGAAGCTGTAGAATCACTTAAAAAATGGTTTAACCAAAACCCTGATATGAAAGCAAAAGCTGGTCTTGTTTTCCCTGTTTCAATCTATTGGGTTGAAAACAAAGAGAAAACAAAATATGATGTTGAAAGTGAAATTGAAATGAAAGAACTTTTTGCTAAGTGTAAAGGTTCAAAGGATAAAGAAGAGAAAGACTAGATATTTCCTGCAACTGCATTACGAATAAGGTATCAAATTGATACCTTATTTTTTTTTGATTAATGCAAAAACTATAAATAAAACCATAGATAAACAAATAAATATAAATCCAATTGGTAATAAAGCAAAAGGCTCATTTATGAATCCATTTTCATTTACCTCACTTCCTATGAGTTCGAATGAAACAAAACTCATAATACCAATAACTAGCAAAGTTGTTGCTATTTTGTATTTAGTTGCCATATGTTATTAAACTTACCACTTTCAATAACTTCTTTTCTTCTTTCTTGCCAACCATTATGATTATATTCAGGTAATTCAGGAATTGAATCCAATGATATTTTTAGTAAAGAATATATTTCATTATCAGTTTCTGATAATGTGGTCACATCGATTGGGTTTTTTTCATATAAATCATTTGAAAAGTTAAAAAAGTTACCATTTTTATATAGTTTATAATCCTTATTTTGAGCATAAACACCTCTTCGTAAACCGTCTGATCCCCATACAGGATCATAATATGTTATTAGAACATCTCTTTCATCATAATTATTATTAGTTATTAATGGTAAAATACTTTTACCATAGGATTGTTGAGCATCTATATTGAGAATATCCTCAAAAGTTGCATAAAAGTCTGTGAAATCAATCATAGCATCACTCTTAAAACCCTCTTTGATTTGACTCTTCCAATTAACAATCATTGGGACATTTGAGGCATATTTAATTGTTGATCCTTTTGCACCGCGAATCTCATTACCTTTATTAAGAGTTACAACTTTTGTGTCTGTTCCGTTATCTCCAATGAAAATTAATATCGTGTTATCTAATTTATTTTTATCAAGTGTATTTGAAATCCTACCTACAATTTTGTCCATGTAAGTCAACATATCAGAGAAATAAATCGGTTTATTTCCTTTGTTTCTTTTTTCTAAATCACTCCAATCATCCGAATCAGGTGTTGGAAGAAAAGGGTCATGAACAAGTGCCATAGGATAATAAATAAAGAAAGGCTCTTCCTTATTTTTATCAATAAAATCAATTATAAAGTCTGTAAATATATCAGGTCCATAATCATCAATACCTTTTTTAAGTTTTTCACCATTTTGAACAATATTTGGATTAGCAAATCTATCGCCTCTTTCTCTAAGCCACCATAAACAATATTCATCAAAACCAAACTTATGTGGCCTATCTAAATCCTGATTATTATCTAAATCAAACTGAACTCCATTAAGTTGCCATTTTCCAGCTAGCGCAGTTTTGTAACCATTTTCTTGAAATAAATTTCCAAATGTTTTTTGATCAGGGTTTAAATATGTAAAAAATTCATAATTAACATAATTAGGTTTTCCAGTCATAATTTTTACCCTTGTAGGTGTACAAAGAGGCTGAGAATATGCATTGTGAAAGTTTATTCCATTTACAGCTAATGAATCTAAGAGAGGTGTATTATATTCATCTGCACCATTAATTCCGATTGCTTCATAACCAAGATCATCTGCCATAATTAGGATAACATTTGGTTTATCTAAATTATTTGATGAATCATTACATGAAACAAATAAAAATATAAATGATATAAATATTAGAGTTCTGGTATAAAATTTCATAATTTTAAATGTATAAAAAATGGTACACTTTAGTAAAGAAAAAATTAATAATCTAGATAAAATATACAGATTAAATTTAATTAATAGTTGTACTGGGTATAAATCTGCTAACCTCTTAGGATCTATTGATAGTGAAGGAAATACAAATCTAGCAGTATTTAGTTCAATAACACATTTAGGTAGTAATCCTGCAATGATTGGATTTGTTTTGAGACCTAGAACAGTTCCTAGAAATACCTATAATAATATGTTTAAACTAAAATATTTTACAGTGAACCATATTAACGTTCACGATATTAAAGATGCGCACCATACTTCAGCAAAATATCCAAAAGAAATCTCTGAATTTGACCAAACAAATCTAGAGGCAGAATACCTTGATGGTTTCATTGCTCCTTTTGTAAAAAGTTCTAAAATCAAGCTTGCATGTAAATACCTGAATGAATACGATATTAAAGAAAATGATACAATCTTAGTTGTGGCTTCAATTGAAGGTATATATGTTGATGATGGAATTCTCCAGAAGGATGGATGGTTAAGGTTGGATTTGGCCAAAACTGTTGCTATAAATGGACTTGATGGTTATGCTGAAACAAAATTGATTGAAAGATTTGAATATGCACGTCCAAAAAAATGACCAAAATAATTAATACTAAGATTGAAGATTATATTGAAAAGAACTCTTCAAAAGAACCTCAAATTTTAAAAGATTTAAATAAAGAAACTTATTTAAAAGTATTGAATCCTAGGATGTTGAGCGGTCACTTACAAGGAAGATTTTTATCTATTATTAGTAAATTAATTAAACCAAAAAAAATACTTGAGATTGGGACTTATACTGGATATTCAGCAATATGTATGGCAGAAGGGTTAATTGATAATGGAATTATTCATACAATAGACATAAATGAAGAATTAGTTTCAATTCAAAAAAAATATTTTAAAAAAACAAAAACTACAAACTCAATAATTCAACATGTAGGTGATGCCAAGGAGGTTATTGGAAAAATTGATGAAACTTTTGATATGGTTTTTTTAGATGCAGATAAAGAAAACTATATTGAGTATTATAATTTATGTATTGGCAAAGTAAGAAGTGGAGGATTAATTATTGCAGATAATGTACTTTGGACTGGAAAGGTTATTGATCCAAAAAGTTATGATGATGAATTAACTCAATATCTTATAGATTTTAACACAATTATAAATCAGGATGATAGAGTCGAAAATATTATTCTTCCCTTGAGAGATGGTTTAAATATTATTATAAAGAATTAGAGATTTCTTTTCATTGAACCAGTTAAATCATCAATATCATCTTTAACTTTATCTATTTCTTTGGAAATTGAATCTGTATCAATACCTTTTTTCTCAGCACTCTTTTTGATTTCTGTCTTTATTTCCTGCGTTGCATCTTTAACTTTTCTAATTCCTTGGGCCATACCTTTGGCAATATCTGGAATCTTGTCAGCTCCAAAAATCATTAGAATTATAAAAAATATAAATACTATTTCTGCACCACTAATAAATAAAAATGTCATCCTTGAATCCTTGATTTAAACTTATCGAAATCTGTATTTTCTTCCTTCTTTGGCCATGAATTATTTCTAGTATCGATATCTGCCGTTTCCTTATCAGGATCTAATACTATTTCAGTAATTTTTTTATTTGATGTTATAAGTTTTCTTACTTCTTTGTCATTTTTTCTCCAAACTTGAGCAGGATATGTTTTTCTTTGAATTTCTCCATCTTCAAATTTTATATCTACAATTATAGGCATTACCAATCCGCCAGGTTTTTCAAATACAACTTCATAGAAATATTTTGGTATTTCTAAATTCTTAATTTGATCTTCAGAATAATTTTCTTTTAAATAATTATTTAAAAGCTTTGAGTTTTCTAGAGGTGGTTTTTCTTTATAATTTTCATTGTCATTTTCAAATTTTTCAAAGAATACTAGAGGTCTAAGTCTATTTCTTTGAATACCTCTTTCCTCCATGATTTTTTTCATTTCTTCTCCTGGATTTGGTGAAACAAAATACTGATTCAACTCCTTTATCGAAATATCTACATAGTCTGTTGTATAAAACCATCCCCTCCAAAACCAATCTAGATCAACGGCAGAAGCATCCTCCATTGTTCTAAAAAAATCTTCAGGTGTTGGATGTTTGAACATCCATCTTTGAGAATAGGTTTTAAAAGCATAATCAAATAACTCTTTACCCATAATAGTTTCTCTTAAAATATTTAAAGCAGTAGCAGGCTTACCATATGCATTAGGGCCTAAACTAAATACATTTTCTGGGTTTGACATGATTGGTGCTAAAAATTTTTGATCAACACTCATATAATCAGTAATTAGATCAGCTGGTCCTCTATCCGATGGAAAATTTTTATTTGGATAAATTGCATCTGGATATTTTTCGCCAAATTCTTGTTCCGCTAAATATTGAACAAATGTGGTAAGTCCTTCATCCATCCACGCCCATTGTCTTTCATCACTATTAACAATCATCGGAAAGAAATTATGTCCAATTTCATGAATTATTACACCAATCATTCCAAACTTTACATCATCAGAATATGAACCATCAAAATTTGGTCTTCCAAAGTTGAAACATATCATTGGGTATTCCATACCTATTTGATGAGCATGAACTGAAACTGCTTTATGATATGGATAATCAAAAGTAAACTTTGAAAAAGTTTTAAGAGCTTCAACTACAGTAATAGTTGAATATTCCTCCCACAAAGGATTTCCCTCTTTTGGATATATAGAAACAGCCATTACATCTTCATCACCAATTTTTACTGCCATCATTTCAAGAATATATTTTCTTGATGTTGCAAAAGCAAAATCTCTAACATTTTTAGCTAAAAACTTCCAAGTTTTTTTCTCATTTGAAAAAGTCTTTTCTGCTTCAACTGCTTCATCTTGTGAAACAATAATAACAGGCTTATCAAATGACTTTTTAGCTTGATTAAATCTTTTCATCATATCTTTTGTGTAAACCTCTTTTCTATTAATCAACTCACCTGTAGCTTCAAGAATATGATCAGCTGGAACTGTAATATTTACTTCAAAGTCCCCAAAGGGTAGTGCAAATTCACCGTCTCCCCAAAACTGATAGTTTTGCCAACCTTCAACTTCATTATAAACACACATCCTAGGGTAAAATTGAGCAATTATATAAGCTCTGTTATCATCATTTGGAAATGTTTCATAACCAGATCTGCCATCTTGCTTAACGTGATCATTTATATTATACCACCATTTGATTTTAAATGAAAAAGATTGACCAGTTGAAATAGGATTTGGTAAATCAATTCTCATCATTGTTTGATTGATGATATAATCCAATGGTTTATTTTCAGTACTGGTAACATATTCAATATTAAATCCTCCGTCAAATGGACTTTTTAAGAATTCTTTATCAAATGAATCAGGTATATATGCTGGACCTAGTCCATCGGAGTCAATTTCAAGACTTGGGGAGTCTTTTTTTCTAACGTTTTGATCTAATTGTAGCCAAATATAACTTAATGTCTCTGGTGAGTTATTTATGTAAGTTACAGTCTGGTCGCCATAAACTTTTTTATTTTTGTCATCTAACTCAATATTCATCTTATAATCTGCTTGTTGCTGATAATATGCTGGACCTGGTGCTCCAGATGCAGTCCTATACATATTAGGACTGGAAAATTCTTCGTACAACTGCCTAAATTTATTGGTGTTTATATGTGCTTCTTGTTTTTCTTGTTGAGAAAAAATATTTAAGGGAAAGACTATAAAAAAAAGTATTGAAAAAGTTAAATGTGTTTTCATTTGTAATGATTAAGGAATGTAAATTTACTAAATATCTATTTATGGAATAAATATTTTACTTTGGAAATTATTATTTGTGTGAATAAAACTTTTTTTATAATTATTTGATCTAAAAAGAATAATATTTTTTTGATTTTTAAATGAATTAAATAAAATTTTATTCTCAACAATAAAACTTTTTGAATCATTATTGTAAACTTCTATATAGTAAATTAATAGATCGTTTTTTCTTTCAAATCCTAGGTAATCTAATTCAAAATCAATTGTATTGCTGTAAATTTTAAAATTATCTTTCAAATAATTAGTAATTAATAAATTAGTTTTCTCATAATTTGAGTAATCTAATTTATTTGAATTAAAACCCAACTCTTTTTCTAAATCATCATGAAAAATTTTTAAGCTTACTTGATATGTTCCTGAATCATGATTAAAATCAATTAAAGTAGAGCTTACATAATACTTATGTAAAAATATTAGTAATATAAATGTTGATAATTTAATTATTAATTGATTCATAAAATTTTTCAAGATTAGTTAAAACTAGAATATGATTTGAGTTTCTAAAATCTATCTCCATATCATAATTTTCCATAGCACCAATTACAAATTCATAAACACTATCAATGTCTAATTTGTAATTTTCTATAAAAAAATTAACTCCGTAAAATTGAATTATATCTGCTGCAACACCAGATCTTGACTCTAATTCTCTCGCTTTTCTTAGGGTTTTATAATAGCCACTTAATTGTTTATATGCAGCATCAATATCTAGAGGCATGACTGGAATAAGAATTGCATTTAATAGAAGGCTTCCACTATTTTTATAAACAATTTTTTCCTTTCTTTCTCCTTTAAAGCCTGGAATACCAGCATCATCAAAATTAAAAACCTCTTTTTCATTAATTTTTTTCATATCAGAAATCAAATCTCCAGATAAATTATAGGGTGAAACGGTTACACTTTCTAACTCATTAATAATTGGCTCAAGGTAAACTCTAATTGAGTCAGATTGATAAACAGCTTTTTCAATTATTATTAACTGAGTCTTAATTTGAACAGATGTGAAAAATATTGAGTCATTTTCTCTAACTCCTACTTTAAAAAACCCTTTATTATCTGTTATTGTCTTAGCACCTGATGTGCTATTAATAACGTGAATTCCACTTATATCTATAGTGTCATTTATAACTTCACCAACTATTGTTTTAAAATTATTTTCTTGAGAATAAAGAAAACTTGAAGCCAATAAAAAAAATAATATGTATCTAATTTTTTGCAATGGACTTTACAAACTTTTTACTTTGTTTAACAAGAAACTCAATTAATTCAAACTCATTATCTTTTTGAAGTAAGATCCTATCAGGGAAATTATCATCACAATAAAGTAAAAACTCATTTATTTTATCATCAGGAATCATTAAATTTTTAGTAAAGAAAATATCGTCATAAAGTTCTCTTAATAAATCACTTGGAAGATATTTAAAATTTACACTTTTCTCCTGTGATTGATCACTAATTGATTTAGATATAAGTCTGTAAAGGTTTACAAAATTGACACCGTTTTTTAATTTTCCTTCTTCATTAATTACATTATTAACTCTTGTTGATTTATCAAATGTATAATCAAACCTTTTAAATTCCTCTTCTTTTAAATCTAAAAATTTTTCTTTATCATCTGGTGTAACAACTACTTGATCCAATTCAGTTACTTTTTCATTTACATCAATTACAATTCTATTTTTTTGAAGTATTTCTTTAGTTATATTTAATTCTCTAATTTGATACTGTACAGATGAAAAAATCAATTTATCGTTAAGTTTAACCTCAATTTCAAATTCTCCTTCTTCATTAGTTGTCGTGGCTTGTTGAGAGGTATTGTTTATAACATTTGCTGAATTTACATTTACATTTTTATAAAGAACTTTTCCTTTTATCCATGTTCTGTAGTCATCTTGTGAATAGGTAAAATTTATTGCAATTAAAAGAAAGATATTTAAAAAAATTCTCATACTAGTTCAAAGATTTAATTCTGATATTTCTAAACTTTATAGGGTGACTTTCAGATTGTAAAGAAATATATCCTTCGCTTAGCTTTTGATCCTTTTTATCAATCATATTTTCAGGAAGTCTACCATCATCACCATATCTTAAATTTGTATAAGTTAAAACAGTTTTTCCATTTATAATATGATGAGCTATAGAATCAGAGTAAACAATAATTTCTGCTTTGACCCAATCATCATTATTGAAGGTATCTGATTTTGATCTTGTGCAGTGTCCCTTAACTTTAACTGAATTCATATCCACATCCGTACCTGGTGTACATAAATTTCCAGTTGGACGAGAACCATCGCTAAGTCCTCCTAAAAACTGAGTTTCTATACTTACTGGAAATGGTTGATCTATCAAAAGAGTCTCTGGATGTTGACTGTGAAACATAACACCACTATTCTTTGTAGCCCATCCTTCCCCGCCATTAGCTTGTTCACCAAAAAATTTGTATTCCAACTTGAGATGATAATTTTTAAATTTTTTCTTGGTATAATATAAATGACCATATCTAAAATCAAAATTTTCATAATTTTCGTATGAGACTTGAATTTGTCCATCTTTTACTTTAAAGGTATTTCCAAAATTTTCACCACTTGGATATCCTTTAATTTTAACAGTCCAATCATCAAGATTATTTCCATTAAAAATATATTCCCAATCATCACCATTAGATAAACTTTTGAATCCTATTGCAATAAAAAAAATTGCTAGACCTACATAAAAAAAATTTAGAGATTTTTTCATAACTATAATTTTATATGAGCGGGAGACCGGGTTCGAACCGGCGACATTCAGCTTGGAAGGCTGACGCTCTACCAACTGAGCTACTCCCGCAAAAAAAATTTTATTTATTTTAACAAATAAATTTATTTCTTTGAATTTAACTATAAAATTAATCAAATCAAATGAGCTCTTGTTTTTAAGAAGTAAAATTCTAAGAAACAATATAAGTCCAGACGATTGTAAATTTGATGGTGATGAACTCAAAGATACTTATCATTTAGGAGCATTTTGTTCAGGAAAACTGATAGGAGCGGTTTCTTTAATAAAAAACAAATGTCAAAAAATGAGATTCAAAAACTGTTATCAGATGAGAGCACTTTGTGTTGATGATTCATTTCAAAAAAAAGGAGTAGGTAAAAAACTAGTCAAAGCAGTTGAAACTAGTTTAAAAGAATTAAGAATTAGTACTGTTTGGATGAATGCAAGAGAAACTGCAATACCTTTTTACCGAAAATTAAATTATATTAATACCAATATTAAATATTCTATTGGGCAAATTGGTCTACATTATTTAATGTATAAAAAACTATGATAGATTATAAATTATTATGTTTGGTAATAATAGTTTTTGGATTAAACTGTATGAATTCACAAAACATAGATTATAAAACTTTACTAGGTATAGAGCATTCAAGTTTAGTTGGAGATTCAATTAAACTAGAAAAAAACACATTTATTGCAATGGAAAAAATGAGGAAGGCAGCTCTTCTTGATGGAATTAAAATAAAAGTAGTTTCAGGTTTTAGAGATTTTGAAAGACAAAAGCAAATTTGGAACAGAAAGTTTAAAAAGTTTACTAATGAAAATAATTTAAGTGATTTGGATGCAATTAAAGAAATTATACGTTTTTCAACAATTCCAGGAACATCAAGACATCACTGGGGAACTGAAATTGATATTATAGATGAAGATTTTAAAAATGAAAAAAAATTACTGATTTCTAACAAATATGAAGAAGGTGGAATATTTGAAAAGCTTAAAAAATGGATGGATAATAACTCTCAAAAATTTGGTTTTTACCTAACATATGATAACAATATAAATAGAAAAGGATTTGAATATGAGCCGTGGCATTATAGCTATTTACCAGAATCAAAAAAATATTTAGAAAGTTTTTTAAAAATTGATATTGTTGAAATAATTTCAAAGGTTGATATTAAAGGCAAAGAACTTTTTAACGAAAAATTTATTTCTGATTATATTAACAATAATATTCTAGAAATCAATCCTAATCTCAAATGATATTTTATAGCTAAATTTGCTTAGAACTATTGATTTGAAAAAAACTAAAAAACTAATTCTATTAATTCTGGATGGTTGGGGAATTTCAAAAGATCCAGCAAAGTCTGCAATAGATAAAGCAAATACGCCTTGCTATGATTCATTGATTAAAAAATACCCAAATGCAAAACTTTTAACACATGGTAAAAGCGTAGGACTTCCTGATGGACAAATGGGAAATAGTGAAGTTGGTCATATGAATATTGGAGCTGGAAGAATAGTTTTTCAAGAATTAGCCAAAATAAATAATGATATAAAAAATGGTTTTTTAAAAAAAAATAAATCATTAAATAAGTGCATTGATCAAGCAATTTTAAATAAAAAAAATATTCATCTTATTGGCTTAGCTTCAGATGGTGGTGTACATTCTCATATTTCTCATTTAAAAGAATTAATAGATATTATTGAATCTAAAAAAGCTAAGAACACCTTTATCCATGCATTTACTGATGGTAGAGATGTCGATCCTATGTCTGGATTAAAGCATATAAAAAGTATTTTAGATTTTATTGAAAATACAAGTTTTGAGTTAGCGTCTATATGTGGAAGATATTATTCAATGGACAGAGACAAAAGATGGGATAGAGTAAAGAAAGCATATGATCTTTTAGTTAATGGAAAGGGATATGTAAGTAATGATCCACTAAAAGCAATTCAAGAATCTTACAATAATGGTATAACTGATGAATTCATAAGTCCTATAGCAATAGCTAAAAACAATAAACCCGTGGCTAAAATAAAAGATGGTGATTTGGTTCTATTTTATAATTTTAGAACCGATAGAGGAAGGCAATTAACAGAGGTTTTAAGTCAGTATGATTTAATTGAATTTGGAATGAAAAAATTAGACTTAAACTATTTAACAATGACTAATTATAATAATGATTATAATAATATATCTGTTATATATGAAAACAAAAACTTAAAAGACACTTTAGGTGAAGTTTTATCTGTTAATAGTAAAAATCAAATCAGAATTGCTGAAACTGAAAAATATCCACACGTAACCTTCTTTTTTAATGGTGGAAAAGAAGAAAAATTCATTAATGAAAAAAGAATAATGTGTGAATCACCTAAGGTTGCAACTTATGATTTAAAACCTGAAATGAGTGCTCTGAGTATTACTAACTCCATAATCCCTGAAATACAAAATAAAAGCGCTGATTTTATTTGTTTAAATTTTGCAAATCCTGATATGGTTGGACATACCGGAGATTTTAAGGCTGCAATTAAAGCATGTGAAGCTGTCGATGATTGTACTAGTACAATTATTAAAGAATGTTTAAAAAATGATTACTCAATAATTTTAATAGCTGATCATGGCAATAGTGATGTTATGATTAATGATGATGGAACTCCAAATACTGCACATACAACTAATCCTGTTCCAATAATTATAATTGATGATGATGTTAAAAAAGTTAATGATGGTGTTCTTGCAGATATAGCTCCTACTATTTTAAATATTTTAGATCTTAAAAAACCAAAACTAATGACTGGTAATACATTGATATGAAAAAAATAACTCTTCTATTAATATTAATTTTTTTTTCATGTAAAAATCCATCAACAAAAAGTAATGAAAAAGATGAAACTATCGATGATATTGAATATGTTGATTTAATTGGAAGCTTTAATAGAACTGATTTAAATAAAGATCCTTACCGTTCATGGTTTTTAGAAAATTATGAGAATTATGAACTAGATTTAGAAACTGCATCTAAGTTGAAAAAATTAATTAATCGTAAAATAAAAATCAAAGTTATAATGGGTACATGGTGCAGTGATAGCAGAGATAATGTGCCTGGGTTTTTCAAATTAATGGATCATATAAAGTTTAGAAAAAGAAATATCGAATTAATTGGACTTAACGTTGATAAAAAAAATCCAAATGAAGATGAATTAAAATATGAGATAATTAATGTTCCTACTTTTATTTTTTATAATAATGATAAAGAAATTAATAGAATAGTTGAGCTAACAATTGAATCACTAGAAAAAGATATTTTAAAAATATTAGATGGTTCTGGTTATCAAAATGCATATTATGGATTCTAAGAAAATTATTTTAAAATCTATTGAAGAAATTAAGTTGATGTATGAAAGCGCACAACTTGTTTCTAAAACTTTAGGTTTGTTAGCTAAAGAAATTAAGCCTGGAATTAATTCTCTAGATTTAGATAAATTAGCAGAAGAATTTATTAGAGATAACGGAGGAATACCTGGTTTTCTGGGTATGTATGATTTTCCAAATACATTATGTGTAAGTCCAAATTTTGAAGTTGTTCATGGAATACCCAACAAAAAACCTTTAGAAAATGGAGATATTGTATCAATAGATTGCGGAGTATTAAAAAATGGATTTTATGGAGATCATGCATACACATTTAAAGTTGGAGATGTATCATCAGAAGTTCAAAAACTTTTAGATATTGCATTAGCTTCATTATACATTGGAATTAAAGAGTTTAAAAAAGGTAAAAGAGTAGGTGATATAAGCAATGCCATACAATTTTATAATGAAACTAATGGATATGGCGTAGTTAGAGAATTAGTTGGCCATGGATTAGGTAGAAGTTTACATGAAAGTCCTGAAATTCCAAATTTTGGTAAAAAAGGTAATGGTAAAAAATTTGAAGATGGGATGGTCTTAGCTATTGAACCAATGATTAATATGGGAACAGAAAAAGTTAATTTCTTAAATGATGGTTGGACTGTAGAAACTGCTGATAAACTACCAAGTGTTCATTTTGAACATGATGTAGCTATGATAAATGGCAAACCCATTCTTCTATCAACGTTTGATTTTATATATGAATCTTTGGGCATAAAATCAGATGAAGAAAATGAATTTAAATGGAATGAGAATAATTATTAAATTCTTACTGAATTACTTTCCAAGAAGTATATTAATTAGATTAAGTATAATCTTTAGACCAGTTTTTAATTTTCTTTTTAGTGGCGATAAGTTTTTAGATCCTATTAATGAAAAATCTTATTCAAGATTTTTTCCATATGGTTATAATAATCCTAGAAAAAATGCTCTATCGTTAGGAACTTTATCACTAGAGCGACATCGTTTATTATGGCTGTATTTAAAAAATGAAACATCTTTTTTTAATGTAGATAATAAGATTCTTCATATAGCTCCTGAACAATGTTTCTATTATTTTTTTAAAAAATATTTTAAAGATTATTATACAGCTGATTTAAATTCGCCTTTAGCTGAATACAAAGTGGACATATGTAAAATGCCCTTTGAAGATAATTCATTTGATTTTATTTTATGTAATCATGTTTTAGAACATGTTTACGATGATGATTTAGCAATAATTGAATTAAGAAGAGTTTTAAAAAATAATGGTGTTGCAATTTTACAAGTACCATTAGATTTAAAATTAAAAAATACAATTGATGGTAGAGATATAAATAATTTAAAAAAAAGAAATGAATTATTTGGCCAATATGATCACTTAAGAGTTTATGGAAATGACTTTTTCGATAAAATTAAAAAGCATGGATTTAATGTCAAAAGAGTAAAATACTGTGACAATTTAAGTGCTAATCAGATTAAAAAATATGGTTTAATTAAGGAAGAAATAATTCCTTATTGTGTTAAGGTTCAATAATTAATTCTTTAAATCCATCGGAAATATACTCCGAAAGATTATTATTAGAATCAAAATAAATTATTAGAGATTCAATTTCATCATTATTTTCAGTAAGATTTATTATATAATCTAAATTACCAACCATCATGGCAGTGGCATAAGCATCAGCTACAAAGCAAGATTTGGATATTACAGAGGCACTTAGAATATTGCTTTGTTGGGATTTACCATTCAAAGGATTAATTGTATGAACATATTTAATTCCTGTTTTAGGGTCAACTCTATAATTTCTATAATTACCTGATGATGCTATTGATACATTATTTAGTTTAACTTTTTTACTAATTATATCATCTTGTTTCTTCGGTTCAGGATTTTCAATTCCAATTTTCCAAAAACTATCTTTAAAATGATTTTTGCCCATAGATCTTATTTCACCGCCAATATTAATCATGTAGTCATTAACCCCCTTCGACTCTAACATTTCGCCAACTATATCAACCGCATATCCTTTAGCAATTGCATTGAAATCAAGTTTTGTGAATTGATTTTGTTTAACTAGCTTATTGTTAACTATAGATACTTTGTCAAAACCAACAGATTTTAAAATCAATAATATTTCGTTAGAATTTATTTCATTTATAGTCTTGTCAGGACCAAATCCATAATATTCAAGTAAATTTCCAATTGATGGGTCAAACATGCCCCCCGTTTTATTGTAAATGACTTTTGATTTATTAAAAACATCAATAAACAATTTATCAAGTTCAATATTCTCACCTTTATTAACTTTTGAAATAGTTGAGCTATCAATGTATGTTGATAAAGAATTATCAAACATAGAAAAAATTGAATCTATTTCTGTTTTGTTAATTATATTCTCATCATGAGAAAAAAATTTAATATTATAAAAAGTCCCAAAGGTAGAGCCTGAAAGTTCATCATAAGGTCTTTTAATATCGCAGGAAATAATAAGATTAACTGAAAGAAATAAGTAAAAATACTTTAGGTAAGAACTTAATTTATTCTCCAAAGTCATCAAATCTAATATTCTCTGGTGGAACTCCATAATCAAGAGCCATTTTATCAACTGCTTTATTCATAAGAGGAGGCCCACAGTAGTATACCTCAATATCTTCAGGTGATTCATGATGATCTAAATAATTATCAATAACAGCTTGATGAATAAATCCGACAAAACCGTCACCCTCACCATCTAATCCATCTTTCACTTTCCAATTATCTTCATCCATTGGTTCAGATAAAGCGATATAAAACTTAAAATTAGGGTAATCTTTTTCTAAAGCTCTAAAATGATCAACATAGAAAAGTTCTCGTTTTGATCTTCCTCCATACCAAAAGTTTACTTTTCTTCCCGATTTGACTGTTCTAAATAAATGATACAGGTGTGATCTCATTGGAGCCATCCCAGCACCACCTCCTATATAAAGCATTTCTGCATCTGATTCGTTAATAAAGAAGTCACCGTAAGGTCCAGAAATAGTAACAGTGTCACCTGGTTTCTTTGCAAAAACATAAGTTGATGCTATTCCAGGATTTACATCCATCCAGGCATTTTTATTTCTATCCCATGGAGGAGTAGCAATTCTTACATTCAGCATAATTTCTCTTCCTTCAGCAGGAAAAGATGCCATTGAGTATGCTCGCTCTACATCTTCATCATTCTTCATTTTCAAATCCCATAATCCGAATTTGTCCCATTCCATTTTGAATTTTTGAGGATCGTCAGGATGTTCTTTAGGATGAGATGTTATATCAATATCTTTATAATTAACCTCACACTTAGGAATTTCAATTTGAATATATCCGCCAGCTTTGTAATTCATTTCTTCAGGTATTTCAACAACAAACTCTTTGATAAAGGATGCTACATTATAATTTCTTACAACTTTAGCTTCATATTTTTTAATTCCAAAAACTTCCTCAGGAACATGAATTTTCATATTCTCCTTTACTTTTACTTGACAGCCTAATCTCCAGCCATCTTTTATTTCTTTTCTTGAAAAATGAGGAACCTCAGTTGGCAATATTTCACCGCCTCCATCATTAACAATACATTTACACTGAACACATGTACCACCACCTCCACAGGCTGATGGTAAAAAAACTTTGTTATTACCTAAAGTTGATAAGAGAGTACTACCGGAATCAACTTCAATTTCTTTTTCATCATTAATCAGAATTTTAACTGGTCCTGAGGGGAGCAACTTTGCCTTTACAGCTAGTAATAAGGCAACTAAAATATAAATAATCAGAATAAAGATTATTGTACTAATTAATATGTAAGTATAAACGCTCATAATTTAATTCCCATAAAACTCATAAATCCAATTGCCATAAGTCCTGTTATAATAAATGTAATTCCTAACCCTCTTAATGGCGCTGGAATATTTGAATAAGCAATTTTTTCTCTAATAGCAGCAATAGCTACAATTGCTAAAAACCAACCAACACCCGATCCAAATCCATATACTGTAGCTTCAGAAACATTAGTAATATCCTTAATTTTTAGAAATAGTGATCCACCAAGAATGGCACAATTTACAGCAATTAACGGAAGAAAAATTCCCAATGAACCATAAAGTGCAGGTGAAAATTTTTCAATAATCATTTCTACTAGTTGTACCATAGATGCAATTACTGCAATAAACATTATAAGACTTAGAAATCTTAAATCTAGTTCAGCATATTCAGGGCCTATCCATTCAAGGCCTCCTGGGACCAATAAATATTCCCATATTAAATAGTTTATAGGAACTGTGACAGTTAAAACAAAAATCACTGCAAGCCCCATTCCTACTCCGTTTTTTAGGGTTTTTGAAATAGCTAAGTAAGAGCACATTCCAAGAAAATATGC
>CEOK01020316.1_pt1 | contig 19589 bp, 23 predicted proteins | sample 427001 | NCBI WGS metagenome assembly CEOK01 (sample SAMEA2591108, study PRJEB7988) | marine metagenome | isolation source: saline water (ENVO:00002010), including | reverse complement strand
CCAGTAAGGATTTGCATTACTAAAACTATGATTAATAAAAATCCAAATAAATACCAAAAATTGAGGTTCGTCGGGGCAGGATATTTTGAAAGATGTCTTTCAACTAAATCTGTAATTGGAAATCTACTATTAATCCACTGTAACATTATGAAACTCCGTCTAAACCAATAACTAATAAATTATCTTTGGGAAAATAATGCGGTGGAACATCCATATTTGTTGGAGCGGGAACTCCAGCATATACTCTTCCCACCATATCAAATTTAGATCCGTGGCACGGACAAAAAAATCCTCCTTGCCAATCTGAGTCAAATGCAACGGAACCCGTCTCAGGATAATATTTAGGAGAACAGCCTAAATGAGTGCAAACTCCAGTTATGACAGCAACGCCCTCTTTTCTGGATCTAATTTGATTTTTAACATAATCTGGCTGATTAGAATCTTCTCCGTTTGGATCGGCTAACCTGTTTAAGTTTGACGAAAGAAGTTTGACAGTATTTTCAGCCATTTTAACAACAAATATTGGCTTGCCTCGCCATTCAACAATTTTCATTTGACCTGGAACTAAAGAGGAAATGTCTACTTGTACAGGTGCTCCAGCGGCTTCAGCTCTTGCACTAGGTTTAAATGCACTTAAAAAGGGAACAGCTAGAAAAACTGCTCCTACTGATGCCATAAGGCCAGTTATTAAGCTTAAAAATTTTCTTCTTCCAGGGTTTGGAGGAGATATAGGCTGAACCATTAAATTATCTTTTACTAAATTGTTTCGATTTTCTTGCTTTTACTAATCCAACTTTTTTTCGTTCTACCTGTCTTGAGTCTCTAGTTAAATATCCTGCCGATTTTAAGGATTTTCTAAAATCAACATCGTATTTTTCCAAAGCTCTTGAAATTCCGTGTCTAATAGCTCCAGCTTGTCCAAAAGAACCTCCACCAGAGACTTTCACATCTACATCAAATTTGTCAGCAATTTCAAGTAAAACTAAAGGTTGCATAACTAATATTTTAGCAACTTCTCTTCCAAAGTATTCTTCTAAAGGTATATCGTTTACTAATATATTTCCTTTACCTTTACTTATGTAAACTCTAGCAGTAGAAGTTTTTCTTCTACCAGTAGCATATGTTTTTTCTTGATCCATATTTTTATGATTCTATCAATTCAGGTTTTTGACCAACATGTGGATGAGCTGATCCTTTGTAGACTTTTAATTTAGAGATCATTTTGTCTGCTAGTTTATTTTTAGGAAGCATACCTTTTATGGCTTTAAAAATTATTTGCTCAGGATTGTTTTTTCTTAATTCTTTCAAGGTAGTTGTTTTCAAACCTCCGGGGTATCCAGAATGTTTATAATATTTTTTTTGGGACTCTTTATTTCCTGTAAGTTTTATTTTTTCTGCATTAATTATCACCACAAAATCTCCTAAATCGTTATTAGGAGTATATTGTGACTTATTTTTACCCATCAAAATTGAAGAAACTCTGGAAGAAAGCCTTCCTAAAGTTTTATTTTCAGCATCAATGAGATGCCATTTTTGATCTACTTCACTAATTTTAAAACTTTTAGTCTTCATTTTTATATAAATAAGTTTGAGGGCGTGAATAATAACTCAGAGAAGTTATAATTTCAAAACTTCAATGAATAAAAAAACTACAATCTCTGTTTCAATTTGGCTTGTTTTAGGACTTCTTTCTGGGCTTATTTTTTTAAATTTAACAACTACAAAAAGCTTACCAGACATTCTTGAGAATGCATCTCCTTCTGTAGTTAATATTTGGAGTATGAAAAAATGGAAAGCTTGGCAGGAGAGATCTAATTTATTGGGATTTAAAAGGTATCAACAGGTTATCAAAACTGGCTTTTTCCCTAATGGATCAGGCGTTGTTTTTGATACCGACGGTAAAATAGTTACCAACTATCATGTAATAAAGGAAGCTTTTAAAAATAATCAAAAATTAATTATTGAATTAAATAGTGGTGAAATTAATGAAGCTGTGATTTTAGGGTTTAATGAAAGCGCAGATATAGCGGTAATTCAAACAATAAGTAATCTAAATTTAAAACCACTTAAGATAAAAAAAAATATAGATGACCTTAGAGTTGGAGAACAAGTTATTGCTATTGGGAACCCTCAAGGTTTAGGCAAATCTTTTAGCATGGGAATAGTAAGTGCGATTAATAGACAATTCAAAAATGTAAATGGATCTTTTATTCAAACAGATGCTTCCATAAATCCTGGAAATTCTGGAGGGGCTTTAATAGATAGAGAAGGAAATTTAATTGGTATTACCAATTTGATTGAGACCACCTCTGGTGGAAGTCAGGGGCTAAATTTTGCGATTCCAATTGATGAAGTTCTTAAAATATACAACGAAATAATTAATTAAACAGTTTTTTTATTCTTAATCCGACTGCTTTAGCATGAGCCAATAGCCCCTCTTGTTCAGCAATAAACATGGAATTGTTGAGTACTTTCTTAAAATCTTTACTTCTTGAATCCTCTATTTGAGTAAAAGACGAATTTACAAAAAAATCTTGAACCGACAATTGAGAGCTAAACTTAGTTGCACCATTTGTGGGGATTACATGACTTGGACCAGCGCAATAATCTCCTAATACGGCCGTATTATTTTGACCTAAGAAAATAGCTCCTGCGTAAAGATCTTTAAGGTTTATATTTTCATATTTTTTCAAAACTATCTGAAGATGCTCTGGATTGAACTCATTACAGATTTCTTTAGCTTCATTATAGTTTTTAACATTTACTATACGTCCATAATTTTTTAAAGATGAATAAGCATTTGAATTTTCGTCATAATTTAGGTCGTTAAAACAAATATTTAGTTCATTAATAAACTCCTGGTTATTTTTTGAATTTATTAGCACAAGAATACAAGTTGAATTTGGACCATGTTCTGCTTGAGCAATTAAATCAAGCGCTAGCATTTCATTATTAGCTGATTCATCAGCAATGATCATTACTTCTGAAGGTCCAGTCATGCCATCAATCCCAACTACGCCATAGACTTGACGTTTTGCTTCTGCCACATATTGATTTCCAGGGCCAAAAATTTTATCTACTTTTTTAATAGTATCTGTTCCAAAAGTCATAGCGGCAATCGACTGAGCACCTCCTAAACAAACTACCTCATCCACACCACCAATGTGTGCAGCTGCTAACATGAGTTCTTTCAAGTCCGAACGAGATGGAGGAAAAGAAAGTAAAATCTCTTTAACTCCTGCTAATTTAGCAAGTACTGAAGTCATTAAGACAGACGAGGGATAAATTGCATTTCCTCCAGGCGCGTAAAGCCCAACTCTTTTTATAGGACGTGATACTTGTCCATATTTTTCGAAAATTTTATCTTTTAGTTGCCAATCGCTTAAGGGAATGGACTCATGGAATTTTTTTATTCTTTTTTTTAAGTATCTAAGGCTTTGCTTTTTGTTTTTATCAAGTTGAGAGTATGCATGATGCATATCAGCTTTGGTAAATATTAGCTCTTCAATTTTTTTTAAATTTAATTTATCAAATTTTTTGGTATATTCGAGAAGAGCTTTGTCTCCTTTTAGCCTTACTTTGGAAATTATTTTTCTAACGTCTTCAGAAACTTCATCTAGATCTTTTAAAGGATCTTTAGATCTTTGAAACGAAAGAAAATCTTTGAAAGCTTCCTCTTTTAAAATAAGTTTTTTCATTTAATTTCTTTTAACTTTTCATAGATTAAATTTATTTTTTCAAATTTAGATTTATAGGAAGATTTATTAACTATTAATCTAGAACTTATTTCTGAAATTTTTTCGATTTCATTTAAACCATTTTCTTTAAGAGTTTTGCCTGTTTGAACTAAATCCACAATGCAATCAGATATGCCAAGAATTGGGGCAATTTCTATTGCTCCCTTAAGTATTAATAAATCAATATCCTTAGACTTTGAAGAAAAATATTGTTTGGTATATTCAGGATATTTTGAAGCTACTTTTATTTTTTTGTTACTAGAAATTTTTTTTTCAAGAGAAGCAAGAGACATTCTGCAATTACCTATTTTTAAATCCATTAATTCATAAAAATTGTTTTCAAGCTTAGATTCAAAAAGTATGTCTTTTCCTACTACTCCTATGTCTACTGCTCCATAATTTACGAATTTAGGTATATCCCAAGTCCTAAGGATAGCTACTTTCATCCATTCTTTAGACGTATCTATTATTAATTTTCTTGAATCAGTATCAAATTCAATATCGATTTTCTTAAAGACATTTTGAACCTCATCTAATAATCTGCCTTTAGGCAAAGCAACTAATAAACTCATTCAGACACCCGCTCAATGTTTGCACCTAGAAGATTTAATTTTTCTTCGATTCTCTCATAACCCCGGTCAATATGATAAATTCTATCAACTTTAGTTTGCCCTTTTGCCACCAAACCCGCCAGCACCAAACTAGCAGATGCTCTTAAATCAGTTGCCATTACCGGGGCAGCAGTTAATCCTTCCTTATTACCTTCTATAAACGCAGTATTTCCTTCAAGTTGGATGTTTCCACCCATTCTAATCAACTCTTGCACATGCATAAATCTATTTTCGAAAACATTTTCAATCACTTTAGACTTGCCACTGGAAATTGAGTTCAATGCAATAAATTGAGCTTGCATATCAGTTGGAAATAAAGGAAAAGGAGCTGTTGTAATATTCACTGGATTCGGAATTTTATCCATTTCAAGATTAATTTCTTCATCATTAATCTCTATATTTGCTCCAGCTAATTTTAATTTATCTAAGATTGTTTCTAAAACCATTGGAAGTGTACATTTGATCGACACGTTTCCTTTAGTCATTGTAACTGCTGTAAGATAAGTTCCAATTTCAATCCTATCCGCCATAACTGAATATTCGCAAGGCTTAAGAGAATTAACGCCTTCTATTTCAATTCGATTACTTCCTTCACCAGAAATTTTTGCTCCCATTTCTTTCAGGCACATAACTAAGTCTACTACCTCTGGTTCTTTTGCTGCATTGGTTATAACTGTTTTTCCTTTTGCAAGAACGGCAGCCATTACGGCATTTTCGGTACCAGTAACGGTAACAGTAGAAAAATTTATTTTGCTTCCCCTGAGACCATTCTTGGCTTTAGCTTTTATGTAACCATCGACTATATCTATTTCAGCGCCTAATTGACGCATACAGTCAATGTGAAGATTCACAGGCCTACTTCCGATTGCACACCCTCCAGGTAATGCAACTTCCGCCTCATGATATCTAGAGAGTAAAGGACCCAAAACTAGTATTGACGCTCTCATTGTTTTAACTAGTTCATATCTGGCTAGAGGATTATCCAATTTTGAGGAATTTATTTCTAAATCCATATTTTCATTGACTGTCATTTCAGCGCCCATTGAACTCAATAATTCAATCATTGTAGTTATGTCGTTTAAATGGGGAATGTTGCTAATTGTTATTTTATCTTTCAATAAAATTGAAGAAGCAAGAATTGGAAGAGCGGAATTTTTTGCTCCAGAAGCTCTTAAAGAGCCCTCCAAGCTTCTCCCTCCACTTATTAAAAGTTTATCCATTAGCCCCTTCAGGAAGGTCCCAATTGTCTATGGCATAATTTATTTTTTTATTTCCTTCCAAAAATAGCTTAATAAATTGTTTTCTAAATATAGAAATTAAATCTATTCCGTCGATTATCATGCCAATGATTCTCCACTCTTCATTGATTATTTTCATTTTGTAAACAAAATCAATATTTCTTCCTGAAAGATTAACTTTTAATCTAACCACTGCATTGTTCATGTTTTCTTTTGGATGATAATGCGAAACAATTTTTAGGTCCTCATAATTAATTTCTTTAAATGCTGATGCATAAGATTCAAAAAGTGTGCTTTTAAATTTTTGATTAAATCTTTCTCTTTGAAGTTCTGAAGATTCATCATAAATTTTTTTTCCCATTACCCTTTTAGATATTTCCTTAGGGTCAATAATTCCTTCAATTGATTGTTCAAACCCTTTTAAAAATTTGTCATTTTCATTATCGATTAAGTCACTATTTTTATTTATGTAATCAAACAACTTATAATGCTGTTCATCTATATAAACTTCCAACTTTTCGTCTGATAACATCAAATGAGAAGAAAGGAACAATAGAATTAAGAAAAAATTGCGCATGAAAAAAAGTTGCAATAGTTTATTATAAAACTCTATGAATAGCATATAAAGCATGAAAATGGATAAGCAAAATTTAAATTTTAATTTCTTTAAATCGGCAAAAAATACTTTTAAAAAAGAAATAAATTCTCTTTCAAAAATTCCTTTTGATTTAGATTCTAAAAATTACAATAAGTTCTGTCAGGAAATATTAGACAATAAAGGAAATTTATTTCTTATGGGCATAGGTAAATCCGGAAATATAGCTGAAAAAGTTTGCTCCACGCTTTCTTCTACCGGTACTCCTGCAATTTACATTAGTGCTGCAGAAGCAAGTCATGGAGACTTGGGAGTTCTAACAAAAAAAGATCTTCTCATTATTTTCTCGTTCTCAGGAGAAACAGAGGAAATACTAAAAATTCTGCCAACTTGTGCGAAAAAAGTAAAAAAAATTCTATCCATAACAGGAAATAAGACATCAACTTTAGCCAACAATGCAAAAATATCTATTGATTTAAAAATTGATGAAGAAGCTTGCCCCATGGATTTAGCGCCGACTACGAGCTCTACTTCAATGTTGTTATTGGGAGATGCTATAGCAATCTCATTACTTGAAGCAAAGAATTTTTCTCCAAAGGATTTTGCTGAAAACCATCCAGGTGGGAGTTTAGGGAAAAAGTTCTTTAAGGCAAAAGATCTCATGGTTCAAAAAAAAGATATTCCATCATTAGCTGAAAATACAAAAATTTCCGATGCAATTTATCCAATATCTTCGGCAGGACTTGGATTAACCATGATTAATAAGAACAATAAAATCACAGGTATTTTTACTGATGGAGATTTAAGAAGATGTTTAGAGAAAAAAATTGATATAAGCAAAATAACTTTAGCAAAAGTGATGACAAGAGATTTTAAATTTATCAATGAGAACGAATTTCTCTCAAAAGCTATTTCTCAAATGGAGAGATATAAAGTTTTTTCTCTGCTTGTAAAAAACACAAATGGAAGGGTTATAGGTCTTTTAAGAATGCATGATTTATTAAAAGCAAAAATCATTTGATGCAAAGAAATATAATTATTTATTCGATTCTATTAATTAGCCTGATTGGAATATCGCTATTTTTAACCTCAAATTTTATAGATTCTGAAAAAAATGAATTAACAGACCCCGTTGTGAAAAATATTTTCCAAGCAGATGAAGTCAGTTTAAAGGTATCTTTTTCTGACAAAACTATTGATTTTTCTATTAAAAGTCAGATGCTAAATAGTTTGGCAGATTCAGATTTCATGCGTTTATTTAATCCAGAAATAAGTTTTGATAATAAAAAAAATTTAAAAATATTAGGCATTTCAAAAACTGCTGATTTTTTTTACAAGTCTAATGTTTTCAAATTCAATGAGCTCGTAAATTTTGAAGGTACTTTTGATAATACTGAATTCAATGGAGTAATTGGAAAGTTAGAATTAAATCTAAATGAAAATACTGCAGAGGTGTCAGAAAACTTGAAACTCTCCTTCGATGGGCAAATTTACTCAGCAGATTCAATCTTAGTTGATTTATCTGAAAGAAAAATCCTTAGAAGTACAAATGTAAGATACGAAGCTGTAAATGATTGAAACAATAAAAATAAGTAAATCTTACGGTAGAAACTCTATTTTAAAAGAAATATCAATCAGTATAAAACTAGACGAAATTACGGGTTTACTTGGGCCAAATGGAGCAGGAAAAACTACTCTTTTTTATATTTTAGCCGGGTTAACTAAACCAAGTAACGGCTTAGTTTTGCTTAACAATACAGAGATTACCAACCTTTCTTTGAGCTCTAGGGCAGATGCAGGCTTGGTTTATTTGCCTCAAGAGCCGTCAATATTTAGAAATCTGTCAGTTGAAGATAATTTAAAATCCTCTTTAGAAACAAAATTTTCTTCAAAACTTGAAATAAAAAGAAGAATGAATGAGATTATGGAAGAGTTTAAAATCTCATCACTCGCTAAGCAAAAGGGAAGAGAACTTTCAGGCGGTCAAAGACGAAGAGTTGAGATCGCTAGGTCTGTTGCCTTAAACCCTACATTTATTATGTTAGATGAACCTTTTGCAGGAATAGATCCTTTAGCTATAGATGATCTAAAAGAATTAATTCAAAAGTTAACCGAAAAAGGTTTAGGTATTTTAATTAGTGATCATAATGTAAAAGCCACTACAGACATCTGTAAAAAGATATTTGTAATTAGCTCGGGAAACATTATTGCTGAAGGATCTTCAAAAAAAATTCTAAATGATGAGACTGTAAGAAAGGTTTATTTAGGAGATTCGTTTGAAAATTAGCAAAATTAAACTAAATTTAAAAAAAACAAAAAAAACTCTTCTTTTAGAATTCTTGCAACAATCTATAACAGAAGAAAATAAATCATCTCCACTAACTGACGAAAAATTAAAACTTTTATTTGAAAAAAAACATAAAGTATTCATTTCAAGAAAAACAATTTCGAAGTATAGAGCTAAATTAAAGATTCCTTCGTCTCATGATAGAAAAACTTTACTATGAGCGATGAATTTAATTCAGGAAATCATGATATTCAAAAGATTCTTTATGAGGGTAAATATAAAGAATCTAAAGAACTATTTAATTCTCTGCCAGCATACGAAATAGCGCTCATCATTGAGTCAAGCCCGCCAAAGAAGAGAGCTTTTATTTGGCAACTAATCGAAGAAAAAAATGAAGGAGAAATTTTAAAAAATTTATCTGATGATGTTAGAGAAACTATTTTATCCTATATGGATCCAGATGAAGTTGCACTGGTCACAAAAGACCTAGAAACCGATGAAATAGCAGACATATTGCAAGATCTTCCAGAGCAAATAATGAAAGAAGTTCTTGAAAAGATGTCTTTCCAGAATAAGGACATTTTAGAAAAAGTTTTGAAATATCCTGAGGATTCAGCCGGTGGTTTAATGAATACCGATGTCATTGTTGTTCGACCTTATCATTCTGTCGAACTGGTAATGCGATATCTCAGAATAAAAAATAATATCCCGTTGTCAACAGATAATTTATTTGTAGTAAGTAGAAATAACAAATTTAGAGGAGTTTTGCCTATTTCAAACCTCATCACTAACCCCCCTGGCGAGATTATTAAAAATATAATGGTTGAAAAAAAACCTCTTAATGCAAGTTTAAATTCAAATGAAGTTATTAAAGTATTCGAAAAAGAAGATTTAATATCTGCTCCTGTTATTGATGATGAAAACAACTTGATAGGCAGAATTACTTTTGACGATGTAATCGATGAAATAAAATCTGAAGCTGATGAATCTTTAAAACAATTCTCAGGTTTAAGTGGAGATACTTTTGAAAGAACATCTTCGGCTATTAAAAGCAGAGGTTTTTGGTTAGGCATAAATTTATTCACTGCAATAATCGCTTCATCAGTTATAAATATTTTTAAAGAAACTATTGAAGAAGTTATCTTCTTAGCAGTATTAATGCCAATAATTGCTAGCATGGGAGGTGTTGCTGCAACCCAAACACTTACCATAACAGTTAGAGGATTAGCTTTGGGCCAAATAATGTCTTCTAATTATTTATATCTTCTATCTAGAGAGGTCACTGTAGGATTGGTAAATGGTTTTTTTTGGGCTTTGGTACTTGGCTCTATTTCCTACTTTTGGTTCAATGAAATTACGATAGCCTTGATTATTTTATTATCAATGGTGATAAATTTGTTCATGGCGGTAATCAGCGGAATGGGAATTCCATTGATATTAAAGTTTTTTAAACTGGATCCGGCTATTGCAGGAAGTGTAATTGTGACTACTATTACAGACGTTGTAGGATTCTTATCTTTTTTAGGATTAGCAACGATTTTCTACAGTTAACTAATGTAGGTAAACTTTATTCTTATAAATCTTAGTAAACCAAATATTATTGGCCAAATCAAAGCTGAAATAAAAGTAAATAGTAAGACCTCTATAAGAATCTGATTTGAAAAGTTTAAAAAAGAAAATATAAATATCAACTGATAAGTAAAGACCATACTCGCAACTATCAACGATTGTTGTATTCTATATAAAGCCCTTAACCTATGGAAATATCTTTGTATTAAATAAGAGGAAGCTAAAAAAATCATTACATTAGATCCCAAAACTAGATTTTGCGATAAATCTAAAATGAAACCACAGAATATAGCCCATGTTAACCCAACGCTTTTTGGAAGTGCCATATTCCAATATATAAGACACATGAGCGTAAGAGGTATGTTCAAAAATGTTGGAAATAACGTCCTAAGAAAGATTTCTAAAAAAGAAAAAAAGATTATTGTTAATCCAATGGTTATATAAACTGGGAAAGATGGTCTTTTTGGATCTAAAAATTCTGTCATGGCGAAATAAATAATACTTTTGAGCCATTATCAAAAACTGCTATGGATTGAACTTCTACAGTTTGAAACTTTAAATTTGGATCATTCGAGATCCTTTTGACCTTTCCGATTAAATAACCTTTTGGAAACTTTCCTCCTAATCCAGAAGAAAAAATCTCATCTCCTATTTTCAAATTAACACCACTACTTAAATTTTCAATAGAAAATAATTTGTCTTTTCCTGTGCCTTTTAAAATAATATTTAAACCTAATCTTGGGAAGTATGCGGGAACAATGTTGTCTTTTTTATAAATTGGCAATACTTTTACTGAATTAGGAAGGACTTGATCAATCTGTCCTATCATTCCATTTCGATTTAAAACTACCATATCATTGTTAATTTTTTTTATATCTGTTGTAACGTTCAAAGATTCATTAGGAAAAAAAGATTTGCTTTTAATTTCCCCTAACATAGAGAAAGAAAATTGTTCTCTTTTAGAAAGATTCATCAATTCAGAAAGCTCAATATTTTCATTTTCTATTCCTTTCATTTTTATAATTTCGATATTTAATTTTTCTATTTCTTTATTCAAGTTATTTATCTCAATAAATAGCTGGTTTTGAGAACTGAAGAAAAAAACTAACCTGTCAAAAACATTTCCAAGAGCTATTGGAATTTCAGTTACAGGTTGAGAGGTTTTTAAGAAAAATATTCTTATATCTTTTCCAAAATTAAAAAAATAGTCTGAAAAGAAAATTGTTAAAACTAGAATAAAAGAAGGTAAGATTTTTGAGGCTCTCATTGAGCCTGTGGTGAAAATAGCGGTTTTAGATATCTGCGTTTGCTTTAATTCTTTATTGTACATTTACTCGGTAGACAATAAATCTACATCATATTTGTCCAATAAATCTAGAGCAATTCCGCCACCCCTAGCAACACAAGTTAAAGGATCTTCCGCAATAATCACTGGTATACCAGTTTGTTCAGATATCATAATGTCTAAATCCCTCAATAATGCTCCTCCTCCAGTCAAGACAATTCCTCTTTCTGAAATATCTGAACTCAATTCTGGTGGAGATTGTTCTAAAGCATTTCTAATCGACTGCAATATCGATGATAAAGGCCCAGAAATAGCCTCATAGATTTCGGTACTTGAGATATTAAGAGTATTTGGAACCCCCTCAGCTAGATTTCTTCCCCTTACTTCCATTTCTCTAATTTCACTATCTACAGACGCGCAGCCGACATTTTCTTTTATTCTCTCTGCGGTAGACTCTCCAACTAAAACACCATATTTTCTTCTTAGATACGACACTATAGATTCATTAAATCTATCACCGCCAGTTTTAAGTGAACTTGAAAAAACAACACCGTTTAAAGCAAGAATAGCAATTTCCGTAGTTCCGCCTCCTATATCCACAACCATTGACCCTGACGCTTCTTCAACTGGCAAGCCAGCTCCTATAGCTGCGGCCATAGGCTCTTCTATCAATCTTACCTCTCTAGCTCCTGCTTGAAGAGCTGATTCTCTTATTGCTCTTCTTTCTACTTGAGTCGATTGACATGGAACGCAAATTAAAATTCTTGGGCTAGGTCTAAAAAAGTTTTCACCATGTACTTCTTGAATAAAATGCTGAAGCATTTTTTCTGTAACTTGAAAATCAGCAATAACGCCATCTTTTAGCGGACGAATTGCATCAATATTACCTGGAACTCGTCCAAGCATTCTTTTGGCTTCAGATCCAACTGCTACGACAGATCTGTGGCCATCAGTTTTTTTTATTGCAACTACTGAAGGTTCATCCAAAACTATTCCTCTTCCTTTGACATAAACAAGGGTGTTTGCGGTTCCCAGGTCTATAGATAAATCTGTAGAATAAAAACCTTTTAAATATTTTGATAAAGAGAACATAGATAAAATTTAAATGTAAAATTGCAATAAATTTTTTATTCTTGCCTTTGTTATAATAACTTAAATTACCTTATTGTATGAAAATTTCAGAAGATACTCTTAAAAATATTTCTTTATTGTCAAAATTAGAGATTGAAAAAACAATGAAAGAAAAAATATCTAAAGAATTAGAATCTATTTTATTAATGGTAGATCAAATGAACGAAGTTAATACAGACAAAGTTAAACCTATGAGCCATCCCTTAAATGAAGCCCAAAATTTAAGAGAAGATGTAATTGCAGAAGACATAGAAAGAGATGAATACTTAAAAAACGCCCCTCAGTCAGATGAGGGATATTATTTGTCTCCTAAAGTAATAGATCAAAAATGAATGATATTGTCTCGCTTAGTTTAGAAGATCAAATAAGGCTTCTTGAGAAGAAAAAAATATCATCATACGAATTAACTTCATCATATTTAAAAAATATTGAAGAAAAAAAAGATCTTAATTGCTTTATATCAATAAATGAAAACGCACTTGAGCAAGCCGAAATAATCGATGATTTGAAAGATAGGAAAAGTCTTATTCAAGGGATTCCAATCGCTCATAAGGACATTTTTTGTGTGAAAGGACAAAAAACAACTTGTGGATCAAAAATGTTAAAAAATTTTACATCTCCCTACTCTTCCACAGTGGTTGAAAAATTAGAAAAATCTCAAACAATAATGCTTGGAAAAACAAACATGGATGAATTTGCTATGGGTTCATCAAATGAGACTAGTTTTTTTGGGAAGGTAAAAAATCCAATTAATTCGCTCAAAAGTCCTGGTGGCTCTTCAGGAGGATCTGCAGCAGCTGTAAAAGCAAACATGTGTGCTTTTGCCACCGGAACCGATACAGGAGGCTCTATAAGGCAACCTGCTTCTTTTTGTGGAATAACCGGTATAAAACCTACCTATGGAAGAGTTTCAAGATGGGGAATGATCGCATTTGCTTCGAGCCTTGATCAAGCAGGTATTTTTGCTAAATCTGCTTTAGATTCAGCCATAGCTCTTGAGATAATTTCAGGATTTGATGAAAAAGACTCTACATCTATAAATAAAGAGGTTCCTAACCTAAAAAATGAAACAATTTCAAAAATGGAACATTTAATTGGAGTTCCCAAAAAGATAATAGAAAACATTGAAGACGAAAATGTTAAAAAAAATTTTTTAGAAAACATAAATCTACTTGAAAAAAATGGTTTTAAAACTAAAGACATAGATTTACCTTTCTTAGAATATTCTCTTCCATCTTATTATGTAATAGCCCCAGCTGAGTGTTCTGCAAATCTATCCAGATATGATGGTATTAAATTTGGATATCGTTGTGAAAATCCTAAAGATTTGGAAGATCTTTATGTGAGAACGAGATCAGAAGGATTCGGAGAAGAGGTAAAAAAAAGAATTCTTATAGGAACTTACTGCCTATCAGCAGGTTATTTTGATGCTTATTATATTAAAGCTCAAAAAATTAGAGCAATGATTACAGAGAGTTTTAAAAATGCTTTTAAAAATGTATCGGTAATTGCGATGCCAACCTGCTCTAATGAAGCTTTCGATTTGGATTCAATCCAAGACCCAGTAAAAATGTATGAACAAGATATTTATACCATACCGGCAAATTTAGCAGGTCTTCCTGCGATTTCTATACCTTCGGGATATAAAAAAGAAATGCCGCTTGGACTCCAATTCATAGGTAACCATCTAGAAGAAGGTAAAATTTTAAATATTTCTCATGAATTCCAAAAACTAACTGATTACCATGTCTGAGAAAGATGAATATAAAAATTGGGAATCTGTCATTGGATTGGAGATTCACGTACAACTTTCTACAAAATCTAAAATTTTTTCAAATTCTCCTACAAAGTTTGGAATTGAACAAAATTCTCAGGCTTCCATTATTGATTTAGGATTGCCCGGAGTTTTGCCTGTTCTTAATAAAAAAGCCATAGAAATGGCTGTTAAGTTTGGTTGTTCTATAAATGCAGAAATTGCAAATACCGCAATTTTTGCTAGGAAAAATTATTTTTACCCAGATCTTCCTAAGGGATATCAAATAAGTCAGTTAGACGATCCCATAGTTGGTCAAGGCTCAGTAGAAATTGAATGTGATGAGGAGAAAAAGTTAATAGGAATTACTAGAGCACATTTAGAAGAAGATGCTGGCAAGTCAATTCATGACAAATATGATTCATCAAGTGCTATAGACTTGAATAGAGCAGGAACTCCGCTTCTAGAGATAGTATCTGAACCCGACTTAAGATCTGCAAAAGAAGCGGTTGCTTATTTAAAGAAAATCCATTCAATAGTTACTTTTTTAGACATTTCAGATGGAAATATGTCTCAAGGTTCCATGCGATGTGATGCGAACGTTTCAATCAGAAAAAAAGGTGAGACTGAATATGGATTTAGAACAGAAATCAAGAACATCAACTCATTTAAATTTGTTGAAAAAGCAATTAATTTTGAAATTTCTAGGCAAATAAAAATTAAGGAAACAAACAATGAAATTGAGCAAGAGACTAGGCTTTATGATTCTCAAAAAAACGAAACTAGATCTATGAGATCAAAAGAACATGCAAATGACTATAGGTATTTTCCTGAACCAGATTTGATTCCCTTGCAAATATCTAACGAGTATATTGAAAATATTAGAAAGTCTTTGCCTGAACTTCCAGAGCAAAAAATTTCTAGATTCTGCTCAGAATATGGCTTGAGTATTTATGAGTCTGAAATTTTAAATAGCTCAAAAGGAATGAGCAATTTTTTTGAAAAAGTAGCCATCTCAGTAAAAGATGTCAAAACAGCTGCTAAATGGATATTGGGAGATTTCTCAGCAATTTTAAATAAAAATAATTGTTTAGTAGAAGATTCACTCATTTCTTCAAGTGATTTAATAGACCTTCTAAATTGCTTAAATGAAAATAAAATATCAGACCCTGCTGCCAAAAAAGTACTTGAGATTCTTTGGAACGAAGATCTAAAAGTAAAAGAGATTATTGAAAAAGAAAATCTTAAACAAATTTCTAATGAAGATGATATCTCAAGGATTATTTCAGAGGTAATCAGTAAAAATCCTAAACAATTAGAACAATTTAAAAAAGGAAAGGAAAAATTATTTGGATTTTTTGTTGGTCAAGTAATGAAAACGACCCAAGGTTCAGCAGACCCTAAGGTCGTAAATAAAATTTTAAAAGAGAAACTTAGCCAGTAACAAACATTGTTAATGATTCAGCTATAAAAGCGGGTTTTTCTTGCCCTTCTATTTCCATAGAGACTTCATTTTTTACTAAATACCTTCCATCATCTTTTTCATCTACAGATAATAGCTTGGCTTTTGTCCTTACTTTCGACCCTACGTTTACGGGTGTTAAAAATCTTACTCTATCCAATCCATAATTGAAGGCCATAGTCATATTGTCTGGAGCTATTCCACCAGCCTTTAAACCTGCTATTAAAGATAAAGATAGAAATCCATGAGCAATAGTTGAACCAAATAAAGGCGTGGCTTTTTCTGAATCAATATGAATGAATTGATAATCTAACGTTGCATCAGCAAACTGATTAATACGATCCTGATCTACCTCCAACCAGTCTGATGGTTCGAACTCTGTTCCAATATAATCTTTTAAAGTTTCTGCTGGGACTAATCCTGACATTTTTTCCTCCTTATTTTTCTATTAAGTGATTCTGATATTCCTCTCTCAATCCAGTTTTAAGCAACTTTCCAGTCGCTCCATGAGGTAACTCATCAACGAATATAATATCGTCTGGTAACCACCATTTAGCAATCTTATCAGAAAGAAAACTTATAATTGAATCCTTATCGCAATCTTCGATATCATTTTTGACGATAAATAATATTGGTCTTTCGTCCCATTTAGGATGAGCTACACCAACTACACACGCTTCTGCAACTCCAGGATGACCAACTGCAGTATTTTCTAAATCTATCGAGCTAATCCATTCACCGCCCGATTTAATAACATCCTTACTTCTATCTACTATTCTCATATATCCACTTGTATCTATTGTTGCAACATCACCAGTGTCAAACCACCCTTCTTCCAATGCGGTTTCTTCTGATTTAAAGTATCTCTCTATAATTGATGGTCCCTTAACCATTAATCTTCCAAAAGTTTTACCATCATTAGGTAAAGTTTTCCCTGAGTCGTCTACAATTTTCATTGAGCAACCAAATACTGCTTTTCCTTGACTGGTTTGAATATCATATCTTTCATCTAGATCCATGCCGTCCATTTCTGGGGTGTATGCATTTAGTGTTCCCAAAGGGCTCATTTCAGTCATGCCCCAGCCATGAAGTAAAAAACAATCGTGCTTTTCTTGAAAAGCTTTAATCATTGCTTTAGGAGCCGCTGATCCACCTACTAAAACGCTTTCAACTGAATCTAAGACAATATTATTTTTTTCAGTATAGTTAAGTAAGTCTAGCCAAACTGTTGGCACACCCATAAGTTGATTTACTTTTTCAGTAGTTATCAAATTGCTTATTGATTCTCCATCAGTGAATGGTCCGGGAAAAACCATTTTGGCTCCATACATAAATGATGCGTAAGGAATTCCCCATGCATTGACATGAAACATAGGTACAACAGGCAATAAAACAGTCTTAGAGGTTACATTCATGGCATTTCCGGCAGTAGCATACCAAGCGTGCAAGATAGTTGACCTGTGAGAATAGAGCACTCCTTTGGGATTTCCTGTTGTTCCAGATGTATAGCATAAAGACGAAGCAGTATTTTCATCAAACTGAGGCCATACAATTTCTTCAGATTCATCCGATATTAAATCTTCGTAACATATTAAATTTTCAATAGACGAAGAAGGCATATTAGCCTTATCTGTAAGGACAATAATCCCTTTAAGAGTCTTTAAATCTGGAAGTACGCCTTCAATAATTGGTAAAAATGGAGCATCTACAAAAATATATTTATCTTCAGCATGATTGACAATGTATTTGATGTCATCGGGAAATAATCTTGGATTTAAAGTATGTAAAATAGCTCCCAATCCTGAAATACCAAAATATAACTCTAAGTGCCGATAACTATTTACAGCCATCGTTGCTATAACGTCTCCCTCTTCAACTCCTAGTTTAAGTAATGCATTAGCAAGCTTTTTTGATCTCTGAGCTGAATCTTTAATAGTATATCTATGAATCCCGCCCTCAATTGTATTACTTACAATTTCAGTATTCGCATTGTATTTTTCTGCGTGTTCCAGAACACCTGAAATAATCAACTGTTCTTGCATCATGTTACCCAACATCTTTATCTCCTAGAGGTAATTAAAAAAATTAGGAACTAAGAATATAACTGTAATATCAAAGCTTCAACTTATTTTTTAACTTTTGAGCAAAGTAAGCAGTTTTTATTCTTTCGTAAATTCAATCTATTAAATTTATTTTGCATTAAATCAATTTCGATCATCTCTGATTTTAATTCGCCTATTGAAACTACTTTTTTTATAAGTTCAGAAGCCATAAAAGATCCAATAATGCCAACTAACGGTGAGAAAATACTTGATTCTCTGCAGGTTAAATCTTCACCGTTTAAGTCCTCAAAAAAACATTGATAGCAAGGAGAATTTTCGTTTCTAAAATCAAGAGTAAAAAACTGCCCCTTCCAACCTTGTGAAGATCCTGAGATTAATATTTTTTTTTCATTTAAACAATAAGCATTTATTGCTTTTCTTGTTTCGAAATTATCCGTGCAATCTAGAATTAACTCTGATCCTTCTAAAATCTCATCAATATTTGAATTATCAAGTCTTATATTTTTTGAATTAACTTTAACGCTATCGTTTAAAGATAATAGTTTTTTTTCTGCGATTTCGACTTTTTTTTTATTTAAGTCTACTTCAGAAAATAAAATTTGCCTCTGTAAGTTTGTAAGGTCTATAAAATCATTATCTATTAAATTTAACTCTCCAATTCCCGATGCAGTTAAATAGACAGAAGCTGAGCATCCTAAACCACCTAAACCTACAACTGCGATTCTAGAAGAGGAAATACTTTTTTGCCCATCAATGTCAATTTCAGGCAACATTATATGTCTGCTATATCTTAGTAAATCCTTATCTTTCATCAACTTAAAATCGATACTCTAGAAAGACCATTGTAGTCATTTATTTGCTCGATTTTTGTATAGCCAGCTTTTTTTGCTTCTTTGACTATTTTTTTTGCTTGATTAGGGGCGTGCTCTAGGAGCAACTTACCATTATTTTTAAGAAAATTAATACTTTTAAAAATAATTGTTTTTATATCCGTCATTCCCGCATCATCGGAAAAAAGAGCCATTTCGGGCTCAAACCAAATTCCATCTTCATTACCTATTAATTCAGATTTGCTTACATAAGGTGGATTCGAAACTATAAAATCCATTTTTGGGAAAAGCCATTTATTGTTCCAATCGTGATTTAAAAAAATTACGTTTTCAGAATTTAACTTTTTTGAATTGATATTAGCTACCGTTAAGGCATCTATGCTGGAATCCGTTCCTATTATACTCAGCTTGTGATTTTCCAATCCAAGTGAAATAGAGATAACTCCAGAACCTACTCCTAATTCTAATAGCTCCTTTCCTGTTAAATCATAATCTAAAATTTTTTCTACTAAAATTTCAGTTTCTGGCCTTGGTACTAATACCGACGAATTTATATAAAAATCGTTTTTCCAGAAACCTTTCTTGCCTAAAAGATAAGCTAAGGGTTTTTTCAATTTCCTCATCTCAACTAATTCAAAAAAATAAATTTTTTCTTCTTTAGTTAAAAATTCATTTCGATGAGCATACAAATACGATCTATCTACTTTTTTTACAAAACACATTAAAAGTTCTGTATCAAAAGCATCTATTGTCAAGTTTGCAAAATCTATTGCTTCAGAAATTTTAATTTTCAAATGTTTCATTCTCTAGATTGAGTAACATTCTTGATTGATTTTCTTCGAGAAGTTCTTTAAAAATATTTTCCATATCCCCATCTAGAAAAGCTTCCAAGTTATGGCTTGTGAAATCTATTCTATGATCAGTTACTCGATTTTGAGGAAAATTGTAAGTTCTTATCTTTTCTGATCTGTCTCCAGAACCAACCATATTTTTTCTTTTTTTATCTAGTTCAGAATTTTGCTCTTCAG
>CEOK01198773.1_pt1 | contig 19711 bp, 16 predicted proteins | sample 427001 | NCBI WGS metagenome assembly CEOK01 (sample SAMEA2591108, study PRJEB7988) | marine metagenome | isolation source: saline water (ENVO:00002010), including | reverse complement strand
ATTAAAGGCTTAACATTTTCCATTGCTTTTTTGAACATTTCCAAAGAATCTGATTTAGTTTTCGATTTAACAATATCCAAAGAAGAATAAAAGATTTTTTCAGAAATACTTTTTTTGCCACCTCTCATTAAGTTATTGATAAATTTTTGAACCATTAATTCACCATAAATAGGGTCAGGTAAAATTGCACGTTTTTCAGGTCTTCTTCTTCTCATTTATTCCCTCGGTTTTTTCGCACCATATCTAGAGCGACTAGTTTTTCTATCATCTACACCAGAAGTATCCATTGTTCCTCTAACAATATGATATCTAACACCAGGCAAATCTTTAACTCTTCCACCTTCTATCAAAACCAAAGAATGCTCTTGAAGATTATGACCCTCTCCTGGAATATAGGCAATAACTTCAATAGAGTTTGTTAATCTAACTTTAGCTACTTTTCGCAAAGCTGAATTTGGTTTTTTGGGAGTAGTTGTATATACACGTGTACATACACCTCTTTTTTGTGGATTTGACTGTAGAGCTGGAGCACCTGTAGACTTAGTAGTTCTTTTTCTACCTTTTCTTACCAATTGATTAATTGTTGGCATTGTTAGTCTCCTCTTCTACTATTTCTTTTTCAATTATTTCAGAATCATTTTCAGAATTATCTAATTTTGAAACAATTGGGTTTTTACTACTTTTAAAACCTGTCCCTGCTGGAATAAGTCTTCCAAGTATTACATTTTCTTTTAAACCTAACAATTTATCGCCCCTACCTTCAATAGATGCATCTGTTAATACTCTAGTTGTTTCCTGAAATGAGGCAGCCGATATAAAACTTTCAGTGTTTAAAGAAGCTCTAGTGATGCCTAATAACAAAGGTCGTGACGTCGCAGGTTTAGTTGATCTAGTTTTAATTCCTTTTTTACCATCTTCTTTGAGCTTTCTGTTAATTTCAAGATGCTCAGTCCTTAATATCATTTCACCTTCAGAAAAATTAGAATCTCCAACATCAGTTACAATAACAGATTTAATAATTTTATCATTTTCTCTATTAAGTTCATTTCTATTTACTCGATCAGCAGCAAGAAAATCAGAATCTCCTGAATCATCAATTTCAACTTTTTGCATCATTTGCCTAACGATTACTTCTATATGCTTATCATTAATTCTAACACCTTGAAGTCTATATACTTCTTGTATTTCATTAACTAGATATTCTTGAACTCTCTCTGGACCAAGAATACTTAAAATATCATCTGGTGAAATTGAACCTTCACACAACCTATCACCAGCACTTACCCTATCTCCTTCATGAACAATTACATGCCTACCATAAGGAACCTTATATTTTTTTGTAACATCATGTGGCCCATTAACACTAATTTCTCTTATACCTCTTTTTACTTCACCAAATTTCACCAAACCATCTATTTCTGTTACCACTGCTGGACTAGTTGGCTTTCTTGCTTCAAAAAGCTCTGCCACTCTAGGAAGACCACCAGTTATATCTCTAGTTTTACCTATGTCTTTAGCAATTTTCACTAAAATTTGTCCAGCATCAGCTTTTTCTCCATTTTTGACCATCAATACAGCCTTAACAGGTAAAATTGTTCCACTTGAAATAATATTTTTATCTTTGTCAACTATATCTAAGTGAGGAGCTAATCTTCTATTTTTTGACTCAATTGTTACAAGTTGTTTTTTTCCACCTTCAACAGCCTCTTCGTGATAAGTCTCACCTTCAACCATATCAACAAAATCAACTATTCCTGAGTTTCTAGCTAAAATAAAATCTGTGTATGGGTCCCAAGTAAATAAAATTTGACCTGCTTCTATCTGATCTCCTTCATTAACCTCAAGAGATGAACCATAAGGAACATTATAAACAGAAATACCACCCTTTTTATCTTTTATTTTGATGGAAGAATTCCTTACCAAAACTCTAGAAATATTTTCTTTAAAACCATCATCGTCTTTGACTTTTGCAAATTCTAAATTATCAGAAAATTCGACAGTTCCATTTCTACGAGATTTCATTTCTGACTCTTCGATGATCCTAGAAGCTGTACCACCAATATGAAAAGTTCTTAATGTTAATTGAGTTCCAGGCTCTCCAATACTTTGAGCAGCAACAATTCCAACAGAAGAACCCATACTTACAAGCTTATTTGTATTTAAATCTATACCATAACAAAACTTACATACACCTCTAAGAGATTCACATGTTAGAACAGACCTAATAAATACTCGGTCGATTTCGTTTTTAGTTAAAATTTCAGCAACTGAAGAATCAACTAAAGTACCTACTTTTAAAATCTTTTTTCCATCGACATAAACATCTTCTTGTAAAACTCTCCCCCTAATTCTTTCACTTAGCGGCTCAATAATTTCTTCACCCTCTTTTAAATCACTAATCCATACACCATTAATAGTTCCACAATCATCTTCTCCAATCACCATATCTTGAGCAACATCAACCAACCTTCTAGTAAGATATCCAGCATCAGCAGTTTTTAAAGCAGTATCTGCTAAACCTTTTCTAGCACCATGAGTTGAAATAAAATATTCTAAAACAGTCAAACCTTCTTTAAAATTTGAAGTTATAGGATTTTCAATAATCTCACCTTTACTACCTGTCATAGATTTTTTTGGCTTTGCCATTAATCCTCTCATGGCCGCTAATTGCTTAATTTGATCTTGACTACCCCTAGCACCAGAATCTGCCATTACATAAACTGAATTAAAACCCTGTTTGTCATTCATAATTCTATTCATCATAGCCTGAGATGTATCATTAGTTGCATGAGTCCATACATCTATAACCTTATTGTATCTTTCACCCTCAGTCAGAATTTGTCTAGAAAATTTTCCCTGAATGGAGCTGATTTCATTTTCAGCTTTAGAAATTATTTTTTCTTTTTCATCTGGGATTAATACATCTGAAATTGCAATGGAAATTCCACTTTTTGTTGCATACTTAAATCCTAAATCTTTCAAATCATCAAGAAATTTGACAGTTTTTTGATTTCCAACGGTTAAGTAAATATTGTAAATAATATTTTCAATTTTCTTTTTGTTTAATACTTCATCAAGATAACCCATTTCATCGGGAACTATAGAATTAAAAATAGCGCGACCTACAGTTGTCTTGTTTTGCCATTCACCCAAATGCTTAACATCTACAATCGCATGAAGACCCACCCTTTCATTTTCATATGCTATCAAAACTTCATCAATAGAAGAAAATCTCATTCCTTCTCCCAAATCACCTTTTTTTGATTTAGAAATATAATAAGCACCCAAAACCATATCTTGTGAAGGTATTGTCAATGGATATCCATGAGCAGGATGTAAAATATTATGACTAGCAAGCATTAACATTCTAGCTTCCATTTGAGCCTCAACAGACAATGGAACATGGACAGCCATTTGATCACCATCAAAATCAGCATTAAATGCAGAACATACTAATGGATGAATTTGAATAGCTTTACCATCAACTAGAACTGGTTGAAAAGCTTGAATACCCAATCTGTGAAGAGTTGGAGCTCTATTTAATAAAACAGGATGGTCAGTAATGACATATTCTAGTATTTCATACACTTCTGGAGCTCTTTCTTGAACCATCAACTTTGCACTTCTTGGAGTATTAGCTATACCCCTAGCTATTAACTCATGAATAATTTGAGGCATAAATAATTCAGCAGCCATATCCTTTGGAAGCCCACATTCATGTAATTTTAAAGTTGGACCAACTACAATTACTGATCTTCCTGAATAATCAACTCTTTTTCCTAATAAATTTTGACGAAACCGTCCTTGCTTCCCTCTTAGCATATCACTCAAACTTTTCAAAGGTCTTCTGGTACCACTACTTACAGCAGTTCCCCTTCTTGAATTGTCAAATAATGTATCTACAGCTTCCTGTAACATTCTTTTTTCATTTCTTAAAATGACATCTGGCGCTTTTATTTCCATCAATTGTTTTAATCTATTATTTCTAATAATAACTCGACGATAAAGATCATTCAAATCACTAGCTGCGAACCTACCACCCTCCAAAGGTACTAAAGGCCTTAATTCTGGTGGAATAACCGGAAGAACAGTTACTACCATCCACTCAGGCTTATTTAATTTTGCTTTTAATTTTGATGGGTAAAATGCTTTTACCACCTTAAGCCTTTTAAGTGCATCAGCTTTTTTTTGCTTTGAACCAGTCTCTTTAATTAATAATTCTAATTCTTTCATTGTTGAGGTAATATCCATGGTTTTTAAGGCATTTCTAACTGCCATTCCACCCATGTCGGCATAGAAATAGTTATCCTCGTCTTGATCCTCCTCAGAAACAGTATGTTTACCAAATTTACTTTCAAGCTCACGATACTCATTCTCATCAATGAGCTCCATTCTTTTTTTATCGGAAGAACCTGGATTTATTACAATATATGCTTCATAATAAATTACTTTTTCTAAATCTCTAGTTGAGATTCCTAATAAGTGATTTAATTTTCCGGGAACTGAACGTAAAAACCAAATATGAACAACAGGAACAGCCAAAGTGATATGCCCCATTCTTTCTCTTCTAACTTTTTTTCTAGTTACCTCTACACCGCATCTATCACAAATAATTCCCCTATATCTAATACCTTTATATTTTCCACAATGGCATTCATAATCTTTAACTGGACCGAATATTTTCTCGCAAAACAATCCATCTTTTTCAGGTTTATATGACCTATAATTTATAGTCTCAGGCTTTAAAGTTTCACCATAAGATCGTCTTAAAATATCTTCAGGGGACATCAAACCTATAGTTACTGATTTAAAATGATTCGGATTATCTTCTTTTTGCGGATTTATATATACCAATTTTAACCACCTTTAACTTTTTAATTCTATATCTATACCTAAACCTTGGAGCTCTTTAACTAAAACATTAAATGATTCAGGAATTGAGAAGTCCGGAATATTATCACCCCTAACAAGAGCATTATAAACTTTAGACCTACCATCTACATCATCTGATTTTCCAGTTAATAATTCTCTAAGAGTATAACTAGCGCCATATGCTTCAAGAGCCCAAACTTCCATTTCGCCTAATCTTTGACCACCTTCTTGAGCTTTTCCACCTAAGGGCTGTTGTGTAATTAATGAATAAGGACCAGTTGAACGAGCATGCATCTTATCATCAATCATATGAGCTAACTTCATAACATATATACAACCAACTGTAACTGGATAATGAAACTTCTCACCTGTTCTTCCATCCCATAAATCAGCCTTACCACTAGTTGGCAAACCTGCTAATTCTAATTGTTCCTGAACTTCTTTAGGAGATGCTCCATCAAAAGGAGAAGTCTCATAATTCTTACCAAGCTTCATACCTGCCCAACCAAGCATTGTTTCATAAAGTTGACCTAAGTTCATTCTTGAAGGAACCCCTAATGGGTTTAATACGATATCTACTGGGGTACCATCAGACATGAATGGCATATCTTCTTCTGGAACTATAGTAGCAACCACACCCTTATTCCCATGCCTTCCAGCCATTTTATCACCAACTTTAACTTTTCTTTTATTTGCTATGTAAACTTTTGCAAGTTTTGACACGCCTGGCTGTAATTCATCACCTACCTGCAATTTGAAGATTTTTCTTTCTAATCTTTCTTCTGCCTGCCTCCACTCACGATCAAATGAATTCCATACTTGCTGAATTTGAATCCAAACCTTATTATCCTGAACCCAAGAATGATCTCTAGAAATACGTTCCAAATCTAATGATTTTAATCTTTTAGAAGATAATTTAGTAGAAGCTTTAATTAATGTTTTACCATTAGATATATCTCGCAAACCGTTGCTTATTTGATTTAGCAATAACTCAAATAACATTTCATCTCTGGTTTTTTTAATTTTTTTCTTAATTGCTCTAGTTTCTTCTTGAAATGCTTCAATTTCTTTTTTTTCTACAGCTCTGGACTGTTTAGTTTTTCTTTCAAAAAGCTGAGTTTTAATAACCACACCATTTGTCCCCGGAGAAGCTTTTTTTGATGCATTTTTAACATCACCTGCTTTTTCCCCAAAAATTGCTCTAAGTAATTTTTCTTCAGGTGTAGGGTCAGTTTCACCTTTTGGAGTAACCTTACCTATCAATATGTCAGAGGACCTTACTCTTGCACCCTCTCTAATTATGCCATTTTCATCTAAATCTTTAGTAGCCTCTTCACCAACATTCGGAATTTCTCTTGTTAATTCTTCTTCACCCCTCTTAGTATCACGAACTTCTAAATCAATTTCTGAAATATGTACAGATGTAAAAACATCATCTTTTACCAATCTTTCACTTAAAATAATTGCATCCTCAAAATTATAACCTCTCCAAGGCATAAAAGCCACCATTAGATTTCTTCCAAGAGCCAGCTCACCTGACTGAGTAGATGGACCATCTGCAATTAAATCACCTTTTTTTATTTTCTGACCAGCTGTTACAACAGGTCTTTGATTCATACAAGTATCTTGATTGGTTCTTGAATATTTAATCATAGGTATTTTTAATAGATTTTGATCAGAGGTCATTGCAAGATCTTCTGGAATATCTTTTGTTCTAATTGCAACGGAATTTGCATCTACTGATTCTACAATACCGGAAACAGGAGAAAATAAAGAAGTTCTAGAATCTCTAGTGACAATTTTTTCCATCCCAGTACCAACAATTGGAGCCTCTGGCTTAATTAAAGGAACAGATTGTCTCATCATATTAGAACCCATTAATGCCCTATTGGCATCGTCATGATCTAAAAATGGTATCAAAGTTGCTGCAACACTCAATACTTGATGAGGTGCTACATCCATAAATTGAACCTCTTTCACATTAACAACTGGAAAGTCACCTCTAATCCTAACCCTAACCTTATCAATATTAATTTCACCTTTTTGGTCTAAATTTTCTAATGGCTGGGCAATTTTAGACCTGTCTTCATCTTCTGCTGAAAGATATTTAATTTTTTTTGAAACAAATGCAGAACCATTTTTAGACTGAACAACCCTATAAGGAGCTTCAATAAATCCCAACTCATTAACCATTGCATAAGTTGCTAATGATGAAATTAAACCAATATTTGGACCTTCAGGAGTTTCAATTGGACATAATCTTCCATAATGCGTATAATGAACGTCTCTAACCTCAAAACCTGCTCTCTCTCTTGTTAAACCTCCTGGCCCTAAAGCAGAAACACGTCTTTTATGTGTAATTTCAGCAAGAGGGTTAGTTTGATCCATAAACTGGCTCAATTGGCTAGTACCAAAAAATGTATTTATAACAGTTGTACAAATTCTTGAATTAATCAAATCTTGAGGAGTCAAACTTTCCGCTTCTCTCAAATTCATTCTTTCTCTAACAGTTCTGGCCATTCGACTGAATGCTATTGAGAATTGATTAGTCAATTGCTCTCCAACTGTCTTCATTCTTCTATTACCTAGATGGTCAATATCATCTGGCCCTCTAACTCCTTTTCTCATATCCATTAAATATTCAATGACTTTAATTATATCTTCAGTAGTCAAAACAGTGTGCTCTAAATCAACATTTAAATCAAATTGTTTATTTATTCTATATCTACCTACTTTTCCCAAATCATATCTTTTAGGACTAAAAAACATTCTTTCAATAAATTTTTGAGCAGTTTCTAAATTTGGTGGCTCACCTGATCTTAAATGCTGATACATAAGCGTAAGTGCATCATCAGTATTTTGAGTAGGGTCTTTTTGCATTGTATTTAAAATTAATTCAGCAGCTAAATCATCCATTGACGAAACAACTTCACAATCTTTAATGCCTGATGATTTTAATAAATTAAATGTATCTGAATTAATAACACTTCTACTTTCAGCTAAGATTTCCCCAGTTTTAACATCAATCACATCATTAACCAAAACTTGACCTATTAATTTTTTTGAATTTTTAGCATTAATAACTATTTTTTTAGAGAGACCTAAAATAGTGAATATATCAGAATCTGTTGAAAATCCTAAAGCCCTTAACATTGTAGTTACAGGGAATTTTCTTCTTCTATCTATAATTACATAAAGACAATCTTGAATATCTGTAGTAAAATCGATCCATGAACCTCTAAATGGTATAACCCTACCCTGATAAAGCCTTGTTCCATTAGGATGAGTAAATTCATCAAAAAACACCCCAGGAGACCTTTGAAGCTGACTTACAATTACTCTCTCAGCTCCATTAATTACAAATGTACCTCTATTTGTCATGTAAGGAATATTACCAAAGTAAACTTCTTGCTCAATTGAATGAGCATATTTTGACCTATCAAATTCATCAGTAATATGTAAAACTAAACGTACTTTTAAAGGAACTGCGTAAGTAACACCTCTATCCATACACTCCTCGGGGCTATATTTTGACGTACCAAAAAAATAACCCTTATATTCCAATGTATAGTTTTTGTGACTATCCTCAATTGGGAAAATATTTTCTAAAACTTCATTAAGACCAATTAATTTGCGATCACTTTCTTCCACACCTATCTGTAAAAAATTTTTAAAAGAATCAATCTGAACACCTAACAAATCTGGCATTTGTAAGTCAGTTTCAATTTTGGAAAATGAGCTTCTTTCAAAAGAATTATTTTTTGTCAAGATATTATCCCCTATCAAATATTATAAATTTTACACATCAAAATGGTAATTATTTTAGATCTACTTCAGCTCCAGCTTCTTCAAGCTTAGCTTTCATATCTTCAGCATCCGCCTTTGAAACACCTTCTTTAATAGATTTTGGAGCTCCATCCACCAAGTCTTTGGCTTCTTTGAGACCAAGCTCAGTAATTGTTCTTACAACTTTAATTACTTGTATTTTTTTGTCACCCCCAGATTTCAAAATAACATCATATGAATCTTTTTCTTCTGATTCAGCACCAGCATCACCAGAAGGGGCAGCAGCAGCAACAGCAACAGGAGCAGCAGCACTTACTCCAAATTTTTCTTCAATTTCTGAAATAAGTTCAGATATATCTAGCATATTTGCTTTTTCCAGATATGACATTACGTCAGCTTTTGATATTTCAGCCATGATTATAATCCCTCTCTTTCAATTAACTTGATTTAGTTTCTTTAATACTATTTAACACATTTAACAAACCGCTCATAGAACTTCGAAGCGTAGAAGCAAATTTTGACATTGGTGATGAAAGCCCAGAAACAAATTTTGTCAACAATACTTCCCTGCTTGGCAAATTAGCAACAGCAGAAAAAGCACTTTGATCCATAACTTTACCATCCAATACAAAAGCCTTTACAACAGGTAGTTCATGATTTTTTTTAAATTCTTTTAAAATTCTTGCTGGAGTAGTAGGGTCATTATATGAAAAAGCGATTGCTGTTGGACCCTTTAAAACATTCTCTAGTTCTTCAAAACCAGCATTTTTCGAAGATATTTCTGCCAATTTATTTTTCACTACACAAAATTCTATACCATCTGCAGTAAATTTTGATCTTAATTCAGTAATATCTTTAACAGATAAACCTAAATAATCTGTAAAATAAATACCAGATGCGCTCTCAAATTTAGAAGAAAACATATCAACTATTTCCAAATTTTGTTTATTTGGCATTAAACACTTACTCTTTCTATTTTTAATCCAGGACCCATTGTTGAAGAAACTGTAATTTTCTTTAAAAAAGTTCCTTTAAAAGATGGAGGCTTAGAATTTGAAATGGTTTTCAAAACAGAATTAAAATTTTCAACCAATTGTATTTCTGAAAAAGATTTTTTTCCTATTGGAGCATGGACAATTCCATTTTTATCAACTCTGAGTTCAATTCGACCTGATTTAATATCTTTTACAGAGGCAACCACATCAGATGAAACAGTTCCACTTTTTGGATTTGGCATCAATCCTTTAGGTCCAAGAATTTTTCCAAGCTTTCCAAGTTTAGGCATCATTGATGGATGAGCAACAATAACATCAATATCAGACCATCCAGATTCAAGTTTTTTTAAAAAATCATCATTTCCAGCATAATCTGCGCCCGAATTAAGAGCTTCTTTAATATCAGTTTCATTTGACAAAACAAGAATCTTAATCTTTTTCCCTGATCCATTTGGCAAAGAAGATGTAACTCTAATATTTTGATCAGCGTGCCTCGGATCAACACCAAGATTTAACGCTATCTCAATAGTTTCATCAAATTTCAATGTTTTCAAATCTTTAATAAGGTTTATAGCTTCATCAATAGAGTATTCTTTATTAAAATCAACTTTATCTGCAATTTCTTTTTTCCTTTTTGTAAAAGACTTCATAACTACTTAACTTTCAAACCCATACTTTTTGCTGTTCCTCTAATCATTTCAACAGCAGATTCTATAGAGTTTGCATTTAAGTCATCCATTTTTTGTTTTGCAATTTCACTCAAATCTGACTCTGAAACTTTCCCAACTTTTTCTTTATTTGGCTCCCCAGAACCTTTTTTTATATTTGCTGCTTTTTTTAATAAAACAGCAGCAGGAGGAGACTTTGTTACAAATGTAAAAGATCTATCCTCAAAAACAGTAATTTCGACTGGAATTATTGTACCCATACTATCTTGAGTTTTATCATTAAATGATTTACAAAAATCCATTATATTTATTCCATGTTGCCCCAAAGCTGGACCAACAGGAGGAGCTGGATTAGCCTTACCTCCTGGAACTTGCAATTTAATAACTGTTGTAACTTTTTTTGCCATTTTAATCCGTATGCTTTACGTGTTCAACTTGTAAATAATCAAGCTCAACAGGAGTTGATCTTCCAAAAATAGACACCATAACTTTAACTTTTTGCTTATCATCATTAATTTCAATCACAGTTCCTTCAAAATCAATAAAAGGACCGTCGTTAATTTTAACTAAATCTTTTAAATTGAATCTTGCGGCTACCACTTCTCGACCTGTTTTAATTTCAACTTCACCCAAAATTCGATTAACCTCATCTATTTTAAGTGATTCTGGCTCACCTTTGGGTCCAACAAAACTCATAACACCATTAATATTTTCAACCTGATGTCTTGACTCTTTATCTAAATTCATTTTAACCAAAATGTATCCAGGATAAAAAACCCTATCTTTAACAATTTTTTTACCAGCCCTCATTTCAACTACATTTTCGGATGGTACTAAAATTTCGGAAATTTTATCAGTTTCTTCTTCGCCTATACCAATTTCACTTATCATAGTTTCACGAATTTTTTTTTCTTTACCTGAAAGAACTCTCAAAGTATACCACTCCATCATAATACCACACTTGCAATTCTTGACAAAAAGAAATCAATAAAAAACAAAAATATACTTAAAATTAAAGACAAACCAAGAACTACAAATGTTGACCCTCTTAATTCATCCCATGAAGGCCATGAAACTTTTTGCATTTCAAACTGAACACCTTCAAAAAAATTTTTAACTTTATTAATCATAATTTCCTCGCAGGTGAGGCAGGAATTGAACCCGCAACCCCCGGTTTTGGAGACCGATGCTCTACCAATTGAGCTACTCACCTAATCTTCTCAAAATTATCATAGAACTCAATTTTAACCTTTTCAACAATAAAAACCTTTATTTAGTTTCCTTATGAATTGTTCTTTTCCTACACCTAGGATCGGGGCAATACTTTTTGTAAGAAACCCTATCAGGATGCAAACGCTTGTTTTTAGTCATTGTGTAATTTCTTCTATTACAATCTGGACATTCTAGCGTTAACAAATCTCTTTTACTATTAGCACCCAATATTACTCCAAAATTTCAGTAACAACACCAGCGCCTACTGTCCTACCACCTTCTCTTATGGCAAAACGAAGCTCTTTTTCCATTGCAATTGGCGATATTAACTCAATTTCAAGTGAAACACTATCACCAGGCATAACCATTTCAGTCCCAGAAGGCAATGTTGCAACACCAGTAACATCAGTTGTTCTGAAATAAAACTGAGGTCTATAACCCTTAAAGAAAGGTGTATGCCTTCCACCTTCTTCTTTTTTCAACACATAAACTTCAGCTTTGAATTTTGTGTGCGGAGTAATAGAACCAGGTTTAGCACATACCATACCTCTCTTCAAAAACTCTTTTTCAATACCTCTCATTAAGAGCCCAGCATTATCTCCAGCTTGCCCCTCATCGAGCTCTTTTCGAAACATTTCAACGCCAGTAATAACAGTTTTTTTATCAGCACCTAAACCGACAATATCAACTTCTTCACCAACCTTAACAATACCTCTTTCAATTCTACCAGTACCTACAGTACCTCTACCAGTAATACTAAAAACATCTTCAACTGGCATTAAAAATGGCTTATCAACATCTCTTTGAGGCTCAGTTACATAACTATCGATAGCATCTACTAAGTCGATAATACATTTAGATTGAGCTTCATCCTCTGGCGAATTTAAAGCATTTAATGCACTACCCTTGATAATAGGAATGTCATCACCAGGAAATTCATACTCATTTAATAATTCACGCAATTCAAGCTCCACCAACTCGATTAATTCCTCATCATCAACTTGATCAATTTTATTCATAAAAACTACCAAGTTAGGAACGTTCACCTGCCTTGCCAAAAGCACATGTTCTCTTGTTTGAGGCATTGGTCCATCAGCTGCACTTACAACTAAAATAGCACCATCCATTTGCGCTGCTCCAGTAATCATATTTTTTATGTAATCAGCATGACCAGGACAATCTATGTGAGCATAATGCCTCGATTCACTTTCATATTCAACATGAGCTGTTTGAATTGTAATACCACGCTCTCTTTCTTCAGGGGCATTATCAATACTTCCAAAATCACGCAACTCACTTAATCCTCTTTTAGATAAAACTGTTGTAATCGCTGCAGTTAAAGTAGTTTTTCCATGGTCAACGTGACCAATAGTTCCAACATTTAAATGAGGTTTACTTCTGTCAAATTTTTCCTTAGCCATTGAAATATCTCCTTTTATTTGTGAAATTTATTTTTGAGCCTACGACCGGAATTGAACCGGTGACCTCGTCCTTACCAAGGACGTGCTCTGCCAACTGAGCTACGCAGGCAAATTCTCCACTTGCCGAATAGCTGTAATTGAATTTGGAAGAGCGGCGGACGAGATTCGAACTCGCGACCCTCAGCTTGGAAGGCTGATGCTCTACCAACTGAGCTACCACCGCAAACATTTTCCTCACATATTGATAGTTAAGTTTTTTAAAAAATGTGGGGAGAGATGGATTTGAACCACCGAAGGCTTTCGCCGCCTGATTTACAGTCAGGTGCATTAGACCACTCTGCCATCTCCCCAAAAGCTTATTTAAAAAATAATAATGATCTTTTAGTGTGATGAATAAATCAGATGTAGACAAAATTAATTTAAATCTCATAATACTTTGCAAATGTTTAATTATAAAATTCATTTCAAATAATAATTAGCTGTTAATATGTTTTGAGCCACCGGAGGGATTTGAACCCCCGACCGGCTGATTACAAATCAGCTGCTCTACCAGCTGAGCTACGGTGGCGGAACTTTTTACCACTTGCTGAATGTTAATTTTCTGCATACCATTCAACATGGAAATACAGGTAGAGGTGATATATCTTCGATGACACGCTTTTAGCATAGCCCCGAAAATTAAATAGATAATAACAATATGTCAAACATAATGTTATTTTTTTTTATTTTTTTTATTTTATGATAATTCCAGCCTCTGAATCATCAATATCAATACCCTTTTCCTTAAAAAATAATCTAATCTCATCAGCACGACCCCAATTTTTATTTTTTCTAGCTAAATTTCTCTCCTCAAGGAGTTTTATATCATTTTTACTTAATTTTATTTTTGAAGATCTTATTACACCTAAAACCTCATCAATTTTATTTAAAGCAGCCAAAGTCAAGATAGCTTCTTTATAAGTAATTTGTTTTTTATCAAGTTTAATATTTATTTTTTTTATATAATTAAATATTACACTTAAAGCTTTAGACATGTTAAGATTATCATTCATTGCAATTTTAAAATCAACTATTAATTGGGTGTTCATAATTTTATTATTGTCTATTTCAACATCACCTTTTGATAATTCAAATATTCTATTATAAAAGTCTTGGATTCTTTTTAAGGCATTATTTGAAGAATTCAGATTAACATCATTTAAATCAATTTTATGACTGTAACTAGATGAAATTAAAAAAAATCTAATTGTATTTACATTATAACCTTTTTTTATTATGTCATTTAAAGTGTAAAAATTATTTAAAGATTTACTCATTTTTGAACCATTTATTAGCAAATGCTCGCAATGAACCCATAATTTTGCAAAAGTTTTATTAGTAGCACAAACACTTTGAGCAATTTCATTTTCATGATGTGGAAACAATAAATCTATACCGCCACAATGAATATCGAATTCAGTTCCTAAATATTTCAAAGACATTGCAGAACATTCAATATGCCAACCTGGCCTACCATTTCCCCATGGAGAATTCCAAAAAATATCTCCATCATCGACTTTTCTAGATTTCCATAAAGCAAAATCATTAATTGAATTTTTATCATACTCATCATTTTTTATTCTTTCAGTCTTTGATAATTTTGAAAAATCTATTTTAGATAGCATTCCATAATCTTTAAATGAATCTATTTTAAAAAAAACTGAACCATCTTGAGTTTTATATGCATGACCTTTTAAAATTAACTTTTCAATTAAATCTATCATATCAGAAATATGATCTGTTGCAAAAGGAATTTTATTTGGCAAATCAATTTTTAATTTATCAGCATCGTTTTTAAAACTTTCAAAATATTTTTTTGTTATTAATTCTAGGTTTTTAATTTTACCAGAACATTTATTTATGATTTTATCATCAATGTCTGTAACATTCATTACATGCTGAACATCAAAACCCAAAAAAATTAAATATTTTTTTAATAAATCAAAAAAAACAAAAGATCTAAAATTTCCTATATGTGGGTTATCATAAACAGTAGGACCACAACTATACATTTTAATTTTATTTTTAAGAGGCTTTAAGTCTTCTTTTTTTTTTGAAAGGGAATTATATAGGTTAAGTGTCATTTTCTTTTTAAGGCTAATTTGCAAATTTCTAAAACTAATTCATTAAAATTGATTTTATATTGATTTGCTGCTTTAGGTAATAAACTTTTTGAAGTCAATCCAGGGAGAGTATTTATTTCCAAACAATAAAATTTTCCTTTTTCATCCATCCTAAAATCAACTCTAGAGTAATCTAAACAACCTAATGCATCATTTAACAATATAGAATAATTTGACGCTAATGATGATTCCATTTCATTTAATTCTGCAGGACAGATATATTTAGTTTTATTATCAACATATTTTGCGTTGTAATCATAATAAGAACCTTTAGTTTTTATTTCAACGCATGGCAACGTAATATTGTTCAAAACTCCTACTGTAAGTTCCCTTCCCTTTATATAATTTTCAACAATAATTCCTGATTTTTTAACAAATTTTTTTAATTGTGTCATTTGATTTAAAACATCTTCAAAAGAATTAACTATTGAAATACCAAATGTACTCCCCTCTTCATTTGGCTTTATGACTGATGGGTATTTAAAATTATATTCATTATATTTTTCAAAAAAAGTTGATCCTGGAAAAAACTTCCAGTCTGGTGTAGGAATATTATTTTTTAACATAATTTTTTTTGTCAGATGTTTGTTTATTGCTATTTTTGAAGTTGCTGAATTTGACCCAGTATATAAAATATTTTCTCTTTCAAGAAATTCTTGAATTTTTCCATTTTCACCATCACCCCCATGTAATGCTAAAAACACTAAGTCTGAATCTTTTAATTGATTTATATAATTTTCAATTCGACCATTGTAAATACAACTTTTTACATTAATTTGTTGATCTTTAAGAGCTTTAACTACAGCATTTCCTGTCAAAATAGAAATATTTTTTTCAGAGGAATTTCCTCCCATTAATACAATTATTTTCAACTCTTCATTCCCTTGATTAAAAATAATGCGCAGTCTAACAAATTTTTACCAATAAAATCAGGTCTTATATTCTGCTTTTCTAGTTTTTTAATTGACAAAATTCCTTTTCCAGTTTTAACTAAAATTGATAAAGCACCAATTTTTTTAGCAACAATTATATCAATATCAGAATCACCAATAACAACTGATTGCTTCAAATCGATATTATATTTTTTTGCAGCCTCTAAAAACATTCCTTTTTCAGGTTTTCTACATTTACAATTATGTAAAGGTAAATGAGGGCAAAAAAATTTGTCTTTAAATTTTATATTTTTTTTTAATAATAACTCATCCAATTTTTGATGAATTTTATTTAATTCTTCAATATTTAAAAGACCTCTACTAATTCCTGATTGATTAGTTGTTAAAATAAAATGAAACTGTTTTTTAGACAATAAACTCAAAGATTCGAGAACATCATCATAAAGAAAAAAATTTTCAACAGATGAAATATATCCTGGATCAACATTCAAAGTTCCATCTCTATCAAAAAAAATATATTTTTTATTAACTTTATGAATCACTAGTATTTTTTAAAAATAAACTCATAGAACTTTTTATAAAAAAAACACCTCCAATTATAACCATAGGAAAAAATCCAACAAAATGATTTAAAATAGCAAAAGCTTGTGATTTGTCAATTGAGATTGAAAAAAAATCAGTAAGAATCAATACAGCTGTAGCATGAAATGTTCCAATATAACCAGGAGCAGATGGTATTGCAATAACCATTCCTGTAGCAAAAAGAACAATTCCAGCTTCTAAAAAAGAAATATTTATATCAGTTGCAACTACACAAAACCAAACTGAGAACCAGTACATGAACCAAAGTAAAAAAGTGTAAAACATTACAGAAACCGGTTGATGTAATTTTCTAATAGTAGATAGACCATCAATAAAATTATTAATCATCAAGTTAATTTTTATTATATAATTATTTTTTTTAAATGAAGAAAAACTTTTGACCAGAAAATTTTTTTTTATTTTTCCAAAAAATAAAATAAAAATAAATAAAAAAGACATAATTAAAATTAATACCATAAAAGAATTTCTAAACCAAATAGGAACATCATTTATTATTATTAATATAATAATTAAAAAAAAAGCTCCAAGTAAATCCAAAAATTTTTCAATAGCTATAGTTGCAAAAACAGTAGAAACTGATATTGAATTATATATTTTATTTAATGCATTAGCTCTTAGATATTCACCCAACTTAAAAGGTAATACTGAGTTTCCAAAGTATCCAATCATAGTAGAGAAAAATAAATTATTAATTTCAAAATTATTTATAGGTTTAAGCAAGATTTTCCATCTAAAAGACCTTACCAAAACACTTAAAATCATTATAAACATTGATAAAAATATTAATGGCCAGTTAACCAATCCTAATACATCAAATAAATCATTAAAACTTAATTTACCAAATGCTATATACAGCCCAAAAAGACTAACAAAAAATCCTAATAATTTTTTTTTCATTTTATTCTCTTAAATCAATTATTTCATTTGCCTCTAATATTTTATCTTTCAATAAAAAAGGTTTTTTTAAGTCAGAGCATGATAATATTTCAACTTTAATTTCCAATTCATCTCCAGATATAGCTCTTATTGATTTTGGTATATAATTTTGTGAATCTGCATTTAATTCTAAAATATCAAAACCTATTTCGTTATTTGGAATTAATGAAAAAACCAATTGATTGTTATCAATTTTTGATTCATAAATTGAAAAATCATCAAATTCATTTAGCAAAACTGCAAAAATATTAGATGAATCTGTTCTATTAAAATAATCTAAAATTACCTGGTTTTCTTGAATGTATTTTATTGAAATCAAGGATTTTTGTATTAGGACTTCCATATATGGCAAAACCAAGTAGAGGTAATTTTTTCCAAAAATTTTTAAATCCCCCTGACCTTTCCAATCTTTATTATTTAATTTGTAATACCAAATCACTTCAAAAGAATTTCCTTTTTTTGCTAAAATTTTATCTGATATTTTATATAAAAACTCTGAATTATCTTTAGTGTGCAAATATGAACTATATATGGATATATATATTAAAATAGAAATAATTTTTTTAATTAGAGGGGTCATCACTATTAAGTATTTGTAAATAATTTTCATCAACTAAAACCTGCCTAGCTTTACTTCCAGTAAATGGACCTACAACGCCAATTTGTTCCATCTGATCAATTAACCTTGCAGCTCTTGAATAACCAATTCTAAATCTTCTTTGTAATAATGAAATTGAACCTTGTTGATTTGTAATTACCAAACGAATTGCTTCATTTATAAGTTCATCATTATCATTGTCGGAATCATTTAAACCATTTTCATTCAATGAATTTGATTTAGTACCTTCCAATAAAATTTCATTTGAAATAGGTTGATTTTTTACGTGACTAACAATTTTATTAATTTCATCAAGAGTAACAAATGAATTGTGAAGACGAATTGGATCTGAAGATCCAGGTGGTAAAAAAAGCATATCTCCTTTCCCCAATAATTTTTCTGCTCCATTTATATCAATTATTGTTCTTGAATCAATTTTAGTTGCAACTTGAAATGCAATTCTAGCAGGAAAATTAGCTTTTATAACACCTGTTATAACATCCACAGAAGGTCTTTGAGTTGCTAAAACCAAATGAATTCCAACTGCTCTTGCCATTTGTGCTAATCTTGCTATAGATTGCTCAACATCTTTAGGTGCTCTTAACATCAAATCTGCAAGCTCATCAATTATTAATACAATATAAGGCATTGTCTCTAAATCACTATTATTTTTTGCTTTTTCTCTATATTCAGCAATATTTCTCACTACTGCATCTGCTAAAACATCATATCTTCTAGACATTTCTTTTTCAGCTGCTTTTAAAGCTAGAACTGCATTTTCAGGTGTTGTGATTACATGTTCATCAACATCTTCATTTGTTATTAAATGATGCTTGTCTAAAATTCGATAAGCAGCCATCTCTAACTTTTTAGGATCTATTAATATAAACCTAACCTCATCAGGTGTTGATCTATATAACAAAGATGAAATAATAGTATTTATACATACAGATTTACCAGAACCAGTTGTCCCAGCGATTAATAAATGAGGTAATTTATCTAACTCTATAATAAAATTTTCTCCAGTAGTGTTTTTTCCTAAAGCAACAGTTAAATTAGATTTTGAAGAAATAAATTTTTCTGAATTAACTACAGTTTTCATATAAACTGTAGAAGGATTATCATTGGGAATTTCAATTCCAACAGATGATTTTCCAGGTATTGGAGCAATTATTCTTACTCGAGGAGCTTTCATTACTCTAGCCAAATCATCAGAAAGTTGAACAAACTTATTAACCCTAACACCCTCAGCTGGCTCAAGCTCAAACAATGTAATTACTGGACCAGGGGAAATATTTACAACATTACCATCAACTCCAAAAGTCAGAAGAGATTTTGCTAAAAAATCAGCTTTTTCTACTAATTCTTCTTCAGAAATACTTGGAGATGAATCATCTGGATTAATTAAATAATCTGAAGAAGGCAATTTGTATTTTTGTTTTAATTCCTTTTTAATATTTTTATTGTAATCAATTTCATTTTCAACTATCTCCTCTTTTATATTATAATCGAGAATAGAATCATTTTGTTCTTCATTTTTATTTTTATCTTTTATAAAATTTTCA
>CEOK01166726.1_pt1 | contig 19867 bp, 22 predicted proteins | sample 427001 | NCBI WGS metagenome assembly CEOK01 (sample SAMEA2591108, study PRJEB7988) | marine metagenome | isolation source: saline water (ENVO:00002010), including | reverse complement strand
CAATAGATGATACTCCTGAGCTAAAAGAAGGCTCTGCTGCTTAAATCATTTTCTTTAAGAAGCTTCCGGTATAGGATTTTTTTATACTGGATATCTTTTTAGGTGTACCTTGTGCAATAACTTCTCCACCCTCGCTTCCACCTTCAGGCCCCATATCAATTATCCAGTCACAGTTTTTAACAACATCAAGGTTATGCTCAATAACTAAAACTGTGTTCCCTTGATCAGATAATCTTTTAAGTACTTGAAGCAAAAGATCTATATCTTGGAAATGGAGCCCAGTAGTTGGTTCATCAAGTATGAAAAGAGTTTTTCCAGTACTTCTTTTTGATAATTCTTTTGCAAGTTTTATCCTTTGTGCCTCGCCTCCAGAAAGCGTGGTTGCTGATTGACCAAGTGTAATGTAAGTGAGCCCAACATCAGCGAGGGTCTGAAGTTTCTTCTTTATGGGTGGAATTGCATCAAAGAACTCTAGTGCTTCCTCAACGGTCATATTGAGTACTTCAGCTATATTTTTGCCTTTATATTTAACCTCAAGTGTCTGATCATTATATCTTTGGTTATTGCAGGTGTCGCATGTAACGTATACATCAGCTAGGAAATGCATTTCAACTTTGATCATTCCATCTCCCTGACAAGTCTCGCACCTTCCACCTTTCACATTGAAGCTAAATCTACCTGGTTTATAGCCCCTTGATCGCGCCTCTTCAGATTGTGAGAATAAATCTCGTATGTAAGAAAATAAGCCCGTATAGGTTGCAGGGTTTGATCTGGGAGTTCTTCCGATTGGAGCCTGATCAATTGCTATCACTTTATCTAAATGTTCTAGTCCTTCTATCCCATCACATTTAATTTCTTTTCTTAGCTTTGATTTATTCAAAATGAAACTCGACATTGGCATAAGAGTTTGATTTATCAAAGATGATTTACCTGATCCTGAAACCCCAGTAATACAAGTAAACACACCTATTGGAATATCTACATCAATATTTTTCAAATTATTTTCATGTGCATTTTTTATAGTAATAAAGGAAGAGGGCTTTTTATTTGAAGCCGGAAAAGAAATCTTTCTTTTCCCACTGAGAAATTGACCAGTAAGAGACTTTTTATTATTTTCAATCTCATCTACTGAGCCTTCAGCGCAAACTGTTCCACCATGAATGCCTGCACCAGGACCAATATCAATTACATGATCAGCAGCTCTGATAGCCTCTTCGTCATGCTCAACAACAAGCACTGTATTACCAAGATACTTTAAGTTTCGAAGCGTTTTAATCAATCGAGCGTTATCTCTCTGATGAAGACCAATTGAAGGCTCATCAAGCACATATGTAACACCTACAAGACCCGAACCTATTTGGCTGGCAAGTCTTATTCTCTGTGATTCTCCTCCAGATAATGATTCGGCACTCCTATCAAGTGTTAAGTAATTCAAACCAACATCCAATAAAAAAGAAAGTCGATCATTAATTTCTTTTAGTATTTTTTCAGCAATTTTCTGTTGGGCACCAGAAAGTTTAGTCTTGCTTACAAAGTCTAAGGCATCTGAAATTTTATAAGTTGTAATTTCACTAATTGATTTTTCATTTACAAATACATTACGAGACTCTTTCTTTAGTCTTGATCCATTACAAGAATTGCAATGGCTGTCACTAAGGAACTTTGCAAGCTCATTCTTTTGGTAGTCTGAGTCAGTTTCTCTAAATCTTCTTTCAGTATTTGGAAGCACTCCTTCAAATCTATGCTTTCTAACTATTTTACTACCGCTTCTAAAGCGCTTTGAGAAATCAATTTTCTCCTTGGACCCGTTAAGAATAATCTCTTTAATTTCTTTGCTTAGCTCACACCAAGGATCATTCAAGCTAAATCCATAGAACTGACTTAAACACTTAAGCTGATGATAGTAGAACCTATTCCTTTTATTCCATCCTTTTATGGCTCCACCATTAATTGATAGTTCCTCATCATTAATTATTTTCTTTTCATCAAAGTATTGAATAACCCCCAATCCATCACATTTTTCACAAGCCCCGAAAGGATTGTTAAATGAAAACATTCTAGGTTCTAATTCTGGAACCGAATACCCGCATTTTGAGCATGCAAAATTAGATGAGAATGAAACAATTTCATTCTCATCAATAAATTCTATCTCCACAATTCCTTCTGAGAGATTTAATGCTGTCTCTAGTGATTCAGCTAGCCTCAATCTTAGATCGTCTTCATCTTTAAGTATCAATCTATCAACGACAGCACTTATGTTATGTTTTTGATTTTTGTTAAGGCTTGGAAATTCTTCTAGTGGTAAAACTAAATCGTTTATTTTTGCCCTTACAAATCCCTCTTTTTTAAGATCTTCATAAATGCCTAAATGCTCACCTTTTTTGCCTCTAATTACGGGAGCCAGGACCATTACTTTTTTACCAATATTATTGGTTAATATTTCGTTACACATTTCAGTAATTGATTTAGATGCCAGCACTTCATTATGGTCTGGACAAATAGGAGTACCAATCCTTGCAAAAAGTAAACGAAGATAATCATAGATTTCAGTAACGGTGCCAACAGTTGACCTTGGGTTATGAGAGGTAGACTTTTGTTCTATTGATATAGCAGGCGATAAACCATCAATCTGATCAACATCAGGCTTTTCCATCATTGATAGAAACTGTCTTGCATAAGCAGACAGTGATTCTACATAACGCCTTTGACCTTCAGCGTAGATTGTGTCGAATGCCAAAGAAGACTTACCTGAACCAGACAGGCCAGTGATGACCACCAACTTTTCTCGTGGAATATCGACCGAAATATTTTTTAGGTTATGTGTTCGTGCACCTTTTACAGAAATTTTCGTCATTTAATTAAAGATTCTTACTCAGAGAATTTTATTTCGAGTTAAACTATTAAATTATACGAGGTAATTATGAGTAGAGGAGTAAATAAAGTTATTTTAGTTGGAAATTTAGGTCAAAAACCTGAAATTAGATATACCAAAGATTCAAAACCAATTGCATCATTTTCAATTGCTACTTCTGAATCATGGAAAGATAAAACTTCAGGAGATATGGTAGAAAAGACAGAGTGGCACAACGTAACTTTTTTTGGACGTATTGCTGAGGTAGCAGAACAATATCTGGATAAAGGTTCTAAGGTATTTGTTGAAGGCAAGCTTCAGACTGATAAATGGGAAGATGAGAACGGAAATAAACGCTCAGCAACAAAAATAATTGGAAACAATATGCAAATGTTGGATTCTAGAGGGTCAAATAACTCGAGTTCATTCGATGAGAGCTCTTCAGCCCAAAATGAAGCACCAGCTTCACAAGAAGGCTCTTTCTCAGAAGAAGACATACCATTCTAAATTTTGGACTTTAAACATATTTCATATGAGAGGGTAGAAAATATTGCCCTCATTACCCTTAACCGGCCAGAAAAGCTTAATGCATTTACTTTAAGAATGATGCATGAGCTTTGCAGTGCGTTCGATCAGGTTGATGCTGATGATCAAGTAAAGGCAGCATTAATAACAGGAGCAGGCAGAGCCTTTTGTGCAGGTGCAGATTTATCAAGTGGCGAAGATACTTTTGTAGATAAATTTGATACTCAAGACTCTCATCCAGAAGACTACAACAAGGATGCTGGCGGCATACTTACCTTGCGAATGTTTAGATCTTTAAAACCAATAGTTACTGCATGCAATGGAGCATCAGTGGGTGTTGGAGCAACAATGCAGCTGGCGGCAGATATTCGACTTGCATCTACAAACGCAAGGTTTGGGTTTGTATTTTTAAATAGGGGCATAGTAAACGATGCAAGCAGTTCATGGTTCCTTCCTAAAATTGTAGGAATTTCTAAGGCGCTTGAGTTGTGTTACTCCGGCAGAATCATCGATGCTCAAGAAGCTAGTAACATCGGCCTTGTTAGTCATATTTTCGAGCATGAAGAAATGCTTGATCAATCAATAGATTTTTGTAAGAACCTCACACAGGGTTCTGCTCCTGTTTCTGTGGCTCTAGCGAGAAGGCTCTTCTGGAGTTCTTTGGGGGATGATGGACCAGAAAGATCACATGAGCTTGAAAGTCAGTTCATAAGCTCAAGAGGAAAGTCTGGTGATGCTAAAGAAGGAGTGAAGTCATTCCTTGAAAAAAGGGATGCAGAGTTTCCAAATAAAGTTTCTAAAGACCTGCCAAATGATTTCGAAAATAAGATAGAAAATTAGACTAATACTTACTAAATACCAAGCAAGCGTTTGTTCCTCCAAAACCAAATGAATTACTCATTACAGTATCCAGAGTTTGATTTATTGTTTCAGTAACAACATTCAATCCAGCTGCTTCGTCAACCAGTTCATTAATATTAATTGAAGGTGCAATAAAATTGTTTTCCATCATAATAAGTGAGTAGATCACTTCTTGTGCGCCAGTAGCACCTAATGAGTGACCGGTCATGGACTTCGTAGATGAAATTTTTATTTCTTCACTTCCAAATACAGATTTAATGGCATCCAATTCAGCTATATCGCCTACAGGCGTACTAGTTCCATGAGCATTAATATAATCAGGAGCATTAGAAAGATTTTTAATTGCATCTGACATACACCTTTCAGCCCCTTCACCTGAGGGAGCCACCATATCAAAACCATCAGAATTTGCAGAGTAACCTGAAAGCTCTGCGATTATATTAGCTCCTCTTTGTTTGGCATGATCTTCGCTTTCAAGAATCAGCATGCCTGATCCTCCGGCAATTACAAATCCATCTCTATTTTTATCGAAGGGCCTTGATGCAATTTCAGGAGAATCATTGTATTTTGACGAAAGTGCACCCATTGCATCAAATAACGAAGAGGAGGTCCAATGATCATCTTCAGCTCCGCCAGCGATAATCACGTCCTGTTTATCCATACTTATAAGCTCTGCAGCATGTCCAATACAATGCGCGCTTGTAGAGCATGCCGATGAAATTGAATAGTTAACTCCTTGAGTTTTTAATGCAGTTCCCATGCATGCTGAGACAGTACTTCCCATGGTTTTCGTAACCGCATATGGACCAATCCTTTTTGGACTCTTCTCTCTTGCAACATCCGAGGCAATAATTTGAGCTTCTGGTGATGCTCCTCCTGATCCAGCTACTATTCCAACCCTAGCAGGATTAATCTCATCCAGATTTATGCCAGAGTGAGTTAAGGCTTCTTTTGCAGAAAGATAACCAAAAGCTGCAGCTTTAGACATAAATCTCATCAATTTTCTATCAATTAATTCGGCAAGATCAATATTTACAGACCCAGACACGTGACTTCTCATTCCTAAATCAGAATATTCCTTATTGAACTTGATGCCAGAAACCCCATTTAAGAGACTATCCTTCACGTTGTCTACGCAATTACCAATAGCGGAAAGAATACCCATACCAGTAACGACAACTTTCTTCATTTTCTAAAATTCACTTGTATCTTTAAATAAACCAACCCTTAAACCTTTAGCACTGTAAACATGTTTCCCATCGACAAACATATCACCATCACCAAAACCAACAACCGCTCCTCGATTGACAACTCTTTTCATATCAATCTTGTACTCAACTAACTTTGCCTTCGGAGTTACTTGACCAAAAAATTTAACTTTATCAACGCCTAAAGCCCTTCCATAGCCAGGTAACTTTAGCCAGCATAAATAAAAACCCACCAATTGCCACATAGCATCTAAGCCAAGACATCCGGGCATGACTGGATCTTCTTTAAAGTGGCAGTCAAAAAACCATAATTCAGGATTTATATTTAAGTTTGCCTTTATATGACCATTTTTATAAACACCACCACTATCGAATATACTTTCAATTTCATCAAACATAAGCATTTGATCTGAGGGAAGTCGCCCGTTTCCAATTCCAAATAACTCACCATCACCACATGCGATGAGATCTTTTTTGGAATACTGGTTTTGGGGAGTAAATGTCATTTTGAACGTCCGTTCGCAAATTCCAATAATAACATCAATTCATTTTTTGAAGAATGAGAACTTAAACCCTCTACTGCAGAGATGGCCTTTTTTGTTTCTCTGTCAATTAATCTCAATGTTCTTCTTAGAGGATTTTTTTGAATAATCTGACGTAGTTGATCAAAAGTTTTTTTCGACACCTTTTTTTTACCAAAATACTTATCAAGTATTCTTTTATCTTTTTTAGACGCATCTTCCAAAATTTCTAAGTAGGGAAGAGTGAACTTTCCTTCCAAATAGTCTTTTAAATGTTCCTTTCCAATATTTTTATCAAGTTGATAATCTAATAAATCATCTTTTAGTTGAAATACTATTCCCAAAATACGCCCATATTTTGCAAGCACACTAATATTTTTTTTTGAATAACCACCAATAATACCCCCTGTAACTGATGCTGCTTCAAATAGCCTGCCGGTCTTAAGATAAGCAATTTTTAACAAAGACTTTTGACTGGGCATGATTTTTTTTGTGAGCGAATCAAGCTGTAATATTTCACCCATTGAAATATCATTTGTCGCAGAAGACAATTCCTTTAAAACAAAATTGTTATTGAGAGAGACCATCAACATAAAGGCTTTTGAATAGATGTAATCTCCTATAAGGACACTGTGAGAGTTTGACCATTTCTTATTAACAGTTCTAATTCCTCTTCTTAATTCGGCATCATCAACAACGTCGTCATGAACGAGGGTTGCTGTATGAAGAAGTTCAATGATCGATGCAAGTTTGACTCTTTTATTGGAGGAAATTTTTTTGCTTTTATTAATTGAGCTGCTCAGCGCAATAAGAGCTCTAAGTTTTTTACCTTCTGAGCTAAAAATATAATCGTATAAGCTGTTAACGCTTTTCTCATCAGCAACAGATTTAACAAGCATCTGCTTAACTTTATCAAGCTCTTTTTCTCTAGTTTTAGATAGAAGAAGTTTCATAGAATGGTGGCATCAAATTATACATAACTATTGATAAATTCAGGATAAAAGCGTATATTTTCCGACCACCTCTTATAGGTATTTAAAAATGTATGCAGTAGTAGAACTCAGTGGTAAACAGCATAAGGTTGAAGTTGATCAAACTCTAGATATTGACCTTCAAAAAGCAGAAAAAGGTTCAAAGATAACCTTTGACAATGTTTTGCTGCTTGCTGATGGTGATAATGTTCAGATTGGCCAACCTTATCTAGAAAATGCCTCAGTAACTGCTGAGGTCATGGATATCGTTAAGGGTGAAAAACTTTCCATATTAAGATTTAGAAGAAGAAAGCACAGCATGAGAAAGATTGGTCACAGACAAAAATTTACTAAGATCCAAATCATAGATATCAAGGCAGGTTAACTATGGCACATAAAAAAGCAGGTGGTTCCAGTAAAAACGGTCGCGATTCCCAATCCAAGCGTTTAGGAGTAAAGCGTTTTGGCGGACAGTTTGTAAAATCAGGTGAGATCTTGATTAGACAAAGAGGTACCAACACTCATCCTGGAGAAAATGTTGGTATTGGCAAGGATCATACTTTGTTTGCTACTTCTGAAGGCATAGTTTCTTTTACCTATAAAGGCCCAAAACAAAGAAAGACTGTTAACGTCACTCCTCAGTAAATATGAACTTCATTGATGAGGCTCTGCTGGAGGTCAGGGCCGGCAATGGTGGTTCCGGGTGTCTTAGCTTTCGTCGTGAAAAATACATTCCCCGAGGTGGACCTGATGGTGGGGATGGCGGTAAAGGCGGAAGCGTAATAATAAAAGTAGATCAAGGTATGAATACCTTGATTGACTATCAAAACAAAAAAGTACTTGCAGCAAAAAATGGTACATCAGGTTCCGGTAGAAATAAGTCGGGCCAAGATGGCAAAAACCTTATTATTTTGGTACCTCTTGGTACAGTTATCATTGATGAATCCTCAAATACAATTATTTACGATTGCTCAGATCCTAGTAAAGATTATCTAATAGCAAAGGGTGGTGATGGCGGTCTTGGCAATGCTCGTTTTAAAAGCTCAACTAATCAAGCGCCAAGAAAAATAACTCCTGGATATGAGGGAGATTCAATTACGATTAGATTGGAATTACGATCTTTTGCTGATGTAGGGTTGGTTGGATTTCCAAATGCAGGAAAATCTACTTTCTTAAATTCTGTTTCTGCAGCCAAACCTAAAATAGGGGATTATCCATTTACTACTCTTAAACCAAATCTTGGGACGATCAAGTATTTTGATAAATCATATGTTATCGCAGATATACCTGGTTTAATTGAAGGTGCCTCAACTGGCTTAGGCCTAGGTATTAAATTTTTAAAGCATATCTCAAGAACTAAAAGTCTTATTATTTTTTTAGATCCCGAAAATCCTGAAATCGAATTGCTTGATCAATTTAAAATTCTTACCAAGGAGCTTTTAGAGTTTGATAAAGCACTCATAGAAAAGAAAATTTGGATTGTGGTCAATAAAAATGATCTATTGGAAAAGAACGGAAGTGCTGAAATTAAATTATTAGAGGGCCAATTAAGTGATCATGGCATTAAGTATCAGGATCTGCTATCCATTTCAGGATATACCAAAAATAACGTTGAAGAGCTGTTTAACTCTTTATTTAATGAAAAAAATTAGATTATATCGATTGGACTGCTTTAACTAATCTACTTTTTGTTCTGGCAGCAGCATTTTTATGAATGACTTTTTTTGATGCAGTCGCGTCTAACACTTTTTCGGCTTCTTTAAGAAGGCTTGAAGCAAGTTCTTTGTCATTTTGAAGGACGGCACTTCTAACAGCTTTAACAGCAGTTCTAGCACGTGCTCTTTGCGCATGCTTAAGCTTATATCGAGCATCATTTTGCCGCGCTCTTTTTAAAGATTGTTTTGTATTAGCCATAAAATGAATCGCTAGTTTAATGATGATGATTCATGATGTCTAGAAAAAAAGCAGTTATTTTTTTGTTCATATCTTGTTTAAAACTACATGTAAAGTAAACTTTACATATGAAAAAGTTACTTATTTTATTATTAACCCTACAAACAACAGCAGTCTATGCAGGTGAAATTGATACAAACTTTGTTAAAAGATTTAGTAGCCTTCCTACATATAGCAACGCTCAGATATCTCCTGATGGAAAGATAATAAGTGTTGTATTTAAGAAGGATGAAAAAAATGCTTTAGCATTTTTTAAAGCAAATGACTTTAGTTTAATAGATATTCTGCAATTTAAAGAAGAGGATGAACAGGTTGGCTCATATGCTTGGGCAAGCAATAAGCGTGTTGTTATTAGTATTAATTACAAACTTGGTGCACTAGAGTCACCAATTTCTCGTGGAGAATTATTTTCCGTAAATTTCGATCTTTCAAAGCCCAGTTACATTTATGGAATAAGAAGGGAGACTAGCTCGAGCAAGAAAACTATTGTTGATAAGTTTTCCGCTGCTTATCTTATAGATCCTCTTATTGAAGACCCAAATCATGTGCTGGTTGCAGCTGCTCCTTTTGGTCAACGAACCAAGATGACAATACTTAGATTAAATATATTCAATGGAGGTCAAAAATCATATGGAAAGGCACCTCCAGGTGCAATGGGTGTTCTAACAGATAGCGAACATGAGCCCAGGTTTGCCGTTGGAATCACCAAAGATGAAATCATCACATATGTAAAAGACGTTAAAAAAAATAAATGGAATGAACTAACCAGGAGCAAGTATCTAGGAGGTGGTAAAATTTCTCCCGTTACATTCACAGAGGATGACTCTTCAGTAATTGTTTTAGATGATACAAATAGTTCTACTGCAAAAATTAAAGCTATTAACTTAGATAACTCAACTGAAGAGGTACTATTCCATCACCCAAAATATGATCCATATCCACAACTTATTGATAGGAAACTTATTGCTGTAGGTGTAGGTCCTGACTATTCACATGCCTACTGGTTGGATGATGGTATTGAGGCACAAGTTGCTAATCAATTAGTGCGTGCATTCAATGATGGTAATGACAAAATATTTAATAAAGCTAATGTTCGTGTTACATCTATGTCAAAAGACAGAAATAAGGCCATTATTCGTGTTGAAGATGACAGATCTTCACCGAGGTATTGGTTATTTGATAGGGAAAATAATCGCTTGGTAGATTTTCTAGTGGTTTGGCCTGAAATCGAAGAAACTGACTTAAGTCAAACCAAACCATTCAAGTTTACGAATTCAGATGGAGTTACACTGCATGGCTATTTCACTGAAGCAAATAATTTCACTGGAGAGAAGCCACCTTTAATAGTCTTACCGCATGGCGGACCCATTGGACCAAGGGACTTTTGGGGTTTTGATCCTGATGTTCAGATACTTTCAAATGCTGGATATTCAGTTATGAAAATAAATTATCGAGGGTCAGGAGGGTATGGTAGAGATTTCTTAAAAGCAGGAATGGGAGAGCCCGGCCGCTTAATTCAAAAGGATATAATTGAAGCTACGGAGTGGATTATTGAACAAGGTTGGGTTGATGAAAATAGGGTTGGTATTTATGGAGCTAGCTTTGGAGGATATTCTGCAGTTCAAGCACCCATCTTGAGACCAGATCTCTTCAAGGTAGGTGTCTCACTGGTAGGACTTTTTGACTTAAATATGGATTTCAGAGAGGGTGGTTGTCAAGCTGATTATGGTTGTAAAAATATCTTGAATGACCAATGGGGGAGCAGTCCAACAGAGAGAGCAAAGATGTCACCTGTAAATTATATTGAAAAACTCAAAGCTCCAGTACTGATAGTTGGAGGCGAGGAAGATGATAGATGTCCCCCCGAGCAGCAATATGCTCTTGAGAATGCGCTAAAAAAATATAATAAAGAGTATAAATTAATAATGGTTCCCAAAGAGGGTCATGGTTTTATAAATCCTGAAAATAGATTTATGTTTTACAGGGAAATGTTAGAGCACTTCAATAAGTACCTATAAAATTGGTGGAGGCGGCGGGAATTGAACCCGCGTCCGTTAGTCCTTCAACCTAACTTCTACATGCTTAGCTTTTTCTTTTTATTTCGTATTAATGATCCGAAAAGCAGGATACTTAATACTAGCCTAAATAAAATTTTAGATTTTAATCGTTAAGGCACCGAAAAAATCTTAGACTATGAAATTTCCCAGTACTTCAAACCATAGTCAATTTTTGTACTGGTTAGCCAATTAAGCGGCTAATGCGTAGTTGTCGTTTTCTGCAACTAAATTTTTTGTGATACGTTTTACAAGAGTTATCACGATCTTGGCATGCGCTTTGGAATCCAATAAAAACGTCGAACCCAATTCGCCCCCATGGGGTGCAAGATTATATATGAATTTTATGATTTGTTAGAATTTTTAAGAATTCTACTTTTTTGTCTCTCCCAATCTCTTTTTTTGATGTCTTCTCTTTGATCAAACTTTTTCTTTCCCTTACCAATAGCAATGTCGCACTTTACTTTATTATTTTTCCAATAAAGCTTAGTTAGCACGCATGTTTCCCCTTTTTTACTCACCGCGTCACCAATTGTAAAGATTTCTTTTTTATGCAGAAGCAGTTTTCTTGATCGAGTAATGTCAACTTGATCTTGTATGGATCTAGGTGCATCAATCTTTAGGCCAATTAACCAAGCCTCATCATCTTTCAGCGTCACATAAGTATCTTTTGCATCAACCTTTCCCATTCTGAGACTTTTAACTTCCCAACCCTCAAGTGCAATACCTGCTTGAAATGTCTCATTCAAGGAAAAGTTCCTTCGAGCATTTTTATTTAATACAATTGTATGATCAGGTTTAGTCATATCCTTTAATAATACTACCTATCTTCGTTAATTTATAAATGGAAAACATAAAGAAAAAAAACTTTTATATTTATCTAGGTTTGTCACTTTTTATTTTCTTAGCTATTGCTCCATGGATTTTGATGCATGAACTGTCTTTATTTTTATTAAGATTATTTAATTCATATCTAGCTATAGTAATAAGCTTTATTGCTGGAAGTTTGTGGTGGAGAGATAATCTCAAAAAAGACATTCATTTAGAAGCTATTGTTATATCGATGCTTGCCTTCCTAGGAATTCTGATTTTTGAATTCAGTCAAGGCATGGCAATTATTTTGCAAATTATCTTGATAAATTTTTTATTAAGGTTTGAGCTAAAACTCATTGGTGAAGATGAAAACATCCTGAGCTATATTGAGACTAGAAAGCTAGCAACTTATATAATTACAATATTGTGTGTAATACAGCTCGCCTACTTATTTAATCCTTACGTAAATTAAATATGAATAAAAATACAATTACCTGGATCGGCAAATGGACATTTATCTTAGCAGCTGCCGGCTCTGCAGTTGGCCTTGGAAACATATGGGGCTTTCCCTATAAAGCAGGAACTAATGGAGGGGGTGCATTTGTTCTCATTTATCTTGGATGTATTCTCATGATTGGCTTGCCCATAATGATGGCAGAAATAATCATAGGAAGACGTGCCAGAAAAAGCCCGGTTAATGCTATGAAAAATGGCGCCATAGAATCAGGGGCAAGCCCTAAGTGGCAGATTGTTGGATGGGGAGGATTACTTTCTGGCATTCTGATTCTCTCTTTTTATAGTGTTTTGGCAGGAATATGCCTAAATTATATTGGTATTTCAGCAGGTGCTAATTCAGCCATGTCATCAGTGCAAGAGTTTTCTCAAGCTACTGCATCTGCCACCAATCTACTTTTTTGGCACACAGTCTTTATTAGTCTTAATATTTTTATTATTGCTTACGGTGTCATTTCAGGTATTGAGAGAGTAATTAACTTCATGATGCCAGTATTATTTATTCTAATTATTATTATGGTGCTAAATGCAATGATTAATGGTGACTTTATGCGGGGCTTGAGTTTCATGTTTGCGCCTGACTTTTCTCAGGTGACACCAGCTACTTTTCTCAGTGCAATGGGCCAAGCCTTTTTTAGTCTGAGTTTAGGAATGGGGTCAATAATGTGTTATGGGTCTTATATGCCAGATGATGAGAATATATTTAAGACCTCGCTGACCGTTGCTGGATTGGATACTGTGATTGCAATTATGGCAGGCTTAGCAATATTTCCGATTATATTTGCTTATGGATTAGATGCGGCGTCAGGACCCAATCTTGTATTTGTAAGTATGTTGTCTGCTTTTTCAGATATGCCATTTGGTAATTTATTAGGCCCTGTATTTTTTATACTGCTTTCGATAGCTGCATTGAGTAGCTCGATCTCATTGTTGGAACCCAGTGTTGCTTATTTTGATGAAGAAAAAATTGTTTCAAGGCCTGTAGCTGCAATTTCACTTGGTTTTATTGCATGGTTATTAGGTATTGGAAGTTTATTAAGTTTTAATCTCTGGTCCGAAAAAACTTTTATAGCTGGATTAGATTTTTTAGGCTCAATGGACTTTATTACAAATCAGCTTTTAATGCCATTAGGGGGGATGTTTGTAGCAATCTTTGCCGGTTGGTTTCTTAGTACAAAAATTGTTGTAGAAGAGCTTTCAGAAGGGCAAGAGAAAGTATTTAATATTTGGAAGTTTTTTATTAAATTTGTTTCGCCAGTACTGGTGGCGGCTGTGTTCATCAATCAGCTAATTCCTTTCTTTCAGAACCTCTAAAGTTGACCAAAAGAATTGATAAAGAAGTTGAAGTTAATCATTCGCCCGCTGAAGTCTTAAAACTTATCTTTGCTTATGAAAATTACTCACGTTTTATACCAGGCTGTATTTCGTCAACAAAAAAAGAAATCTCAGACTCACAGACTCAAGGAAAGCTAGTATTTAGTTTTTTGAATAAAAATTATATTTTTGAATCCTTGAATGAAGAAATTGAAGGTGGTTTAAAAATGGATCAAATTTCTGGACCGTTTAAATCATTTAGATCCTTTTGGCAGGTAACCTCAGCTAACAATAAAACTTTAATTCAATTTTCAGCTGAGTTTGAAACAAACTATATTTTGGAATTCCTTGCCACAGATAAAAGAATTGATACTTTAGCTGATAAAATTATCTCTGCATTTTTAGGTCAGCTAAGATGAAAATTTTTTTCTCATACTCAGAAAATAAGAAAACCCATCTGAAGTCATTTGAGCTTGCTGAGGGTTCAACCGTAGATGAATTATTAGAAATTGATGACGTAAGGCAAGTTATCGAATCACAAAACGCAGATTATAAAATAGGAGTTAATGGAGAAATATTGGACGGCAAGTTTTTTCCTGTTCCTAAAAAATACAGACTTCAGGAAGGCGAAAGGGTTGAAATTTATAATGCTTTGAAGGTTGATCCTAAAGATAATAGAAAGAAGAGGGCACTATAGCTAATCGACTGACTCCTCAAGATTCCAGCTATCTAAAATACCTTGATCATTAAAAAATAAAGTCAATTTTTTTTCAGCAAGATTTCTATCTCCAACTTTAACGGAGTAGTAATAATCCCATCTTTTATTTGTTAGAGGAGATTTAGCTAATGGTGTTCCAAGAAGGTATCTAATCTGATCTTTATTAAACCCAGACTTAAGTTTTCCAATATCCTCTTCATCCACTATGTTTCCTTGTAGTACTGGAACCTCATAAGGGCTCAACGCTGAACACCCAACAAAGAATAAAATGCCAAAAGAAATAAAATACTTGCTTGATAATTGCTTCATTGACTTGATTGTTTATACTTGAAGAAATCATTTTACTTGAGTTTGATGACCAAAGAAAACAATGAACTAAAAAAGGCTGGATTAAAAGCAACCCTCCCTAGAATAAGAATTCTTGAGGTTTTAGAAGGGGGTGCTGAAAACCACTTATCCGCAGAGGATATCTATAAAAACTTAATTGCTAATGGAGAGGATGTAGGGCTTGCCACTATATACAGAGTGCTAACACAATTTGAATCTGCTGGCATTGTAACGCGTCATAACTTTGAGAGCGGCCATTCAGTTTATGAAATTACGCCGGATGATCACCATGACCACATGGTTTGTCTTGAAACTGGAGATGTTATTGAGTTTCATGATGAAATCATTGAGAGGCAACAAGAAAAAATTGCTTCTGAAATAGGTTATGAAATCATTGATCACTCAATGGTTCTTTACGTTAAACCAAAAAAATAGATAATTTAAATTCCTTGAACTCCTTACCCATGTCCATATATAGACAATAGGGTGGAGTAATGTCAGAAAGGAAAGATAAAGAAATTAAAAATGAAGATAAAATTGAAGAAGTCAGCAATGATGATGCAGCTTCAGTTGAATTAGAGGATTCTTCAGATCAAGCTGACCTCATAGCAGAATTGGAAGATAAGGTTTTGCGATCAAGGGCTGAGATTGAAAACCTTAGCCGCAGGCATTTAGTGGATTTGGAAAAAGCTCACAAGTATGGAGTTGAAAATTTAATGTCCGAATTATTACCTGTTATTGATAACCTTGAGCATGCTATTGACAATTTCGGTGAAGATAGTCGATCTGAAGATCGAGAAGGCATTGTATTAACCTTAAAGTCTTTTGAGTCTGCACTTGATAAATTCAACATGATACCCATAAACCCTTTAGGAGAGGAATTTAACCCAGAAATGCATGAAGCTGTAAGCATCCAGCCTGATAAAGAACTTGAGGATAATCAAATCTCAAATGTCTTACAGCGTGGGTGGCAAGTGCATGAAAGAGTTGTTAGACCTGCGAGGGTAATAGTGGTTAAAAATTAGGAAAAGGTATGTCAAAAATTATAGGAATAGATTTAGGTACAACAAACAGCTGTTTAGCGGTGGTTGAAGGTGGAAGCCCAAAGGTTATAGAAAATAACGAAGGTGGCAGAACAACTCCTTCTGTTATTGCCTACACAGATGGAAATGAGGTTTTGGTTGGGACACCTGCCAAAAGACAAGCTGTAACAAATCCTGAAAATACAATCTATGCAATTAAGCGATTAATTGGAAGAAGATTTAGTGATGATGTTGTTAAGAAAGATATCGATATGGTGCCCTATAAAATTATCGAAGCTGAAAATGGCGATGCCTGGGTTAAATCAGGTGATAAAGAGCTAGCACCACCACAAGTATCAGCTGAAATTTTAAAGAAATTAAAGAAGAGTGCCGAAGATTACCTTGGGCATGAAGTAAAGGAGGCTGTGATTACTGTTCCAGCTTACTTTAACGACTCTCAAAGGCAGGCCACCAAAGATGCTGGAAAGATTGCTGGTTTAGACGTCAAAAGAATTATTAATGAACCTACTGCGGCGGCATTAGCTTATGGATTAGATAAGAAGAAAGGTGACTCAACCGTGGCTGTTTATGACCTTGGTGGAGGCACCTTTGATATCTCAATCATTGAAATTTCTGAAGTTGATGGCGAACATCAATTTGAGGTTTTGTCCACAAATGGAGATACCTTCTTAGGTGGTGAGGACTTTGATCTAAAACTAATAGATTTTTTTGTTGAAGAATTCAAAAATGAATCTGGATTTGATTTAAAGAGTGATCCACTAGCTCTACAAAGACTTAAAGAGGCAGCTGAAAAAGCTAAGATTGAACTATCATCAAGCGAGCAAACCGAAGTTAATTTACCTTACATTACTGCCGATGCTTCAGGGCCCAAACATTTTGTGCAAAAAATAACACGAGCTAAATTAGAAGGATTAGTTGAAGATCTTGTTGAAAAAAGCTTAAAACCTATGCAATTGGCTTTGGACGATGCGAAACTCAGCATAAATGACATAGATGAAGTGTTGCTGGTCGGTGGTCAGACAAGAATGCCTCTTGTGCAAGAGAAAGTAAAAAACTTTTTTGGAAAAGAAGCCAAGAAAGATTTAAATCCTGATGAGGCTGTTGCGCTTGGAGCAGCAATTCAAGGGTCTGTTCTTTCTGGAGACACTAAAGACGTTCTGTTACTGGATGTGACGCCATTAACCTTGGGTATTGAAACTTTAGGAGGTGTAGCGACACCTCTGATAGAGAAAAATACAACTATTCCAACACAAAAATCACAAGTTTTTTCAACTGCTGAGGATAATCAGTCTGCAGTAACTGTTCATGTTATTCAGGGTGAGAGAAAACAAGCATCAGAAAATAAATCTTTGGGGCAGTTTAATCTTGAGGATATTCCCCCTGCACAAAGAGGCATGCCGCAAATTGAAGTTACTTTTGATTTAGATGCAAATGGAATTCTAAATGTGTCCGCAAAGGACAAGAAAACTGGCAAAGAGCAGTCTATAGTTATTAAAGCTTCCAGTGGTCTTTCAGATGAGGATATTGAAAAAATGGTGAAAGATGCAGAAGCCAATGCCGAAGAAGATAAAAAATTTGAAGGTCTTGTGCAAGCAAAAAATAATGCTGACATGCTAGTTCATGCGACAAGAAAAACTGTTGATGAGTCTGGTGATAAATTAAGTGATGATGAAAAAGAATCCATTGAAAAGGCAGTTACAGACTTAGAGAGCGCCATCAAAGAGGAAGATATTGATTCTATTGAAGCCTCAACAAAATCACTAAATGATGTTCTAACACCTTTATCTGAAAAGCTTTATCAAGCAGGTGAAGATCAAGGTGTGTCTGAAGAACAAAATAATTCTGATGATGAAAATACTGTAGAAGCAGAGTTTGAAGAAGTAAAAGAAGAAGATTCTAAGTAAGTTATGTCAAAACGGGACTACTACGAAGTTCTTGGTGTCTCGAGATCAGCTACAAAGCAGGAACTAAAGAAAGCTTTTAAAAAGCTTGCAATGAAATATCATCCAGATCGAAATCCGGATGATCAAGCTGCTGCTGAGAAATTCAAAGAAGCTGCAGAAGCATACGAAGTTTTATCTGATGCCGAAAAAAAAGCTGCATATGATCAATTTGGTCATAGTGGTGTTTCTGGAATTGGTGGAGGTGCCGGGTTCCAAGACTTTGATTTCGGTGATATCTTTGGGGATATCTTTGGGGATGTTTTTGGTGGCAGGTCACGTTCTAGGGGGCGATCAAGAAGAGGAGATGACCTTCAATATCAACTAGATCTTTCTCTAAAGGATGCAATTTTTGGTATAAAAAAAGAAATCCATATTCCTAGGTTATCTGTTTGCACCACTTGCGATGGCACCGGCGCAAAACCAGGCACGCATCCTGTTACCTGCAGACAATGCAACGGAGTTGGCCAAATCAGAATGCAGCAGGGTTTTTTTTCTGTTCAACAAACTTGCCCAAGTTGTAACGGTAGCGGAACTAATATCGAAGAGTATTGTTCGTCGTGTCACGGTAAAGGCTTAACTCAATCAACTAAAAAGCTTTCTGTGACTATACCAGCAGGTGTAGACCATGGAGATAAAGTAAGACTATCTGGAGAAGGTAACGCTATTTCAGGAGGCCAAAATGGTGATCTATACGTAGTTATAAATGTACTTCCAAATAAAATTTTTGAAAGAAATAATATGGACCTATATTTTGAAGCTCCCATTTCATTTGAGACAGCAATTCTTGGTGGTTCAATAGAGGTGCCTACATTAGAATCAAAAATTTCTCTCAAAATACCTCCATCAACGCAAACAGGAAAAATCTTTAAAGTATCTGGTAAAGGCGCTACTTCTGTTCAAAGATCAGGAAGGGGCGATCTTCTTTGCAGAGTTGTTGTTGAAACTCCGATAAATTTAAGTAAGCAGCAAAAAGAACTATTGTCGCAAATCGCTTCCGAAAATAATGAATCTAATTATCCTATTCAATCGTCCTTCAAAGACGCTGCTGAAGATTTTCTAAAAGAATAATGTTGATTGCTTTAAGCGGCTTCTCTGGAAAAATGGGTGAGAGCATAAGAGAATTAGCCGAAAATTTCTATGAAATAGTTGATTTTAAATTAGCTGATCTACAAAAAAATAAACCTGATGTCATAATCGACTTCTCCTCTCCTGATCAATCACTAAAAGTTATTAAAAGCTCTCTAGAGTCTAAAATTCCATTAGTTATAGGCACAACCGGTCTTAATTCTAATCATTTGGCTTCAATTTCAGATGCTTCGAACAAAATTCCAATTTGCCTCGATGCAAATTTCTCTCCTGGAGTTCATAGGTTGATATCAAACGTAGATGCTTTCTTAACAAATGCTCAGGAAAAAATTACTGGCATCACCATAAATGAAATTCATCATACCAATAAAGTGGATGCTCCATCTGGAACAGCATTAATGATCCAAAGCAATATTCTAGAAAGGTTTTCAGATTTAAATCTTGCCTTTAATATGCTTTCTGAAAGAAAAGGCGATGTTTACGGAATTCATCAAGTTTCACTGCTAAGCAATGAGTCAATTCTTTGCACATTTGAGCACAAAGCTGAAAATAGAATTATTTTTGCCGATGGGGCTATAAAAGTTGCAGAGCTGCTTATAAACAAAAGACCAAATTTGTATTCAGTCAAGGATTTTTTACTAGATTTGCTTTAAATACTGCAAAAATTTAATTAGAATACGACCACTTTTAATCACGAAAGCGAGTTATACCAACAAACTGGGTGCTCTTTTGAGTTTTTTGTTGGTACGCTGGAGAATTTAACCCGGAGGTATATATGAGCATTGTTTCTCTTCAAGATCTGCTTAATGCAGGCGTTCATTTCGGTCATCAGTCTAGGTTTTGGAATCCAAAAATGGAAGGATTTATTTTCGATACCAGAAAAAAGATTAGCATAATAAATTTAGAGATGACTCAGGAGCATCTTAGTGCCGCAGCATCTAAGGCTGAAGAAATATGCTCTAGGGGAAATAGAATTCTATTTGTTGGCACAAAAAGATCGGCTGCAAAGATAATCAAAGAGGAAGCATCAGCATTAGGCTTACCTTACATAGATAAACGTTGGTTGGGTGGCACCCTAACAAATTGGAAAACGATTAGGGGATCAGTAAGAAGACTCTTAGATATTGAAGAAATGATCACTTCTGGAAGAATCAATAAGCTTTCAA
>CEOK01016665.1_pt1 | contig 19882 bp, 17 predicted proteins | sample 427001 | NCBI WGS metagenome assembly CEOK01 (sample SAMEA2591108, study PRJEB7988) | marine metagenome | isolation source: saline water (ENVO:00002010), including | reverse complement strand
ACGTATCTGTACCAATGAGCGAAGACGATATTGTCCAAGCTTGTGAATTTGTAGCTTTAGCCACGATAAAGTCGTCTTTGTCACCCATTACTGAAAGTTTTTTCTTTACCTCTGAGCCTATAAAATTTTCATCGGTAGGCAACAATACTAACGATAAGGTATCGAAATTTGTTTCAGATTCTCCCGTTGAAACTGTTAACTCAGTAACTTCATTTTTCGAGTCTATACTTGCAAATAAGAGAGAATCTAAAACCAACGGATCCGGTTTTGTTAAGACAGGCCCAACTGTTTCTTTGTATAAATTAAAACCGAGTGGTAACTGCTCGCGTAATTCAAAGGAATTTTTTAATTTCCATTCAGATTCTTTATCAGGAAAATATACTTCTATTAGATCCCAAGCAGTAACAATTAACCAAAACGCAAATTCCTGTGGAAGCACCTGCTGCAGATCTTGAGCTTCCAACCCATCATACAGACCCTCAGTATTGTATATGCCTTTTATCACAGCTTCATTCATTGCTAAATTTATATCCGAATTGCTATCAGAATAATTCCACTTTGAAGGATAGGCATGCTTAAACGCAAGACCAGTAATTGTATGCAATAAATGTTCAAGAATCTCGGCAATTTGCTCATTCTTTCCAGCCTCAATTTGCCAAATAAAATCAACTAGTTCTGTGTCACCCTTATATTGTTCCCATTTTCTAGATTGGCCAATACTTTCATAATATTCAGGGCCTATTAATCCTATTCTTTGACCAATCGAATTAGATTTAATAGCAGTCAGAACAGGATTGACTAACGTTGCGTCAGTGTAATTATCATTATTAAAAATGAGCTCATAAATAAAACCAACATTTACAGGGAAACTCGGCGTCACCTCAGGTAAAGCAAGTAACTTTACTCCTCTTACGTCAAGATACCTGTCAAAGGGAAGATAGTCATTCGAGGAAATTAATTTACTTTCCATCACATCTCAGAAAATTATTTCAAAAAATATTAGCTTTGACTTTTTTCTATCTTGTTACCTAGTTGTTTAGATAAATTTTCAAAGGTTTTTTCTGATTCATCTAAGTGACTTTTCACTTTTGGTTCTTTTTTTATCATTTCTTTATCATCTACAAAACACTCTAACCAAACATCTGTTCCATTTCTATCCATTGCAATATTTTCTATTTGTAACTGATCGACCGCTTGATTGTTACTTCTCCTCTTCACCACGACACTAACTGGAATCCTAAAAAAATCTTTAGGGTCCCTCTTTAATTGTGTGGTAATTATCCTTTCGAAATCATTCCAGCAGGTGGCGATTTGCCCGGTCGTCAAGCTAGTTTTTTTTTCTGACATTTCTTACCCTCTTTTCCTAAGGTGGGTTTAATTCAATCCCAAAAAGTTTACTGTCCCAGAGAACAGGTACCAAATGTTACAAAATCAGCCTGAGGACCATTCATTATATAAGAGTGGCTATGCATGGGATAAATTGAAAATCGATCCTTATTACTCGAAAAATGAATAACCTCCTCAAGAACCTCCGGTATTCCTAATTGACTACCGTCAAAATCGATACAAGTGAGTCTACCATTACTCTCCGACAGTAAAAGTTTGTTTTTTTCGGGCGTAACTCTATCTACGGTTTTACATTTTAAACGCTCAGTAATTGAGTTTTCCTCTCCTTCATTATTGCGAATCTTTTTTTGATAAGTAAGTTCAGTAAAGGTCTCATTAAATTTGAAAATGAAGTTAGCCGAATTACAAATATCTGCTCTCCAAAGTCCGTCGATTTTTCGTATACACATCGTAGTTTTCCCCGAGCAATAATAAATATTGTCGCTTAAAAGGTTAGTGGACAGAAACAATAAAAATAACGGCAGAAATCTACTCAAAAAAAAGCCTCCAACAAACTTCAAGCTAGCAAATACACGTCTTTTACAGCCACAGCAGTGGCTGTAACCAAACAATGGCGTCCCCAAGGGGATTCGAACCCCTGTACCCACCGTGAAAGGGTGGTGTCCTAGGCCTCTAGACGATGGGGACAACGTTCCAATTATACTAAACTAATCCTATAATTAAAGGTCTATTACCTTTTATTTGGTGGAGCTAAGCGGGATCGAACCGCTGACCTCTTGCATGCCATGCAAGCGCTCTCCCAGCTGAGCTATAGCCCCTTTTATAATTGAGTGTAACACGGAGACAATTACAATGACGTCACACAATTTCTTTTCTCGAGATGAGATTCCGACTTACAGTCAGTTAACACCTGGTTTTGTAGCCGAGAATTTGGAAACACTTATCTCAGATACAAATATAGAAATTAACAGAATACTAAATAGTCCAGAGGAACTCACCTACGCCTCTACGATCAACCGTATATCTTGTTCTACCGAAAAAATCCACAGACTATGGGGGGCGACAAACCATTTAGCAGCTGTGATGGATAGTGAAGAATGGAGGATTCTTATCGATAATAAGATCCCCTTAGTCAGTAATTTTTTTTCCGAATTTAGCCAGAACGAAAAACTGTTCAACTTATTTCATATTCTTAAAGAAAAGCAAGGAATTATTCTTAAAAGTTCAGAGAAAAAAGTAATTGCGAACTATATTAAAGAATTTACACTAGGAGGAATAAACTTAAATGTAAAAGATAAATCATTATTTAAGAAACATTGTTTAGAATTATCCGAACTTTCTAAAAAATTCTCAGAAAATTTGTTGGACAGTACAAAAATATCATATTTGCACATTAGCCTAAGTTCGTTAATTGACAATCCAAACAAACTAGCGGGTGTTCCCCAGCATCTTGTTCAAAGCTCAAAAAAAACAGCTTTAAGTAAGAATCTAGACGGTCACGTTTTTACACTACTTATGCCCTCCTACATTCCTGCATTACAGTACGCCGAGGACAGAGACCTCAGATTTAATCTATACAGCAAAAACAGCAGACGAGCTAGCAAATTATCTGATGAAGGTTCTCAATTCGACAATTCCCCGGTTTTAGCCAGTATCCTCAGAACTCGATACAAACAAGCTAGACTTTTAGGGTTTAAGAATCCCGCTGAAATGTATTTATATTCCAAAATGGCAAATTCTCCTGAGGAAGTAATCAGCTTTTTAAAAAATCTATCTAAAAAAGCGAGGCCCTCAGCTGAAAGAGAATTGGATAGATTAAAAAGTTTTGCCTCCTCTAAATTTTCTCTTGAAAAAATTGAGCCATGGGACATCCCATTCGTAAGTGAAAAACTTAAAGAGAGTCTTTTTTCATTTTCTAATGAAGATCTGAGGGACTTCTTCCCTCTTGAAAGAGTAACACGCGGTCTATTCGAAACCGTGTCTGAACTTTTCAATTGTAAAATCAGGGACGTAACTAAAAAACACCCTGATAAAGTTTGGCATAATTCTGTTCAATTGTTTGAGCTTTACGATGGAAATAAATTAATCGGCCATCTTTTTATGGATCTGTTCGCTAGAGACACGAAAAGAGGAGGTGCATGGATGGATGAAAGCCGATCTAGAAGAATCGACAAAAACAATTTACAAACGCCAATCGCACTTATTAACTGTAACTTTTCTCTTGCGAATAGTGATGATAATGATAGCTACTTAACTCATGAGGAAGTTTTAACTTTATTCCATGAGTTTGGACACGCCTTGCATCATCTTTTAACAGAAGTGAGCGAAATAGAGGTATCAGGTATTAATGGGGTCGAGTGGGATGCAGTTGAACTTCCGAGCCAGTTTTTAGAAAATTTTGCGTGGGAATATGCTACTTTAAAAAAGATCTCCGCACACAAAAATGACGGTAGGTATATTCCTGAAGCTCTTTTTAGGAAAATTATTGACGCGAAAAATTTTAATAGCGGTCTTCAGATGCTAAGACAGGTAGAATTCGCACTTTTTGATATCCTTATTCATTACAAACTTGAAAGTGCTCAAAGTCCCAGTGACCGAGATATTTTTGCTGAGGTTGATGAAATACTTGACGGAGTCAGAGCTGAGATAAGTATTGTTCCATATCCCGATTTTTTAATGTTTCCTAATAGCTTCTCACATATTTTTGACGGAGGATATGCGGCAGGGTACTACAGTTACAAGTGGGCAGAGGTTTTGTCAGCGGACTGTTATTCAAAGTTTGAAAACCAATCTCAAGAATCACGAGGACGTCTAGGGCAAAAGTTCAGATCAGAAATTCTTTCACAAGGCGGATCTAGAGATACCATTGATTCCTTTCGGGGGTTTATGGACAGAAATCCTGAAATGGAAGCCTTGTTAAGGCACAGTGGATTAACTTAAATGCATAAAAACAGTTTTGAATTTTAGTATACATACTTGGAATGTAAACTCCGTTAGAGCTCGAGCGGATCACATTAGTCACTGGCTTGATACTATTCAGCCTGACCTTTTCGCTCTACAAGAAACAAAAGTTACAGATGATTTATTTCCAACGTCTCTTTTTGAAAAAAAAGGCTATGGAATAGAGTTTTACGGCCAAAAATCCTATAACGGAGTGGCTATTGGGTATAAAAAATCAAAAATTTTTTCCCCAACGTCAGTCGTCAAAAATAATCCATTGTTCGTAGATGACCAGGCAAGATTTTTAGCTTCTTCCTTCGAGATCTCGACAGGCTTTACAATAAGGCTTGTCTGTATCTATGTGCCAAATGGCTCTGAAGTGGGTTCGGATAAGTATCATTACAAACTTGACTTTCTTGACTCCTTAACAGATTTTTTACAACTTGAACTAAAAACACACGAAAATATTTGCCTATTAGGAGATTTTAATATTGCTCCTGCTGATATTGATGTTTATGACTGCAAAATATGGCACGAGAAAATTTTATGTTCAAAAGCGGAGAGAGAAAAATTTAATAAATTGCTAGCTTTAGACTTCTTAGATACTTTTAGAGTACTTAATCCTACAAAACAAATGTTTTCTTGGTGGGACTACCGGCAAGCTGCCTTCAGAAGAAATTTGGGTTTAAGAATTGACCACATCTTAACCACAAAAAATCTTTTCTACAGTATAAATAAAAGTGGAATTACTACAGAAATTCGGAAGCGAGAAAAATCATCAGACCATGCCCCCTGTTGGGTCGAAATTACTATTTAACTTAAAAAGGTAATTTAAGATCTTGAATTTTCCTTGTTACAGTATTTCGACCTACGTTCAATAGCCTCGAACAGTCTATTCTCTTGCCTCTAGAGAATTCAAGAGCTATAGAAAAAATTACCTTATCAAATTCATTGAGCCAGAATTGATAGTAAGCAGCATTCGGTTTTACACTTGAATTCATAAATACATTTTCTAAATCCCTCTTCAGTGCTTCCCTCCACTCTTCTTTAAGTAAGTCTACATTGTCTATATTTTTGTCAAAATTTTTAACCTTCGAGTAATGGTAGTCTTGAATATCTGTGGGAAGGTCAGTGGGCTCTATCAATTTTCCAGGAGCCATAACCGTTAACCAATGACAAATATTTTCCAACTGTCTAACATTTCCTGGATAATTAAAATTCTCCAATAGTTTGTTTGCACTTTCACTTAACAATTTTTTTTCGATTTTTAGATTTGACGCACATTTTTCAAGAAAATGATCAGCCAATAAATAAATATCTTCCTTTCTATCTCTTAACGGCGGTAGCTTTATTCTAAAAACGTTGATACGGTGAAAGAGATCTTCTCTAAAAAGCTTCTTGTTCACCCTACTTTCTAAGTCTTGATGAGTTGCCGTAATTACACGAACATCAGATTCGAGAGGGGTAATACCCCCTACACGGAAAAACTTCCCCTCTGATAGAACTCTCAAGAGTCTAGTCTGCAAATCAATCGGCATGTCACCAATCTCATCCAAAAACAAAGTTCCGCCCTGTGCCTGTTCAAACCTCCCTTTTCGAGATGTTAGAGCGCCAGTGAAAGATCCACGCTCGTGACCAAACAATTCAGATTCCATCAGATCCTTAGGAATAGCGGCCATATTCAAAGCAATGAATGGAGCCTTAGACCTAGGACTATGCCGGTGAAGGGCTTTAGCAATGAGCTCCTTACCGGTACCCGTCTCTCCGGTTACCAGAACACTTGTTGAGGACTGAGATAATTTTCCTATTGCTCTAAAAACCTCTTGCATTTTTGAACCTTGTCCCAACAGATTCTCAAAGTCAGAAGCTTCAGCTTTTCCAAAAGATCGATCAGAAAAACTATCACTCAAAACTTTTGTTATTAACTCCACTGCAGAACTAACATCAAATGGCTTAGATAAATACTCGTAAGCACCTCCCTGAAAAGATGAAACCGCACTGTCTAAGTCTGAAAAAGCGGTCATAATTATTACAGGCAAGCTAGGGTATTTACTCTTAACCTGTTCTAACAGGTGTAGCCCAGAATTTCCAGGCATTCGTATGTCAGATATTAGAACTTTTGGTAAATCTTGCTGCAGCGCCAATAACACATCAGCTGCACTTTCGAATAATTCACAGCCTACGTTATGCTTAGAAAGTGCCTTTTCTAAGACCCACCTGATGGACGAATCATCATCAACTATCCAAACGGGATGCATACTTTAACTTTCCATTGGTCAAAGGCAAATTAATTACAAATTGGGTTAAACCAGGCCTGCTCACACAGTCAATTAACCCACCGTGAGCGTGGACGATCTTTTGAGCTACTGTAAGTCCTATTCCATGTCCATTGCACGTCCCGGAAACCAGTGGATAAAACACCTGGCTTTTTATATCTTCCGGAATTCCAGGTCCATTATCTTTAATTGCAACTTGTAGAGCTAACGGATAACGTTTCCTTCGCAGTGTAATTTGACGAGCAATTCTGGTTTTTATAATTATCTGAGGGTTTTTGCGATTTTTTAAAGCTTGAGCTGCATTTCGTAAAATATTTAAGAGAACTTGAACTATTTGAGTACTATCGCAGATTACTTCAGGAATGCTTACATCATAATCAACTTTTATTGCCGTACCCCCTCCGAATTCAGAAACTATAAGCTTTTTCACCCTATCTGTAAGCTCATGAATATTAACCGGAGTTTTAAGGGTTTTTGTTTCGGTTGGAAATAAGATTCTGTCGACTAGTGCTTTAAGCCGATCAGCCTCTTTAATTATAACTTGTGTATACTCTCTCAATGACGTTTCTGGCAACTCCGCACCGAGTAGTTGAGCGGCACCACGAATACCTCCAAGAGGATTTTTTACTTCATGACCTAAATTTCTTAACAGTGCTTGGTTTGCAGCTGCCATATCGGCCTGCCACTCTTCTCGACTTATTTGTAATCCTTGATTTCTCTCAACCAGCTCGATAACACAATGAGACATTTCCCCCCCTATGTGTGTTAACGTTGTATCTAACTCCACTGTCCCTCTCCCCAAAATTATCCAACAAAGTTGCATTCTCTTACTAGAAGACTGGCCAGCCTTAAATTCAAAAAATATATCATCAAATAGTGCTTTATCAACAACGAACCTCTTTACAGAAGTTCCAGCTAGCTGGGTTTTTGAATATCCAAGTAGAGTCTCAGAGGCACTATTTAAGAAAAATATTTTTCCTTTAGAATCTAAATATAAAAGAGCTGTAGACAAACAATCTACTAAATCTTCAGCTACCCGAGCAGGCTGTTCTCCCGAAAAAAAAAAATCTTGAGAGGAACCCATTGAGCTAGAGTTCAACCCTAAAGAGAATAATACATTTCAAATTCAAGTGGGTGAGTTGTCATTCTTAGTCTAGTCACGTCCTCCATTTTTAAATCAATATATGCGTTTATCATATCCTCCGAAAAAACATCCCCCTGTAACAGGAACTCTTTATCAGAATCCAAAGTTTCAAGTGCCTGCTCGAGAGAGGAACAAATTGTAGGGATATTCTTCTCTTCTTCTGGAGGTAAATCATAAAGATTTTTATCCGAGGCGTCTCCTGGGTGAATCTTGTTTGAAACGCCGTCAAGTCCAGCCATTAAAAAGGCCGAAAATGCAAAATAAGGGTTAGCGGTTGGATCAGCGAACCTAACCTCTATGCGCCGTGCTTTCGGATTAGAAACATACGGTATCCTTACCGATGCCGAGCGATTCCTGGCAGAATAAGCCAGCTTAACTGGTGCTTCAAAGCCTGGAACGAGCCTTTTATAAGAGTTTGTTGATGGGTTTGTAAAGGCGTTTAAGGCCCTGGCGTGCTTTATGATGCCGCCAATATAGTACAGGGCAAACTCAGAAAGTCCCGCATATTCGTCACCGGCAAATAAATTGACCCCATCTTTCCAAACAGACTGATGCACATGCATCCCAGAGCCATTATCGTCAACTACAGGTTTAGGCATAAAAGTCGCAGTTTTTCCGTAACTCGCCGCTACGTTATGAACCACATATTTAAGCTTCTGAATCCAATCGGCTCTTTGTGTTAATGGTGCGAACTTCGTACCAATCTCGCACTGACCAGATCCACCAACCTCATGGTGATGAACCTCGCAAGGCACTCCTATTTGTTCCAAAAGTAGGCACATTTCTGACCGGATATCCTGCAAGGAATCCACTGGTGGAACAGGAAAATAACCGCCCTTTACTGCTGGACGATGAGCTAAATTACCACCTTCTAAGTCCAACCCACTTGACCAAGTAGCTTCCTCGCTATTGATTTTGTAGAAGCTTCCTCCCATGCTTGTACTCCAAGTGGCACTATCAAAAACAAAAAATTCTGGCTCAGGCCCAAAAAATGCCTCATCCCCGATTCCCGTGGATTTTAAATAAGCTTCAGCTCTGTTAGCTAATGACCTGGGATCACGGTCATAACCCTGCATATCTGAGGGCTCAATAACATCACAAGTCAATAGTAGAGTCTGCTCTTCTCTAAAGGGATCTAAAACTGCCGTACTTGGATCGGGCATAAGAAGCATATCAGAAGCTTGAATACCCTTCCAACCAGCTATTGAGGAGCCATCAAATGGATGACCATCCTCAAACTTTGATTCACTAAAGACCGTAGAAGGAACAGAAACATGCTGCTCTTTGCCCTTGGTATCAGTAAAACGCAAGTCGACAAACTTACACTCATTATCACTAATCATTTTCATTACGTCACTGGGATTGCTCATACTTTCTCCAATAGTAGTTTTAAAATCGCATCGGAACCAAATAGAAGCGAAATTTATGCCCAAGTTACAAAATAAAATGAACAAAAAAATACATATATTTCAGGCATTTAAACTATGGTAAAAAAAATAATCTTTACATTGCACTAATTGGCAGCAAAAAAAGCATAAAAACTTAACACAGATAAATTATCGCACAAAATTAATGCGCTTTTATTAATTCACATATTTTATTTGTAGTTAAGTTAAAAAAATATTTCCTGTAAATCAGTCAAAAAATTTAAGCCCAACATAGTAGGTTTAATTTTATTTCCGAAAATTGTAAGTAATTTTTTTTCCTCAGCTAAGTTAACAAGCTTCCGAATCTCTTGAAATTTCTGGCCAGTTCTAGAACTGTAAAGCGACACATCAAATCCGTCAATTAGCCTAAGGACATTCAGCATAAATTCTCCGGGCAACTCCTCTACCTTTAAATTTTTACGAAGTTTATGGCTACCATTCCTTTTTAACACCATTTCCATATACTTATCAGGCTGTCTAAAACAATTCTGCCTTTCGATTCGATCTTCGAAACTCAGCTTTGAGTGAGCTCCAGCTCCGATACCAATATAGTCTCCAAACAACCAATAATTTTTATTATGGAAACACTCGCTTCCCTTTAATGAAAATGCAGATATTTCATAACGATGATAGTCGGCATCCTTCAATTCTTGAATCAATTTTTGATACATCGACCATATAACTTCATCTTTTGGCAGGTTTGGCCTAAAGCTCGAAAATTCTGTATTTTCCTCTATAGTCAATTGATAAACAGAAAGATGAGAAGGCTTAAGAATTAGAGCTTTTTCTATATCCAAATGGAAATCACCTATTGATTGGTCGGGTAACCCGTACATAATATCAAGATTAACATTTGAAAAAATGTGGAGGGACATGTTAACAAAGTCTACAGCTTGACCACCCGTGTGCAACCGACCAATCTTTAAAAGGTTATTATCGTTAAATGATTGAACACCCACGGATAGTCGATTCACTCCTACCTGTCTCAATTCAAGTAGGGATTCTTCAATTTGTTTCCCTGAAGAAATACAATAACGACTGGGATTTGCTTCAACAGTAACCTCAGCATTCGGCAAAACTGAAAAATTTGCCTTAATAAAAGTTAAAATCTTTCCTATCGACAATGCAGAAAAAATATTTGGGGTGCCACCTCCAAAAAAAATACTGCTAATGGTTCTACCACGCAATGCATTTATTTCCATTTGAGCATCAATTAGCAATGCTTCAACATATTTTTCTTCAGGCATAACATCTTTAATTGCATGTGAATTAAAATCACAATATGGACATTTTTTTTCGCACCAAGGAATATGCACGTAAAATGAAAGTGGGATATGGGCGATTTCCAAATCTATCCGCGACTAATCTCGAAAAATTCTAATTTAAAGCTTTTCAGCGCCCTGGCTCTGTGACTAACGTGCATTTTCTCCTCCATTGACATATCTCCAGCGCTCATTCTTTTTTCAAAACAATAAAAAACTGGATCATATCCGAAGCCATTATTTCCTACCGGCGCAGGTAGTATGTACCCATACCAATATCCTTTACAAATAATCGGGTCTTCATCTCCGGCGTTCCTCACGCCAACAATAACAGATATGAACTTTGCTAGCCTGGCTTTCGGTTCCTTAAACTCAGACATTTTTTGTAATAGTTTACTTATATTTGCTTTATCTTGTAATTTTGTATCGCTTGAATTGGCATACCTCGCAGACTTAACACCTGGCTCCCCATTCAAACAGTCAACGATTAAACCGGAATCATCAGCAATTGCTGGGCTTTGAAAAGATCTAGCTGCAAATCTTGCCTTCAACAAAGCATTTTCAACAAAGCTTCCGCCGTATTCTTCTGGGGACTGAAGGCTTTTATCTTTGAAAGATTTCAAACAGAATTCTTCTCCCAAAACAGAATGGAATTCTTCCACTTTATTTTGGTTGTTCGTGGCTAAAACAATTTCTGGCTTAACCATTACATCTGGCAATCTTTACAGTTCGATCCGAAATCAGTTGCTTTTGCAAAGAAATGATTCTATGTATACCAGACGAAGCAAGCGTTATCATTTCATTCAATTTTCCAATTGCAAATGGATTTTTTTCTGCAGCCCCTTGAATTTCAATCAATTTCAGTTCTTCATTCATTACTATATTCAAATCTACCTCACAGCTTGAATCCTCTTCATAATTCAAATCCAAAAGTGTTTGACTGTTCACAACTCCTACAGAAACTGCAGCTATATGCTTTAATAAATTGGCGGAATTGCGGTCCGCTGACTGGTTTTGTTCGTAAAGTGCGTCACATAGTGCGACCCAGCCTCCTGAAATCGCAGCTGTTCTTGTTCCCCCATCGGCCTGTATCACATCGCAATCTATCATTATTGTTTTTTCCTTTATCATTTCTAAACTAACTGACGCTCTTAGGCATCTGCCAATTAATCTCTGAATTTCTAATGTTCTTCCGCTCTGTTTTCCTCTGACCGCCTCTCTAATAATCCTCTCCTTAGCTGATCCAGGCAGCATTGAATATTCTGCTGTTATCCAACCTTTCCCAGAATTTTTCAACCAGGGTGGAATCTTATCATCGACTGTAGCTGTACAAATAACTTTGGTGTCACCATAAGAGACTAAAACAGACCCATTTGCGGTAGGAATAAAATCTCGCTGCATAGAAATAGGTCGTAGTTGACTAAACAACCTGTCGTTTTTCCTTTTATAATCGGGATTATTCATAAAAACTCTTTCAGGTAGGTTACGATGACTTCATTAAGTATGACGGGATTCGGCTCAGCAACAATGCAAACACCAAATTGGCAAATTGTAGCAGAAATTCGTTCCACGAATAATCGGTTTTTTGACTGTTCAATGAAATTACCAGAGCAGGTAAAGTTTCTCGAAACAAAAATTAAAACTCTTTTAGTAGATAATATAAAGAGAGGGAAGGTTGAACTTAGAGTCTCACTTATTCCGTCCAACGGAATTGAAAATAAACAAAAACTTAATAAGAGAAAAATAAATGATTTAGTCCAGTATTATAAAGATATTAAAGAAAGCTTTTCTGCTGTAGAAACGTGGTCAATTTCAGAAATTCTCAAGCAGCCAAATGTGTTTGTAAGTGAAGAGGATGACTTCTCATCGTGGGAGTCTGAGGTTTTAGGGATTGTAAAACAATGTGTCGAAGACTTTTTGTTGAGTTGCGGTAGGGAGGGCTTGCGGCTCAATACGCAAATAATTAATTGCATCAAAAACATTGAAGAATTATCTAGTCGAGCGAACTTTCTAGTGCCAAAAGTAGAAGAAGCCATTAGGGACAGAATTAAAGAACGGCTTCAGGAAAGTCTACTAAGTTTAGTTCATGATCCAGCTGCCCAAAAAAAGGGTAAAGAAAAAATAAACTCAGAGCTTCTTAATACTCTTCAAGAGCGTATACGTTTTGAAGCATCTATTGCTGCAAACAAAATAGATATTGCAGAAGAATTAGCTAGGATCAAATCTCATTTAAACGAAATGGAAACAGTTTTGAAGGATCAAAAGCAGACTTTGATCGGTAAAAGACTAGATTTCCTTACTCAAGAATTACACAGAGAATCTAATACTATAGGGTCAAAGTCATATTCCATAGAACAAAGTAAAATTTCGATCGAGATGAAATTATTGATAGAACAAATAAAAGAACAAGTTCAAAATTTACAATGAGAAATTACAGAGAACAAGGTAAACTTTTTGTCATTTCTGCTCCCTCAGGCACTGGTAAAACCAGTTTAGTTAAAGCGTTATTGAATATTCAAAAAGATATTTTCTTATCAGTCTCAACAACAACTCGTCAAGCTAGAACTGGTGAGATTCATGGTCTTGACTATGAGTTCGTAACTGAAGAGGAGTTTGAAAGTATCAAGTCTAGCGGTGGCTTTTTAGAGTGGGCTAAAGTTTATGGTAATTACTACGGCACAAAATCTTCAAGTATCTTGGAAAGTGTAAACTCTGGCAAAAAAGTCATCTTAGAGATTGATTATCAAGGAGCTATGCAAGTAAAAAAAAGGTTCAAGAATCAGAATATTCTCAAGCTAATATTTATCAAACCTCCATCGCTAAAAGAGCTAGGTAACAGATTAAAACATAGAGGACAAGATTCAAATGAAGTTATACAGGATCGTTTAGCGCTAGCGGCAGAGGAAATGAAGCAAGCAAGAAAATTTGACTATGTTATCATTAATGATCGATTCAACGTCGCTGTAAAGAAAATATGCTCAATAATAAATGATGAAAGTGTTTAAGGAGTTAAAACGTGGCGAGAATAACAATAGAGGATTGTTTAGAAAAAATTCCAAACAGATTTGAATTGGCATTATGTGCCACTTACCGAGCCAGGCAGATCGCTCAAGGCTCCACGCCAAAGTTAAATTTAAAAGATAAACCTACTGTGGCTGCATTGAGGGAAATTGCTGCTGGACATATCGGTAGGGAAATGCTGAGAAAGGTACCTTTGTGAGGGTTTAATTGGGAACTAAGAAGACTGATGGTGCTGAAAATCTTCTAAAAAAAGCTGTCTATTTATCTCGTTCGGATAGAGCTCGGCTGCGAAAAGCGTTAGAGTTTTGTAATAGCGCTCACATTGGTCAGTTCCGAAAATCGGGAGATCCATATTCGTCTCACCCGATTCAGGTTGCTTTTATTTGTGCTGGCTGGCAGTTAGATGCTGAATCATTAATAGCCGCATTACTCCACGATACGGTAGAGGACACGAAAACCAGCCTAAAAAAATTATCAAACAACTTTGGTGGCACAGTTACAGAGCTTGTTGATGGACTGTCTAAAATTGATGAATTAGTTTATATGAGCTATGAAGAAAAGGCCGCAGAGAACTTCCGAAAAATGCTGTTAGCAACAGCAGCCGATGTTAGGGTTATTTTAATCAAACTTGCAGATCGATTACATAACATGCAGACTTTGAGTCCACTACCTAACGAAAAAAAGAAAAGAATTTCAAAAGAAACTTTGGAAATATTTGCACCAATTGCTCATCGATTAGGTTTTAACGAGCTATTCCGGAAACTTGAGGATTTATGTTTCGAAAATCTGTTTCCAAAAAGATATCATGTTCTAAATAAGGCAATGCTAGCAGCTACCGGAAATCGAAGCGGACTAGTAGCGGAACTTCAACTTAAGATAAACAAATACTTGTCAAAATTTGGGATTAAAGGAAAAGTTTTTGGAAGAGAAAAAACTTTGTATTCTATTTATCTTAAGATGAAAGAAAAAAAATTGAGCTTTGCTGAGGTTCTAGATCTCTATGGTTTTAGGATTATCGTTAGAAATTTAAATGACTGTTATATTGCTTTGGGAGCTGTACACTCATTATATAAACCACTTCCTGGAAGGTTTAAGGATTATATAGCTCTGCCGAAATCTAATGGTTATCAATCTCTCCATACTGTGGTTGTGAGTGCTTTCGGAACGCCGTTGGAGCTACAAATAAGAACTGAGAAGATGCATAATTTTTCTGAGGCTGGAATTGCTGCTCATTGGAGATACAAAGGACATGAAAAAGAAATTACGCCCCTACAACAAAAAGCTCATGAGTGGATGCAATCATTATTGACTTTTCAAAAACAGACCGCTGACCCCTCTGAATTTTTAAACTATTTGAAAATAGATCTTTTTCCTGACGTTGTTTATGTTTTTACGCCCCAAGGAAATATCAAGGAATTACCCAGGGGATCTACTCCAATCGACTTTGCATATGCAATCCACTCTGATATTGGAAATCAATGCACTGGAGTAAAAATTAATTCTGAATTGAAGCCGTTAGATACAATTTTGAAAAACGGTGACGTTGTGAGTATCTCACAAACTCCTCATTCAAAGCCTCATCCGAATTGGCTTACAACCGTACGTACTGCAAAAGCCAGAGCAGCAATCAGGCATTTTCTAAAAAATGAAACTAAGCAAAGAGCTATATCATTTGGAAGGAATTTATTAGATAACGCACTATTGGGTTTAGGGTCTAAGGGTGTAAGTGATGATAAATTGGCTTGGGAACAGCTATTTAATGAAATTGGCTTGGAAACCCACGAAGCATTGTATGAAGAAATTGGATTAGGCCGGTCATTAGCTAATGTCACTGCCAGAAGGCTAATCGCTTTATCTTCTTCAAGGACCGTTCGCGAAAAAATGTCGTCAAATGCTGAAAAAACGCTTTTATTTTCCATTAATCATCTCACCGAATCACCTGATGTTATTACAATAAGTGGGACAGAGGGACCCGCTGTTCAGTACGCCTCGTGTTGTTATCCTATTGCTGGTGACCCAGCCCTTGGGAATATGATAGGGGGCAAAGGTCTTACAATTCATAGAAAAACATGTTCCACAGGCCATCGGCAAAGCACAAAAGATCCATCTAAATGGACTGATATAGTTTGGGGAGAAGTGAGTCATAAAAATTTCATCTCATATTTGGAACTGGAGGCAATAGAGTCAAAAGGGGTATTAGCGAAAATTGCTGCTGCTATTTCATCTGCCGGAAGTAATATTGTTGACCTAAATTTACAACCAACCCAAGGGGATCATGTTTCTAAATTAAAAATAGGAATAGAAGTAAAAAATAGGGATCACCTAGCTGAGGTTTTTAGGCTTTTACGATCAGTTTCTTTTTTAAATAAAGTCCACAGATTAGTGAAGTAGTAATTCTTAATAATCTACTTTTTTGGTCTAAAGGCTTTGCATACAGTTTCATTAGTGATAATTGTTGGACCGCCGATTAATTCTAACCCATACGGCACGGCAGCAAAAATTCCGCTTACTTTGATTTTCCCTTCTTTATCCCTTAAGCCTTCCAGGGTTTCTCTAATTGATTTAGGCTGGCCGGGCAAATTGATAATTAAAGTTTTTGCCCTTATTACAGCTGTTTGCCTGGATAAAATAGCAGTCGGAACAAAATTTAAGGAAATTTGTCTCATTTGCTCGCCAAAACCGGGCAAGACTTTGTTGCCGATCGCAATAGTTGCGTCTGGGGTAACATCTCTGCTGGCTGGACCTGTCCCACCGGTAGTTAAAATTAAATCACAAGACTCTTTATCTACAAGGTTTATTAATGTATCCTCTATTAAGTTTTGATCATCAGGAATTAATTTTTCTATGCATGTCCAGGGACTTAAAATAGCTGAGTTCAGCCATTCTCTTAGTTTTGGCAAACCTTGGTCAACGTAGATTTTTTTACTTGCTCTATCACTAATGGATAATAAACCTATTTTTGCTTCTGCTAATTTAGATATCTTCATGACACAATCTTACTTATGAACACATCATCTGACAAAATTTTTTTTTATTCTTCAGCAGACTTAATTAAAATCTCCGAAAAGATGGTCGATATGGCTGTTAGCAAGGGAGTTACTGAGGCCAGTGTAGATGTTAATGAACACCAGGGAATTTCTGTTGGTGTAAGGATGGGGTCTGTAGAGACCACTGAAAGTAACCGAGAAAAAGTTGCTTCTATTACTGTTTTTAATAGAAAGCGTAAAGGAGTTGCAAGCACCTCTAGCTTCGCAGATGAAGCCTTATTAAAAACAGTTACTAAAGCAGCTGAAATTGCTAGGTTCACGGCGGAGGACGAGTACTCGGGGTTACCCGATAAATCTGATATTGAGTTTGAGCCGAGGAAAATTCCTTTATATTTTCCTTGGGCTCTCTCAAATTCAGAAGCTACTGACATTGCTTTAGAAGCTGAAAATTCAGCATTTCAGGTTGATAAACATGTCAAAAATTCTGATGGGGCAGCAGTTAATACCTCTCATAATAACTTTTACAGTATCAATACCTTAGGCTTTCGTGGAGGGTATGCATACAGTAACCACTCATTAAGTGTCTCTCCAATTGCCTCAGTTAAAAGTGAGATGGAAAGAGATTTTTGGTATTCCTCAGACAGAGACTTTAGAAAATTATCTTCAGCAAGCGAAGTTGGAAGGTATGCTGCGCAAAGAGCTTTAGCTAGATTAGGGTCAAGGCAGATAAAAACTTGTAAAGTTCCAATACTTTTTGAGGCACCATTAGCTGCAGGTTTATTAGGTTCATTTGTTCAGGCAATAAGTGGCTCTGCTCTTTACAAAAAGTTAACATTTTTATCAGAATCCCTTCATGACGAAATTTTTGCAAATCATATTAACTTAGTTGAGGATCCGTTTATTCCTGGAGCAATGGGTTCGGCTCCATTTGATAACGAAGGCGTAAAGGTTTTTAAAAGGAATGTAGTTACTAACGGTTGTATTGAAGGGTATTTCCTTTCGAGTTACACAGCAAGAAAATTAGGTATGAGAACGACTGGTAACTCGGGAGGATCTCATAATCTGAGGCTTTATTCAAATGCTGATAAACAGCAAAAAAATCTTGATGAAATGCTGAAAAATTTAGATACAGGCTTATTTGTCACAGAGCTTATGGGACAAGGTGTTAACTCGCTAACTGGTGATTACTCGAGGGGAGCCGCAGGGTTTTGGGTTCAAAACGGAACTATACAATTTCCTGTTTATGAAGTAACGATCGCAGGTAATTTGAAAGAAATGTTTAAAAGAATTGTAGCTATTGGAGCTGATGAGTATACACGAGGGTCTAAAACTGTTGGATCAATTCTTATTGAATCAATGACAGTAGGAGGGCAATAAGTCGGCTGATAATGCTATTTTTCTCTGGAAGACTTTCTTCTCTGGCTCTCTGAAAGCTCTTTTTTTCGTACTCTAAGATTTTGCGGAGTTACCTCAATCAACTCATCCTCAGCAATAAATTCAAGAGCTTTCTCCAACGTAAGTTTTATCGGGGTAATTAGATCAATGTGTTCATCCTTGCCCGATGCTCGGACATTTGTTAATTTCTTTTCTTTTATTGGATTTACAACTAAATCATTATCTCTTGAATGAATTCCTACAATCATTCCCTCGTAAATCTCATCCCCCGGATTCACTAACATCCTCCCCCGCTCTTGAAGTTTCCAGAGAGCGTACCCGACCGCCTTGCCCGTGACCTGCGAAATTAAAACACCGTTATTTCTTTTTTTTAAATCGTCGATAAATTTATCGTAACGATCAAAACTATGGGACAAGATTCCAGTACCCTTCGTCATAGATAAGAAGTCACTTTGGAAACCCAGAAGTGCCCTAGCGCTGACACTGTAGTGTAATCTTACCCTTGATCCTAGCTCATTATCCATGCCAAGCAAACTGGCTTTCCTATCTCCCAACGCTTCCATAACAGCACCTTGGTGTTCAATATTAATATCAACTACTAAGTTTTCATACGGTTCCGTAATATTTCCATTATCTGATTTCTTAAAAACAACCCTCGGTTTAGAAACCGCCACTTCGTATCCCTCCCTCCTCAGATTTTCTAAAAGAATTGTGAGATGCAGCTCCCCTCTTCCAAACACTTCAAAAGAGTCCCCTTCTTCGGAAAAATTTACCCTTAGGGCAACATTTTTTTTTAATTCTTGTTCTAATCTCTCTCTAATCTGTCTGCTGGTGACATACTTACCCTCTCTTCCAGCAAAGGGAGAAGTATTAACAAGAAAATTAACTCCAAGAGTTGGCTCATCTACGGTTAACATTTCTAACGGATTAAGATGATTAGAATCACAAAGGGTCGTACCAATATTCAACTCATCTATGCCGCTTACTAAAACTATATCCCCTACCTCTGCAAAGCCCACCTCTTTTTTACCGAGCCCCTCAAAAACCTCTATCCTGCTAACTTTAACTTTTTTTGCAACCCCTTCTGGACCATCAATGGCAGTCACATCCTGTTTCAGGTCCAATCTACCACTCACTATTTTACCTATTCCAATTTTACCCAAATAGGAGGAGTAATCTAGCGAACATATTTGCATTCTGAAGGGCTCATCTTTTTCCCCACTGGGCGGCCTCACTTTTTCGACAATTGTCTTAAATAAAACTTCCATATTTGTCGACTCAATTTGATGATCTGATGTCGCAAAGCCGTTTAAAGCGGACGTGAAAATGACTGGGAAATCTAGCTGTGTCTCTGTGGCACCTAGTTTATCAAATAATTCAAAAGTCTCATCAATTACCCAATCTGGTCGCGAACCTATTCTATCAATTTTATTTACCACTACTATTGGATTTAACCCTAGCCTTAATGCTTTTGACGTTACAAACCGTGTTTGCGGCATCGGTCCCTCTACCGCATCAACTAATAATAGAACTCCATCCACCATTGACAGAACTCGCTCAACTTCACCTCCAAAATCAGCATGACCTGGCGTATCTATTAAATTTATATGAATTCCCTCAAACCTTATAGCGCAGTTTTTTGAGATTATAGTAATACCCCTCTCAATTTCCAGATCATCTGAATCTAAAACTCTTGCGCGAACGCTTTCATTCTCTCTGAATAATCCTGATTGTTTCAGCAGTTGGTCCACCAAAGTAGTCTTACCGTGATCCACATGAGCAATAATTGCGAGATTTCTTTTTTCCATTCTTATTTTCTTAATATTTAATCTACAGACTTTAAGACTCGAACGGGTTGTATATGGCTGTCACCACTTATCATCCCCAGGCCTAAAAAGTTTTTTCGATATCCGTACACTTTTAATTTCGGATAAAACTCACGATAGGATATATCTTTTTTGTGATTTTTATTAAGACGAATCTTCTGACCATTTAGGAATTTTTCCTCCTCTAAATTATTCAAATAAACAAAGTCAAAATTATCTAAGAGAGCATCCACTGGTCGAAAAATTTGGTTCAAAAA
>CEOK01028925.1_pt1 | contig 19895 bp, 15 predicted proteins | sample 427001 | NCBI WGS metagenome assembly CEOK01 (sample SAMEA2591108, study PRJEB7988) | marine metagenome | isolation source: saline water (ENVO:00002010), including | reverse complement strand
TACTATTGAAGATGGTTCAAAAACTTGGCTTGATACCAAGTATGATGGAGATTCTTATAAACAATTTGATTCGATTTGGGAATATATGAGTACTCTCGCTTTTGACGCTTTAGATGTTGATTGAGAATGATATTTATAGAACTTCAATGCCAAAATATACTATTGAAGACGGTACTAAAACCTGGTTCGATAGTAAATATGCGGGAGATTCTTATAAACAATTTGATTCAATCTGGGAATATATGAGTTCTATATCAAATTAATTATCTACTAACTCTTGCCCATGTACCCAAGAGGAAGGCATCATGAGAAGGATCTTGTGAACGTAATTTTCTAAATTTTAATGAACCACCTGTAGGCCCAACCTTAAAAAAAGATATTGCATCATAGTCGAAAGTTATTAAAGTATCATCAATGACTGAAAAGGTTCCTGATTTTCCACCCATAGCCCAACAATAACCATCGCAACTGGCATAAAAGGAAGAATCTGCTAAATCTATCTGTAAAGTATTACCTTGACCTTTTGACCATGAACCTTGTATTGTAATATCATATAACTCTTCATCATTTGAACAGCTAAATGAAAATATGAATAGTAAAAATAAGATTGCTTTTAGTTTCATTGGGTGTAAATCTTTCTCATGTTAATATAAATTTATGAGAAAAAAAATTAAGTTCAAATTATATAAAATATATAAAAATTAAATTTTTATATTCTTAAATTAGGTAGATGGGGGATTACATGAATAAATTAATCAATTTTATATTAGGGAGTATTTTAATTTTGTCAATAATAGGTTGTGATGATAAATCAATATTTTTGTCAGAGAAAGAATATGGTGTTTTAGATGATGGGACTATTATAAAGCAATATATCTTTGAAAATGATAATCAAATGAAAGTAAAAATTATAAATTATGGTGCAATTGTAGTGTCAATTGAAGTCCCTGATAAATATGGAAAAATCAATGATGTTGTTTTAGGTTATGATTCAATTGAAGGTTATGTTCAAGATCCTTCATATTTTGGTGCAATTGTAGGAAGAATCGGAAATAGAATTGCAAAAGGAAAATTTTCTTTGGATGGTCAAGATTATACTTTAGCAATTAATAATAATGAAAATCATCTTCATGGCGGGATTAAAGGATTTAATAAAAGAGTTTGGTCTCCTGAAATAATAAAATTGAACGATGCTCCTGCTTTGAAATTAACTTATGTAAGCTCTGATGGAGAAGAAGGATATCCGGGTAATCTAACTTTAGAGGTGACTTATTCAATATCAAGTGAAAATGAATTGATAATTGATTATCTTGGTAAAACTGATAAAGCTACTATACTTAATCCAACAAATCATTCATACTTCAACCTTGGTGGTGAAGGAAGTGGGGATATTCTTGATCATATTCTTAAAATTAATGCTGATTATTTTACTCCAGTTGACGAAGGTTTGATTCCATTAGGAGATCACAAAAGTGTTTTGGGAACTCCAATGGACTTTTTAAGTCCCAAAAAAATTGGTGATAGAATTAATAATAATGATGATCAGTTAAAAGTTGGGCTTGGTTATGATCATAATTGGGTTTTTAATGATTGGGATGGTACGTTAAAACTTGGAGTTTCTCTGTTTGATCCTCAATCTGGAAGATTAATGGAAGTTTTGACAACAGAGCCTGGTGTTCAATTTTATTCAGGAAATTTTTTAGATGGAACCAATATTGGTAAAAATCAAAAAGCATATCAATACAGATCTGCTTTGTGTTTAGAAACAGATCATTTCCCTGATTCACAAAACAATCCAAATTTCCCAAGTGTAGTTCTAAGGCCAGGAGAAGAATACAAACAAAAAACTATTTATAAATTTTCTACAAAATGATTTATGAATTTTATAGAAGGCACATTATAAAAAAGAAAAATTTAAAATTTTTTTTATTGACCTTATTTTTATTTGCTTGCTCAAATAATAATGTTTCTGAAAGACCAAATATTATTTTTATTATGTCTGATGATCACGCAGTCCCTGCTGTTAGTTCCTATGATGGATTTCTTTCAAATGTTTTTAAAACTCCTCATCTTGATCGTATAGGAAAAGAGGGTGCTATTTTTAACAATGCATTTTGTACAAATTCAATTTGTACACCAGCTAGGGCAAGTGTGCTTACTGGAAAATATAGTCATGTAAATGGAGTCTATACTCTCAATGAAAAAATTTCAGATTCACAAAATACTTTTCCAAAAGAATTACAAAAAACTGGTTATTATACAGGGATGATAGGTAAATGGCATTTACATACTGAGCCAAGAGGTTTTGATTATTGGAAAGTAATGATTGGTCAAGGTTTATATCATGATCCAATATATTGTGAAATGGGTAAGGGATGGTCTCCAGATCCTGAAGATGGTACTGGGGTTAAATATAATGGTTATGTAACCGATATAAATACTGATTTTGCAATAGATTTTTTAGATAATAGACCAAAAGATAAACCTTTTATGATGATGCTTCATTATAAAGCTCCACATGATGAGTGGGAGCATAGTGAAAAATATTCATCACTTTTTGAAGAGATTGATGTTCCTGAGCCTGAAACTTTATATGATGATTATTTAACTAGAGGGTATGGAATGTATGAAAACACTCAAAAAATAGGTGAAAATCATACATTTTACGAAGAAGAAACTGGTCATTTGCTGGGAAAAGAAAGAAAATCAGCTCAATATCAAACATATATTAAAAAATATCTTAGATGTGTAGCTTCAATTGATGAGAATATTGGAAGAGTATTACAATATTTAGATAACAATAATTTAACTAAAAATACAATTGTCATTTATACATCTGACCAAGGTTTTTATCTAGGAGAACATGGTATGTATGATAAAAGATTTATGTATGAAGAATCATTACAAATACCTTTTTTAATAAGATATCCAAAAAAAATTAAACCTGGAACTGTAAATAATGATGTAATATCTAATATAGATTTTGCTCCTACAATTCTTGATTTTGCTGGAAACAATATACCTAAAGATATACAAGGGAAAAGTTTTAAAGGGTTTTTCGAAAATTCTAAGAGCCTAAATTGGAGACAATCTTTATATTATAGATATTGGATGCATGGTGCACATTTTAATATTCCTAGTCACTATGGTATTAGGACTAAGGATTTTAAATTAATTTATTTTTATGCGAAAGGTTTAGGATATTCGCATGATAAATATTATCCAACTGATAATTGGGTATATAAAGGAAATGAAATTAAAGATTCAGAAGATTATTGGGAAATGTATGATTTAAGAAATGATCCAAATGAATTAAATAATATTTATGAAAATTCAAATTATAAAGAAATTAAGGAATCATTAAAAAAAGAATTATTTGATTTAAAAAAATATTATAAAGACACTGATGAATCTTTTCCTGAACTATATAGTCTTACAAAAAAATATTCTGATTAATTTTTTTTAGTCAATTTGTGATAAATACATTTAAAACAAAATTTTTTTATTTTATTATTATTTCCATTCTCGGAAGTTCTATTTATTCACAAAGTTTATTTCTTAATGAAATTATGTCAAAAAATGAATCATCATTACAAGATAAAGATGGTGAATATGTAGACTGGATAGAAATTTTTAATGGGTCAGATTTTACAGTAAATCTCGAAGGTTATAAATTAACTGATAATCCTGATTTACTTTCGAAGTGGATTTTTGGTCCCATATTGATTCCTGCAGATAGTTTTATTGTCATCTATGCATCTGATAAAAATAGAAATCTTTTAATTGACGATTTACATACAAATTTTAAAATTAAATCAGCTGGAGAAAATTTAATTTTATCTGATCAAAATGATCAAATTATTGATTCTATTTTCACGAATGTAATTCCAACTGATATTTCAAAAGGAAGAATGCCAGATGGAAGTAACAATTGGGTATTTTTTCAAAATTCCAGTCCTGGAGAATCTAATTTACTTGATGCAGTTGTAGAATTTAAAATTATTGAGAATCCTAATTTCTCTATTGATGGAGGTTTTTATGATGATCCTGTTAAATTAGATCTTTCATTATCTAATAATTCAGATGAAAAAATAATTTTATATAGCTTAGATGGTTCTGAACCAAGCATTGTTTATTCTGATACACTTTTTATTTCAAAAACTACGGTTGTTCGATCAAAAGTAGTCAATTCAAATGATGGGCAAACAAGTAAAATTGAAACTCAAACTTTCTTTATTAATGAAAACATTGATCATTCTTTACCAGTTTTTTCTATAGCGACTAACCCTTCTAACTTTTATGGTGAATCAGGTATCCTTGAGGAAGAAAATTTAGTTTGGGGACCAAATAATGCTTTAATTGATACGGAGATTCCAATTAATATTGAAATGTTTGAAGAAGATCATGGTAATTTAGCATTTAATCATCTAGCAGGTTGTGAATTATTTGGATCTGGATCCACATATGAGCCTCAAAAATCTTTAGCAATTTATTTCAGAAGTAAATATGATGTAGGTGAATTAAAATATAAATTATTTGAAAATAGTCCAATATCCGAATATGAAGCTTTTATTTTAAGAAATAGTGGAAATGATATGTATGCAACTCATTTTAGAGATGCATTAACAATTTCTCTTTTGGATAATAATACAAACTTAGATTACCAACATTATCGACCATCGATAGTTTTTTTAAATGGTGAGTATTATGGAATTTTGAACATTAGAGAAAAAATAAATGAACATTATATTGAACACCATCATTTTGTGAGTAAAGAGAATCTTGATTTATTATCCTATAAAGAGGTTGAGCAACCTGTTATAATTCATGGTGATATTCAGCAATATACAGATTTGTTAATTTATCTTCATAATAAAGATTTAAATGATAAAGATAGTTATCCACATATAGCTGATATTGTTGATATTGAAAATTTAATAGAATATCAAATAATGGAAATTTATGTTGGCAATATTGATTGGCCAGGAAATAATCATAAATTTTGGAAATCTAAATATGATGGAAGTAAATGGAGATGGATTCTTTTTGATACAGATACAGGATATGGATTATGGGATGAGTGGTGGCAAGATGGTAGGACAGGATATAAAGTAAATCATTTTCATCATGCTACAAGTTTAGGTTATGAGGGTGGAGGATGGCCAAATCCTCCATTTTCAACATATATTTTTAGGAAACTTATTGAAAATGAATCATTTAAAAATCAATTTATTAATCGTTTTTTAGATCTTTTAAATACAAGATTATCTTCAAAAAATGTTATAAATACAATTGACAGCTTAACTTTCAAATTACAATCAAGTATGCCGAGGCACTTGGAGAGATGGGATGTTTGGGATGATGATTTGCCAGAAATATATGACTATGAAGTTGGAAAATTAAAAGAATTTGCAATTAATAGACCAAGATTTTCAAAAATGCATATGAAAAATTTTTTTAATTTAAATACGGAAAAAACAGTAAAATTGAATATTATTCCAAAAAACAGTGGTTCAATCATTTTTAATTCACTAACAATTGAAGATTCTGTTTGGAATGGATCCTATTATAATAATGTTCCAATTAAATTAGTTGCAGACCCTAAACCTGGTTTTAAGTTTTCTGGTTGGTCATCTAATTCCTTACAATCATCAAATAATGAACTTAATATATTTCCAACCGATGAGGAGTTAACTGCTTTTTTTTTACCTGATTCAAATGGAGATATTATTATAAATGAAATTAATTATAGTTCATTTAATATAGCTGATTCTGAAGATTGGATAGAAATATTTAATTCGACTTCAGAAGAAATTATTTTAAATAATTGGAGTTTATCTGATAATAGTTCTGAATCATTTACATTTCCAATTGATTATAGTATAGGGCAAAATAATTATTTAATAATTGCAAAAGATCTGGATAAGTTTTCTAAAATCTATCCTAATATAAAAAATGTAATTGGTAACTTTCCATTTGGATTGAGTTCTGAATCTGATAGTATTATTTTAAAAAATCAATACGGTGAAATTGTTGATATTGTTTCATATGAACCTGAGTATCCATGGCCAATAAAAGTTAATGATTCTGGTCAAACATTAGAATTAACAAATCCAATATTAGATAATTCTTTTGGTGATAATTGGTCTTTATCAAAAGGATATGGAACTCCAGGTCAAAGAAATTCAAATTATAGTTTTTTAAATCAAACTAATTTTGAAACTTCAAAATTAGATAGTACTTTGAGTTCTAAAATAATTAATTATCCAAACCCATTTAGTGATAATACAAATATTGAATTTTTTTCTGAAAAAGATGGATTGGTAGAGATAAAAATTTTTAATATTTTAGGGGAGTCTATAATTTCTTTAAGTAAATTAAATAGACCTTCAGGAATTTACTTTGACAAATGGAATGGTTTAGATTTTTCTGGTAGAAAGGTTTCATCCGGGGTTTATATAATAGTGCTGTATATTGATTCTAAAGTATATGCGTCAAATAAAATATTAATTTTTTAAAAAAGAGGTATTTATGTCAATTAAATTAAATTTCAGGTTAATTCAATTTTTTTTATTTTTAATCTTTAACATGTCAATTTTTATTTTTGCTAATAATCCTTCAAAATTATTTGAAGATTATAAAGACTTAAAATTAGAGTTAATTACTGATGAATTAGAAATTCCATGGGGAATGGATTTTTTAGATAATGGAGATATTATTGTAACGGAAAAAAATGGTTCAATATTTAGAATTAATAATAATGATAAATTAATTAAAATTATCGGAGGGCCAAAAAGTACTGAAACTGGTCAAGGTGGTTTATTAGATGTTCAATTACATCCAAACTTTAGTAAAAATAAATGGATATATTTTTCTTATAACAAGCAGAAAAAAAATAAATATTCAACAGCAGTATCAAGGTTTATACTCGATAATAATAAATTAACAAATGAAAAAATAATTTTTGAAGCTTTACCATATTCTGGTAAGCGACTTCATTTTGGTTCAAGATTAGAATTTGATAAACAAGGATATTTATATATAACTGTAGGTGATCGTGGGTCAAGAGATATAAACCCACAAGATTTATCTAAACATGCAGGTAAAGTACATCGAATTTATGATAATGGTGATATACCAAAAGATAATCCATTTTATAATAAAGAAGGCGCAATCAAAAGTATATTTTCCTATGGTCATAGAAATCCACAAGGAATGATTCTTAATCCATTTACAAATGATATATGGACTCATGAACATGGGCCAAGAGGAGGTGATGAAATAAATATCATTAATAAAGGTTTAAACTATGGTTGGCCTGTTATTACATATGGTATTAATTATAGTGGAACTATCATTACCCATGAAAAGAAAAAAGAAGGAATGGAGCAACCCTTACATTATTGGGTTCCATCAATAGCTCCTTCAGGAATGACTTTTGTTGAAGGAAACATATATCCCTCATTGAATGGAAACTTATTGATTGGTTCTCTTAAATTTGAATATCTTCATCTTTGTGTTATGAATAAATCAAAAGTTATATCTGAGCATCGTCTTTTTGAAGATATGAGAGTAAGAAACGTAAAACAAAGATCTGATGGATATATTTTTTTCTCGGTTGAGGAGCCAGGAAGAATATATAAGATATTACCAAATTAAAATTTCATTATTCTTCTTGCTTTGAAGATGTAAAGAAAAACTCTAAATTCAGTGCTGATTTAATAGTTATGTGGAACAAATGATGAAAATTGAATTACTTGATACTACATTGAGAGAGGGTGAACAATCTGCCAATGTATCATTTACTATTGACCAAAAAATAGAAATTTTAAAGTCATTAGATGAATTTGGTGTAGAATTTATTGAAATTGGTCATCCTATTGTATCGCCAGATGTTCATGATGCGGTTGAAAAAATTTCCAAAATTGAAACAAAAGCAAATAAACTTATACATTCTAGAGCAATGAAAGAAGATATCGATTTAGCCCATTCTTTTAATATTGAATGGATAGGTATTTTTTTCGGAACCTCAGATTTGAGTCTTAAACATAAATTTGGAATTGACAGATCAGAAGCAATTACAAAAATTGTTGATGCAGTAAAATATGCTAAGGATAAAGGAATGAAGCTAAGGTTTACAGCTGAGGATGCTACAAGAACAAATATAGAATACCTTATTGAGGTAGCCCAAGCTGTTTCAGATGCAGGAGCAGATAGGTTTAGTATAGCAGATACTGTTGGTATTTTGACTCCTGAAAAAACAACTAATTTAGTTGGAAAAATAGTTAAAAAAATTGATATCCCAGTTCATATTCATTGTCACAATGATTTTGGGTTGGCAGTTGCAAATTCTGTTTCTGGTTTGTTGTCTGGAGCTCAAGTAGCTGATGTAACGATAAATGGAATAGGAGAAAGAAGCGGGATTGCGTCTCTTGCAGAAATTGCGTTATTATTAAAAACACAATATGATATAAAAAATAATTGGGATTTATCTAAAATTTATAAATTATCAAAAAAAGTAGAGAGAATGTCTGGTATATTTAATTCTGAAAACAAGCCTATTGTAGGTATCAATGCTTTTACTCATAAAGCTGGACTTCACTCTAGAGCTGTAATTAAAGACCCAAGAACTTATGAAGCTTTCGATCCTAAAATTATTGATAGAAGTAGAGATATTTCGATAGATAAATATTCTGGAATTGATGCTCTTGCATTTAGATTAAAAAGTCTTAATGTTCCACATAATAAAGAACAATTATTTGAGATTTTAAAAGTAATTAAATCACATCCTGAAAAAAGAAAATTTAATGATTTAGAAATACTTGAATTGGCAGATGACATTCTTAAAGTCGATATCAAAACATATGTACCTATCGATGTAGAAGCAATCCTTAATATTGAATTAAATAGTGCAGTTTATACATCAAGAATAACAAGATGGTTAATGTCAAGAAATCAAGTTAAGGATGTGTATGAGGTCGCTGGAGATTATGATATAATTGCTCATATAAATGCTAGGTCAATAAGAGATTTAAATGATATTGTTGAAGAATTACGTGTTAAAGAAGGTGTTCTTAGAACACATACTAGACCAGTGTTAAAAGGTTATTCAATTAGTCAAAACAAATAATATTTCAGTTTTATAAATGCAAACTCTAACTGAGAAAATCATATCAAATTATATTGATAAAAAATCTTTTAAAGATTCTGTTAAACAAGGTTCAGCCTATTGGATTGAGCCAGAACATGTAATGTCACATGATAACTCTGCGGCAATTATAAATAAATTCAATGATTTTAATATCAAAAAAGTAATTAACGAAAAGCAACCTATAATTGCATTAGATCATAATATCCAAGATAAATCAATTGGAAATAAAAAAAAATACTCTCGAATTGAAGTTTTTTCTCAAAACAATAACATCACTTTTTTTTCTTCTGGAAAAGGTATTGGGCATCAAATTATGGTTGAAGAAGGTTTTGCTTTTCCTGGTACTTTTTGTGTTGCATCAGATAGTCATGCTAATATGTATGGAGGAATTGGTTGTTTAGGAACTCCAGTAGTAAGAACAGATGCTGCAGCAATATGGGCAACTGGTAAAATATGGTGGAGAATTCCAAAAATTATCAATGTTGTTTTCAATAATAGATTAAGAGAAGGAGTGACTGGTAAAGATGTTATTTTAACTCTTATTAATCAGGTTGGAAGAAATGTTGTTCTTAATTCTGCTATTGAGTTTACTGGTGAAGGTATTAATAGTTTGTCAATTGATGATAGATTAACAATTGCAAATATGACAACTGAGTGGGGAGCTTTATCTGGACTTTTTCCAATTGATATTATATTAATTGAATGGTTAAAAAAACATTCTAGAAAAAATAAAAATTTTAATAAAAATAAAATAAATAGTTTAATTAAGAACCCTTTGATTGCAGATTCTAATGCGAATTACTTTAAAACAATTAATGTGGATTTAAATACAATTAACCCATTTATAAGTGGAGCTAATGACTGGGCATCAAAATCTTTAACAAATGAAAAAATTTTTATTAATAAAGCATATTTAGTCTCTTGTGCAAATAGTAGAGAAAGTGATTTAAAAACAGCAGCAAATATTTTATCTAAAGGAGAAATTCATCCAAATGTAAAAATGTATTTATCTCCAGCTTCAAATCAAGTCCAAAAACAATTAGAACAAGATGGAGTGTGGAAAGTTTTCTTAGACGCTGGTGTTAATATTTTACCATCTGGTTGTGGGCCTTGTATTGGCCTTGGTGAAGGAATTATAAAAAAAAATGAAGTAGCCATTTCATCAAGTAATCGTAATGCTCCTGGAAGAATGGGTCATAAGGATGGAAAAGTATACTTAAGTTCTCCTGAGACAGTAGTAAAATCAGCAATTAAAGGATATATTTCTCATGATGAGAATTTTGAAATAATACCTGATATTTCTATTGTCGACAATAATCAAATTGATGATAAAAGTAAAATTAATTCTAGTGATTTGGATATTCCAATGATTACAGGAGAAGGAATTTATTGTTTTGAGGATAATATTACAACTGATGGAATTTTCCCTTCTTCCCATACTTATAATGAAAATTTATCTAATATAGAGTTAGCTGAACTATCTATGAAAAATTATGATGATAATTTTTTCAAATTATCAAAAAAAGGTGATATTTTATTATCTGGATATAACTTTGGAATTGGTAGTTCTAGGGAACAAGCAGTCACATGCCTTAAAGCTAAGGGAATTAAATTAGTTATCGCAGCTTCATATAGTTCAACATATATGAGAAATGCATTAAACAATGGTTATGGATTAATAGAATGTCCTAGTTTAATAAATAAACTTAAAACTATTTTTTCTAAGCCTAAAAAATCGATTAGGTTAAATTCAATAATAAAAATTGATTTTAAAAATTCAAAAATACATACTGACTTATTTGATTGTAGTTTTTCATTTAAAAAATGGAATAATTTAGAATATGAATTAATTAGTAGTGGAGGATTAAAAAATTTTATTATTAAAGAACGAGATAAAAAATGAAAAAATATAAAATAGCATGGTTGGCAGGAGATGGAATAGGAGCTGAATTATCTGTTTTGGCAAAAAAAGTTTTAAATGTTTTACAATTAGGTGTTGAATATGTAAACGCTGATATTGGTTGGGAGTTTTGGAAAAAAGAAGGAAATCCACTTCCTTCAAGAACAATTAAAATTTTAAATGAGACAGATTGTGGTTTTTTAGTATCTATTACATCTAAATCAAATGATGATGCCCAATTGGAACTTAATAATGAATTAAAAAATTTGAATTTGAAATATATTTCACCAATAGTTCAGCTTCGAAAAAAATTTCAATTACATACGAATATTAGACCATGTTTTTCATTTTCTGGAAACATTAATAACCTTAAAGAGAACATTGATTTAGTAATTTTTCGTGAAAATACTGAAGGTATGTATTCAGGAGTAGAATTTAAACCAGTTTCACAAGAACTTTATACTGTTTTAAAAAAGTATAATAAAAATATGGATCATTTTGATCAATTTAATTTAAATGATTTAGCTATTTCAACAAGGATTATGTCAAAAAATAGATGTAAGTCAATAGTTGATGAAGCATTTCAATATGCAAAGAAAAATAATATCAATAATGTTTCTTTAGTTGATAAACCTAATGTTTTGAGAGAAACTGGCCAGTTAATGATAGATTGTGCAAAAGAAGTTTCAAAATCTTACAGTGGAATAAAATTAAATTTATTTAACATTGATGCAATGTGTATGCAATTAGTAAAAAATCCAAATAAGTTTTCAGTAATAGTTGCTGAAAATATGTTTGGAGATATTTTATCTGATCTTGCAGCTCAGTTGGTTGGTGGATTGGGATTTGCACCATCTGCAAATATTGGAAATGATTATGCAATTTTTGAACCATGTCATGGTTCAGCACCAAAATATACTGGTTTAGATAAAGTAAACCCAATAGCTACTTTTTTATCATTAAAAATGATGCTTGATTGGCTTGATGAAAAAGAAAAGTCAAATTTATTATTAGAATCAATTAAAACTGTAGTTTTGGAAAGAAAATTTGGTACTTATGATATGGCTCTAAACAATAAGTCTTCAGAATTAACTTTAGAAATTTGTAGGCATATAAAGAGATTATCCTGATTTATTATAATAGCAGGTATATTTTTTTTCTATTTTAAAATTAGGTTCAATAATAATACTAAATAAATATCCAAAAAACACACATGAAAACATTCCAGTAAATGCGAACATTAATGGATGAATAAAATTATTAAAAGTCAAAAAATATTGAATTAATGCGCTTAAAAACAAACCTATTATTACTCCATAACTGTTTGATCTTCTTGTAAATATTGCCAATAAAAATAAGCCTCCCAAACCACCTCCAAATAATCCTATATATTTAGTAAATTCTGTCCATAATGAGTCAATATTCCATGTTGACATAGATAATGCAAAACTTATTCCAAATAAACCAGTTACAATTGTTGTTATTCTAGCGATTAACAAACTAGATTTTTCTGTTAACCCTTTTTTAAATCTATTAAAAAAATCAGTTGTAACCACAGCTGAAACACTATTCATTCCGCTATCTAGGCTAGACATAGTTGCAGCAAAGATTCCTGCAATTAATAAACCTGAAATACCTTGAGGCAAGCTTGTCGATATAAACCAAGGTAAAATCCCATCAATATTTTCAAGATGAATGTTTATTCTATTTGGATAAATTTTATAAAATGAATAAAGTGAAGTACCAAGACTAAAGAAAATTAATGTTGAAGGGATTGTTAAATAAGCATTTGTAATTATACTTTTCTGTGCTTCTTTTTTATTCTTAGTTGTTAAATATCTTTGAATAACTGATTGATCACTTCCATAAGAAATTATATTACTTCCTATCCCACCTAAACATAGTACCCAAAAAGTTGGACTTTTAAAATTAAAATGAAAATTAAAAACTTTGAATTTTTCATCTTTAAAACCTATTGAAATAATATCTTGAATTCCATTATCTAAATGAAATTGAATAATGAATAATGCTAAAATAGCTCCTCCAAGTAAAACAAAAACTTGAATAACATCTGTCCATATTACAGCTTCAATTCCACCAAGTACTGTATACGTTATAGCTAGAAAACCCATTAAAATGATGCATAAATTAATATTTATTCCAGATGCTGCTGATAATGCAATTGATGGCAAATATAGAAGTGTTCCTAATCTTACAAGCTGAAAAACAACAAACATTGCGCTACTAACTAATCTTACTAGAATATTAAATCTTTTTTCAAGATATTGATATGCTGTAGTAATATCTAATCGACTATAAAGTGGTATTATAAAGTAACTAATTATTGGTGCAATTAAAATAATAGTAAAGTTTAAAATTACCCAAGTCCAATTACCAGAGTAGCTTTTTGCTGGTATAGCCATAAAAGTGATAGCGCTTAATTGAGTTGCAAAAATACTAAGTCCTGCAGCCCACCAGGGAATATTCTTATTAGCTCTAAAAAAATCATTAATTGATGATTTTTTTCTTGAAATATGAAAACCAATATAAATTATTAATGTTAGATACAAACCTAAAACAATATAATCAATTGTACCAAAATCAGTTCTTTTTATTGGTGTTGCAAGCCATGTATTGATATTATTTTTTTTTTCAAATGAATTATTTAAAAAAAATAGGTTTTCGTTTATTTTAATAATTTTTGAATTATTAAAATTTTGAAATGGGACTTTATCACTTTTTATCCAGGTGTCTGTGACAGTATTATAAGAGAAAATTGTTCTATTATTTGAAAAAATAGTTAATTGGTTTGATCCTATTGGTATTATAGAACTATTGTAGAAATTAAATTTAGAATTGAATTTTATCATTGAAATTGAATTCAATTCTTGAGATTCTAAGTCATATTTATAATTTTCAATTAGTTTTTTCTCATCAAATAAAAAAATAAGTTTTTTGACTCCATTGCTTTGTGAAGCAATTAAGAAATTATTTTTACTATTAAAAGAAAATGAATTTATTTTTTCCCAAATATTTTTGGAAAAATTTAATTTCCATAAATTATAAATTAATTTTTCTGGGTTCTGTACAAAAGCATAAATATCATTATTTATTTCTAAAATTTGAACATTTGATGATGTGAAATTTGGATTTGCAATTTTCCAATCAATAATTATTGAATTATTATACTTTTTAATTAAAAAAGATTTTAAAATTAAGTTTTTTTCATGTTTAATGATTCCAATACAAAAAAGACCATTTTTTGTAGAAATTGATGAAACTTTTATAATATTAGATGGAATAGAATTTTTTTTAACATTCCAAAATTTTTGATCATTTGTATAATATATGTGTTGATTTTTTAATCCATTTGATAAAATTACTGTATTGTGATGTGTGCCAAAAAAACTATTGTTTAAATTTTCAATTTTTAAATCATTATTTTGAATGAATACTTCTTCCCAATTAAAATAATTATTAGCAAATAAATTTTTACTAAAAATAAGGATTAGAAATATTAAAGTTTTTGTTTTGATAATTTTTACCCGCTTTAATTTATTTAACATATTGTTAACCTAAAAATAAATATTGTATTCATATATTCTCACAGTTTATATTTCGACCAACTAGTCGATATATAAAAAGTATTATGGTATCTGAAAGACAACAAGAAGAACGAAAAATTAGAAGAAAAAGAATTTTAAATGGTGCTTTGGAAGTATTTCATAAAAGTGGAATTGAAGGTTCAACTATGGATGAAATAGCTAACGAAGCAGGTTTTGGTAAAGCTACTTTGTATTATTATTTTTCGTCAAAAGAAGAAGTTTTTTGTGCTATCATGGAAAAGGGATGGAAGCCACTTTGGGAAAAATTAGAGGATACTATTCATTCTGAAGGTTTAAAAGAAAATGAATTGTTTATCGAGGCTTTGTGTAAAGTTGCAAATATCATTTTAAAAGATAAAAATTTATATCGATTTTTATTTACTGCTCCCAAATCCATTACACATATGCCAGAAAATCTTCAAACATGGAGAATATATCAAAATAGATTGTATGGTTCTCTTCGAGGCTTACTTGAAGAGGGAATAACTAAAAAACTATTTCCTAAAGCAAACTCCGAAATACTTTTTAAAGCTATCGGTGGTCTTTTTCATGGCGTTTTATTTTTAGGGAATGAAGAAACTAAACAAGTTTCAAAAGCTGATATAAAAACACTTTTAGAGCAATTTTTAAAATCCAATCAAGAAAAAGTTTAATAAAATTGAAAAAAAAAATTCCCAATTTATTTTGGGTAATAATTTTAAGTAATATATCATTATTTTCAATGAATAATTATACTATTTCAGGTAGAATTATTGATAGTCAAACTAAACAAGGGATTGAAAATGTTAATATTTTTATTGAAAAACTCGGAGCAGGTTCTTCTTCTTCTTCCGATGGTTATTTTAATATTGAAATTGAGTCAATTGTATTTCCTATTACTTTATTAATAAATCACATAGGATTCTCACCTAAAAAAATTCTTTTATTTGATTTAAATCAAGAATTAATAATTGAGCTTGATGAAAGTTTTTTTGAAATGGATGAAATAGTAATAACAGGAACAAAAACAAGTAAAATTAGAGAAAATGTTCCTATATCTACTCAAATTATAACTAATCAAGAAATATTAAATTCTGGGGAATCAAATATAGCTGAATTATTATCATCATTTTCGGGAGTAAATCTTCAAACTTCTGTTGATGGAGGTTCAATTTTGAATATTATGGGTATGGATTCTAGGTATATTTTAATTCTATTAGATGGTCAACCTATAACAGGTAAATTCAATAATAGAGTATCTCTAGATCAAATTTCAACAAAATTAATTGATAAAATTGAAATTAGTAAAGGTCCTAGTTCATCTCTTTATGGAACTGAAGCAATGTCTGGAGTGATAAATATTATTTCTCATAAAAATTTAAATGAAGATTTAATTTCAGCAAATATAAGGTTTTCAGAATCAGAGAAAAAATTAAACTTTAAAGATTTACTAAACACTTCCCTTTTTAGAAATTTTATTTTTCAGAAAAATGCTTCAAAATTTTCTTCAAGTATAAATTTAAATTCAGATAAAATTAAAACTGATAAAACTGTTCAACAAATTGATGCAGATAATATCATTAAAAACTCAGGATTATTTAATCTCAATTATAAATTTAATGACAATAATGCATTGTCATTTTCATCTAATATTTTTCATCAGAAAGAAAATGGTGAATCTTCATTGATGAATACTAAAACTAATATTTTAAGAAATTCGTTTAATGTAAAACATAATTTTCAAACTAAAAATGATTGGTATATTGATCAAATTATCCAAAAACAAAATTATGAAAGAAATTATATTCAAAATAGACCTTGGGGAGATGAGGTTAAAAATGATATAACTTCAGAGGATAACTTAGAGTATGAAATAAAGTTTACAAAAAAAAGCAAGTTGAATATAATTAATTTAGGATTAGAATCTTCAAAATCAACATATCAGAGTGATAGAGTAGAAAATAATATTCAATCAGTTTTAAATAATAGTTTTTACTCTCAATATGAATATCATTATAAAAATGGATTAAGTGTTATTTATGGTGCTAGAATAGATTTTTTTTCAGAATATGACGAAGTATTTAGTCCAAGAATTGGTATTTTGTATCCAATTAGATCAAATTGGAAAATAAGGACAAGTTGGGGAAGAGGTTTTAGATCACCTTCTTTTATGGAAAGGTTTATAGATTGGGATCATGTCCAATTTGGTTATCAGGTATTAGGAAATCCTAATTTAAAACCTGAAAGTTCTATTGGATATTCTTTAGAAGTTGAAAATTATAAATTATCAAAATATCAAATAAGTATTAGAGCCTATCATACTGCATTTGATAACCTGATTGAAGATTATTCAATTAGTCCTGGAGTTTTAAGTTATAGAAATATAATCGATGCAACATATTCAGGTGTTGAAATAAATGGAAAATGGAATACATATAAATTTTGGTTATTTTCTTGGGGTTTCAATTATGTCGATAATAGAAATGAAGAAAATAAAATAATTCCAAATACTCAACCTTTTTCTGGAAATCTAGGACTTACGTTTAATTATAAAAAAAATAGTTTCAAACTAAATCTTAAATGGATTGGAAAATATTATCCCCAAGATTATGACCCTTTGATTGGTGAATACACGAAATCACAAAATTCATTGCCTAATCAATATTTGTTAAATATGAATCAAAATTTTTTATTATTGAATAATATAAAATTAATTGTAGGTATAAAGAATTCTTTTAATTACACAAACAGAAGATATGGACCATTTTTGGGGAGAGTTTTTTTTGCTGAGATATCTAATAATTTTTAATTTAAAATCAATAAATGAGAGGTGCGAATGATTAATAAACACACAATTATTACATTATTTTTTTTGGTATCTTTTGGATGTGAGAATCCAAATAGTGAAGACAATGAAGAAGAAGAAATTGTTGTTTTAGACATTGTGAGTTCAGATGTAAATGAGGAACCTTATTATTATAATTTTCATGAAAATTTGAATGATTCTACTGATTGGCAATTGATGTATCATAATCAAGAAATTGCTGGTACAGGTTATTCAATGCCAAATATTAGTTTAGATAGCACTAAAGTTATGTTTGCTGTTGATTCAGTTATGGTATTTGATGATATAATTGATTCACCATCTATGTCGTCATTTATGAATTCTGTTTCTGATTTAAATTATTTGGGAAAATATGAAATATTAAGTTACGATATGACAGTTCATAAGGTGTCTACTTCAAATTTAGTGTATTTTATTTATGATATAAATTCTCATCAAGTTTTTAAATTATTTTTTAATGATTATAGTGCTGGTGTAATTTCATTTAAATATGCAGAATTACATTTCCAATAACATGTATAATAATGATTAATAATTATAAAAATATAAATATAAATTTGAATTTAGTGTATATAATGGCCTAAATTAATTGTATAATTCAAGGAGTTTATTATGGTCTCAAAAAAAGTTATTTCTAAATTAAATGAACAAGTTTTACATGAGGCTAATGCTTCTCAAAGTTATTTAGCAATGGCTATTTGGGCTGATACTAAATCTCTTGATGGTATTGCAGCTTTCTTTTATGAGCAATCTGAAGAAGAGAGACAGCATATGATAAAGATAATAAAATTTATCAATGAAGTTAATGGAAAGGCAATTATTCCAAAGTTAGAGGCTCCAATTCCTAATTTTGATTCAATTAAAGATGCTCTAGTACAATCTTTAAAAAATGAAAATCATGTGACATCTTCAATAAATGAATTAACATCTTTGGCGTTAGATGAAAAGGATCATGCATCATATAATTTTCTTCAATGGTTTGTTGAGGAACAACTTGAAGAAGAGCAGCAATTTCAATTTTTGATTGATCGAATAAATATGATTGGTGAAGAAGGGTTAAGTATTCATGCAATGGATAAATTAATGGGAAAGTTAGCAATATCTGAAGAAAAAGAAGAAGATGCTTAAATTAATGAATTTATTTCTCCAATTGATTCAAGCAATAAATCAGGTTTAATTGAGCTATTATTAAAAATTTTTTCTCTAAATTTTCCAGTTTTAACTAAAATAGTATTTATATTAAGTGATTGAGCACCTTCAATATCAGCAAATAAATCATCACCAACCATAGCAACGTTCTTTGGTTTTAATCCTAATGAATCAAGTGCTATTTTATAGAATTCCTTACTTGGTTTTCCGATGACTGTTCCTTTTTTCCCACTACAATATTCAAGTGCACTTACTATTGATCCAATGTCGATTTGTAAATTATTTTTTTTTTGAAAATATTTTCCTTTATGAAGACTTATTAATTCACACCCATTCATCAATAAATTAAATATTTTATTTAAATCTGTATAATTCCAATTATCTCCTCTATCTCCAATTACAACATATTTTTTATCTTCTTTTTCTTTATCAAATATAGAATATTCTTTCAATAAATTTTCATTTAGATATAAATGAGATGAAGGGGATCCAATTTTTTTTAAAAATGAAATACCAGCTATTCCTGCACTAATGATCTGATTGTTATTAATATTCAAACCTGCATTTTTTAATTTATTTACAAGTTGGTTTTTATTTTTTGTGGTATTGTTTGTTAAAAATATATACGGAATTTTATTTTCATTTAAACTTTTAATAAAATTTAAGCTACCATTTATTAATTTATTTGATGATAATACTACTCCATCTATATCAATTAAAAAACCTTTGATTAAATTATTTTTTATCTTCATTTAATATTAAATTTAAAATATTATATAAAATTATATATCAAATTTATATTAAACAAAAATAACTTAATTTTAAAAATACTAGAAAGATGTATATAAAAAAAGAAAACAAAATATTTGTTTTAGATACCAACGTTATACTTCATGACGCTTCTTGTATACATTATTTTGAAGATAACGATATAATTATTCCAACGATAGTTTTAGAGGAGCTTGATGATTTTAAAAGAGGAAATGATGAAATAAATTTTAATGCTAGAGAGTTTTTGCGAACTTTAGATATTTTAACAGAAAATATTGTTGATGGTGAAATTCCAGAGTTAGGTGATGGAAGAGGTTCTTTGAAGGTGGTTGTAAATCATAGATGGCATCCTGATATTCATAATGTTTTTAGTGAAGATTCACCGGACCATAGAATAATAAATTGTGCATATAGTATATCAAAAAATACAAAAAATAGAAGAGTCATATTAGTATCAAAAGATAGTAATGTCCGTTTAAAAGCACGTTCTTTAGG
>CEOK01001075.1_pt1 | contig 19991 bp, 20 predicted proteins | sample 427001 | NCBI WGS metagenome assembly CEOK01 (sample SAMEA2591108, study PRJEB7988) | marine metagenome | isolation source: saline water (ENVO:00002010), including | reverse complement strand
AAAAAAAACTTCATCAAATGCCTCGGGACTATCTAAATTAAACATTATTCCATCTCCATGCATTCTCTCCTTTTTAAGATTACTTTTCCCAACTAGTATTTTTGAAAAATTGGGTGATAATAAAAAAGGCATATTTTTGTAAGTTAAAGATGCATATTGACCAGATGAATATAAAAAATTTAATACACTAGTGGTTCCAGATCTTGGGAGGCTAGTAATAAAAATATGTGATTGATATTTAATGTTTAGATCTTTTAAAAAAAAAACTTTTTCAATTTCATACAAGGATTTGTTGATTATTTTATTTTTAAATACAAAATCATGTAAGATTTTTTGAATTCCGTTATAATTTTTCATATTTTTTTCTAAATATATAATAAATAGTTAATATAAATGTAGTTTCAATAAATCCCAAAAAAGAAATCAATAAATTTGATAAAGACCCAGAAATTAAATTTAATAGATAAAAATAAATTAGAAGAATAAAAAAAATAAATAGAATTTTAAATGAAATAAAAATCAATAATTTTGAGCAATGAAAAATTAATTTTTCTTTTCTAAAGTCGGATACTGTCTTGTATTTAAATAATTTAATTAATTTTTTGATTGTAATTAAATAATGATTTAAAATCTTTTTGAAATCGATAAATTTGATTAATTCATAGCTTGGTATAATTAAACAAATTAGTAATAAGTGATTAATCAATTGAATTTTTTTCTTTTTTTTCTTTTTTTTCTTTTTTTCTATTTTTAAACAATTTTTTTAAAGGAAACCAAATCAAACCAATAATTGCAGCAAAAACTGCAATAATAATTCCAAAAATTGCTAATATAATTCCACCACCAGCACCAGGCCCTAAATAAGCTTCAGCATTGGTATAAGAGGAAATAATTATTAAAAATACTAAAATCAATTTGTACATTTTTTATTCTCTATTATTTTTTTATAATTTCTAATAAAAATTTTGTCCTCAATAACTCTACTCCAACTAATAAAACCAATATATCCATTTTTACTTTTATTTACAAATTCCCACTCTTTATTACCCTCATTATCAAACAAAATAATTCTTCCATGACCTTGTTCCTCGACCATTAAAGCTCCATCTTTGAACATGTATGATAAACCTTGAAATTCTGTTTTGAAATCTTCTTTAGTTAGTTGATTATTAAATATTTTTTTGAAATTTTTAGTTTCAAAATTGTAAATCAAAATTTCAGAAAATTCATTTTCGGTAATAGAATTATTATTATTAAAAATAGAAATTTCTTTATTTGATATAATGTCGACATCGTGTTGCCTAGTAAAAGGACCTGTAATATAATTAATAACCTTATTTGTTTCAGGTCTAAAATGAATTATTGCATTTAATGAGGGAGTGCTTAAGAAAATGTCACCTTTTTTCCAAAATTTTCCATCAAAAAATACTGGTTCAATATCATTTAGATGAATTGGATCCATTGAGTTTGATAATATTGAATTTATTGCAAAGTTTTTTGGAACTATTTTATTTTGTATCAAAATTTCAATAACACTTTTTTTGAAGAGAATTTTACCGTCCGTATTAATTTTTATCACCGCATCATCAAAAAATTCTTTTATTTGATTGTTTCCAACATATTTAGAGTGTGGATATATTTTAGCTGGAATCCAAATGTTATTTTCATGATCAAGCATTTTACTATGATGAAAAGACTCTTCATCATTTATCCATATAAGATTTGAGCAATAATCTATTTTAAATATAGGCGTATAATCACTGTCAGCTATTAGTGAACCATCTTTTAAAAGTAAAGGATGACGATATTCAAATCTAATAGGAGAGTCATCTATGTGAAGATTTGGAAATTCTTTTATATTTGTTACTTGTTTCCACATTTCCAGAACATTATGTTGATATGTATGGATGGTTTCGAAATTATTTAAATCAATTATTTTTACTAAAGATTTTCCTAAATCATGGTCATAAATAGGTAAAATTAAAAGAGCTTCTCTTTTGTTAGTTAAAATTTGATTAAAGTTTTTTTTTTCTGAATGTTTTTTTAAAACTGGTGGTTTGTTAATATTAATAGACTTGGATTGAATCATCTTATTTACATAACTAGGTAATTCTGCAAAAAAAATTGCAACTTTTTGGACTTCTAGAAATTGTTTACCACCCAAATAATGATGTCGTAAAATTGATCCAAAAAGTAAAAAACAAATAAAAGAAATGAAGATAACTAAAAAAACCTGATATGAAAAAAAATTTTTAAACCATTTCATAATAACTTAATTTTTAAAATATTTTTTAATTCTAAATTTTTGTTTTTTTCAAAAATTCGCATTAAAAGATAAGCAATAGCAAAATTAAATATCAAATAAAATTGAGTATCATGAATTATTCCAAGTAATACAATTAGAAAATTTATAAAACTAAAAATTAATATATATTTAAAAACATTTTTTTGATTAAGTTTATTATCTATAATCGGCTTTAAAAAAGAATAATCATCCAATCTTTCCCAAGGATATTTTTTTTTAAAAATTGTTTTGATAAATAATGCTTTAGAACAATCAGCCAATGGATAAGAAAACAGTCCAACCATAATATGCCATAAATTATATTTTAAAGATAAATCTAATATAATAAATCCAACAATATATCCAAAAAAAATACTTCCAGTGTCTCCCATGTATGTTTTTGCGATAGGTTTATTAAGTATTAACAATCCTGCTAATAAAAATATGCAACTAACACTCATATAAAATGTAAAATCAAATTCAAGATTTAGATAATTGTAAGAAAAAATAACTCCACTAAAAAAAAATAATAAAATTGTTGATAAAAATCCATCAGATCCATCAACAAAATTAGTTATATTTAAAATATATATCCAAATTATTGATGCTAAAAATAATTTAATTTTTAATGGAATATCTAAAAGATATAAATCTAATAATGATATAGAAAAAAAAATTAGTGTAATTTGAAGTAATAATCTAAGTATCGGTGATATTGGTCTAAAATCATCAATAAAAGATACCGTACTTAATATTGTTATAGAAATATAAAACACATACCATCTGTTTGGCATTTGATTGGTAAAACTTTCGCCTAAATAAAAATAAAAAAAAATATTTGTAATTAAGAACATTATCAAAATTACAATACCAGATCCTGTAGGAGTTGGTTTATATCCAAAGTTTGTGTTTTTAATGTCTAATAATTTTTTTTCTTTACAAACTTTTATGTAAAAGTTAATGAAAAAAAAATTAAATATAGATAATAAAATTAAGTAAAAAACCATTCTATTTTATAGTGTTAATTTTTTAATTTAATATTCCTTATCAGAAAAGAAAATAATATTTGTATTTTTGTATCCTTTAATCTTAAAAAAATTATTTTTTTTAAATAAAATAAAAGGGTTTTTTTTTGAGAAATTTATTTTTTTATTTTTATATTCCACTATTGCTCTGCCTTGCAAACATAGAACAATAAGGTCAGATTTTAGCTTCCTTTTAGTAGACTCAAACTTATCTTTTTCATCAAAATAATAAATTCTTACAATTTTTTTTTTTAATATTTGATGAAAATTAAAGAAATTAACTTTTTTTTTCAAACCAGTTTTAGCAGTATTTAAATTTAAAATTTTCATTTATATTTTATATTTTATATTTTATAATTTATTAATTATCAGGATTAAAATAAATTACCAGAAAATGAACAATTATTTTAAAATAGAAAATAAAAAATCGATTAATCAACAACTAGCGGTAATAAAAAATTCTATTTTGAGGTCAAATTTTATATTAGGAAAAGAAGTAGAACATTTTGAGTATAACTTTTCTAAACTATGTAAGGTCAAATATAGTGTTTCATGTGGAAATGGGACTGATGCACTGATACTGGCTTTAATGGCTTTAGATTTAAAAAAAAATGATGAGGTTATAATTCCAGCATTTTCTTACTACTCAACTCTTTCTTGTATTCTTAGTTTAAATCTTAAGCCTGTTTTTGTTGATATTAATATAGACAGACCAACAATTAATATTGAAGATTTAAAAAAAAAAATTACAGCTAAAACTAAAGCAATAATAGGAGTCCATTTATTTGGTTCTGTTGAAAACTTTCGTACAATAAAAAAAATTGTTCAAAAAAAATCTATTAAACTAATAGAAGACGCCTCACAATCTCATGGAGCATATGATGAAAATGATAAGATGACAGGCTCTCTTGGAGATATTGGATGTTTTAGTTTATATCCAACTAAAAATCTTGGAGCATTAGGTGACTCTGGTATTTTAACTACAAATAGCTTTAAATTATTTAAAAAATTGAAATTATTTAGAAATTTAGGTTCTGTTAAAAAAAATTTACATGTTGCTCTAGGTTTGAATAGTAGATTAGATACTATTCAGGCATCAATATTGAATTTTAAAATAAAAAAACTATTTAAACAAAATCTATTGAGAAGAAAAATATCCAAAATTTATTTAAATAATATTCAAAATAAAAAAATTAAAATTGTAAAACACACTATTGGTTCAGTTTATCATCAATTTGTTATTTTGAGTAAATCAAGGAAGAAATTGATTAATTTCCTCCGAAGAAATAATGTTTATACAGATATTCACTATCCATATACATTGAATAAGTTTAATTTTTTGAAATTAGAATACAAAAATATAAATTTCCCTAACGCCGAAAAGTTTTCAAAAAATTGTGTTAGTATCCCTATGCATCCAAGTTTACCAATGAAAGAAGCTTATAGAGTTTGTAGAATTTTAAATAAGTTTTAATTATTTGCTATTATAGAAATCACCATCTTCAATAAAAAGATAAGAGCATTTAGTCTTATCATTGTAGGCTTTTTTAAAATTATAAAAGATATCTTTTGGTTCTTTAAGGTTAACAATCTTTACTTCTGTTAATACTTTTTCAAAAACTTCAGTATAATCTTGAGTGTGTTGTACTCCACCATTCAATGGATGTTTTGACCCAATTGATGTTCTTATAATAACTTTCGGATTAAATTGATTTTCAGACATAAATTTTATTTTATCTAGATGGTTTACTAATTGATTGAAAGCAACAATTAAAAAGTCAAATCGTGGATAACAAGTTATAGGCACAAATCCGTTTAAAGCTAATCCCAGTGACATACCCATTTGAGTATCTTCGAACACTGGAACTTCAATTTTTTTTTTATTTGGAACCTCAGTAAGTGTATTATAGATTGCGTTTCCGGTAAATTTTATCGATTGACCTATAAAAATTGTATCCTTTTTTTTGCCAAGGAATTTCATAGATCTTATTAATTCATTTTTATATTTTAATTTCATAGTATTAAAATAACACCCAACCACCCGTACCATGATGAGGGTATTTTCTTTTGTATTTGTAGTAGTAAACTCCTTTTGGTATTTTACTTTTTTTAATCCAAGTTTCATTTGTTGGTGTATTTGTACTTAGTCCATTATCCTCAACAACAAATTTGATAGGTAAGTTATGATTTTTGGAGTATTTATAGCACTCATGAAAAATCCCAGTTTCAAAAGTCATATCACCGATAAATACCCAAACTTTACTTTTTTCTTTTTTTAATTTTATAGATTTGGCCAAACCGAGAGCAATTGGAATAATTCCTCCTACTATTGCTGATGAATAAAATTTATGTTTTTTATTGATTATGCCCATGCTTCTGCCTTTGATAATTTGTTTTTTAAGCCAATTAGCTGGTATACCTTTTAGGAGTGCATGGTAATGGTTTCTCCAAGTAGACAAAACCCAGTCATTTTTGTTATTAACTTTTTTAAAAATTTTTAATAACTGATCTTCATTATTTCCTGACAGATGAATTGGAGCTTTGATTTTACCCGACTCATAAATTTTTTTTATATCTAATTCAAAATTAATAAGATCTTGTTTTTTCATTTTATCTGTCTAAAAAATTAGCCTTCTTTACTCTTATTCTCCAATATTCAAGCAAATCTTTCATTGTTTTTTTAAAAGATATTTTAGGCTTCCAATGTGTATGGTTTTTAAATTTTGAGGTATCTGGAACTTGTAAATCTGCATCTATTGGTCTAACTCTTTCTTTATCTACTTTAATTTTAATATTTTTAATTTTGCTGAGCGAAAGTAAATATTCCAACATCTCTCTAACACTACAGGTAAAATTTCCACCAATATTATATATTTCTCCAGCTTTTGGGTTTTTAGTAAGCAATAAATAGTATGCTTTTACAGCATCTCTTACATCCGCATATGTTCTTAAAGAATCTAAATTTCCAACTTTGATAATTTTAGGAATTTTTTTGGCTTCTATTAAAGCTATTTGTTTTGCAAAAGATGATTCAGCAAAAACATCTCCTCTTCTTGGACCAGTATGAGTAAACATTCTTGTAATTAAAATTTTTTGTTTAAATGCCTCAAAAAAATATTTACCAACCAAATCAGTTCCAACTTTTGAAATTGCATATGGTGAAGCTGGATGATAGCTGCAATTCTCATTAATAGGTAAGTTTGCTTTATCAACTTTACCAAAAACTTCTGATGATGAACAAACATGTATTAATGGTTTTAAATTTAAAATCTTAATTGAGTCCAAAAGATTATAGGTACCAGATATATTTGTATTAAAAGTCAGTATTCCTTCATCAAAACTAGTTTTTGGGTAACTTTGAGCTGCTAAATGAAATACATAGTCTGGTTTAGATATTTTTAGAGCTTTTATCATAGAGCTGATATCTGTGAGATCACCATAAATAAATTCTAATCTAGTTTTTTTTATTGCTAGAGGTAATAAATGTTCAACATTGTCTAAAGGGCTTCTCCACCTGCTTAGACCATAAATTTTCCAATTTGTTTTGTTTAGTAAATAATCTGCTAAATGAGAGCCTACCATCCCTGTAATTCCAGTAATTAAAACATTTTTTGCCATCAAATCTTTATATTTCAATATTTTAAATATGTATACTTTTTTTAAAAATTAAGTAGTTATATCAAATTATATTTCAATAATATGATTCAAAATTATTCCTTCAAAAATAAAACAGTTTTCATTTCTGGAGCTACACACGGCATTGGTCTTCAATGTCTAACAGATTTTGCTAAAATGGGTGCTAATGTAATAACTTTTTCAAGAGACCTAAAAAAGATAAAGAGCACCAAAAATAAATTATTTAATTCAAAAGGAAATCATTTAATAGAAAGAGGAGATATTTTAGATAAAAATTTTGCTCATTCTTTTTCAAAAAAAGTTCTAAAAAGATATAAGTCAGTTGATATTTTAGTTCATAATGTTGGAGGTGGTGGTAGATGGGGCAAAGAAGATATACTTAAATCACCAGATGATGTTTGGCAGGATGTTTATGATAAAAATAACAAGGGATTAATAATGTTTAATAAACATTTTTTACCAGGAATGATAAAAAAAAAATGGGGTAGAGTAATTGCTATTGCCTCTGTAAATGGATTTGAAGTTAAAGAAGTAGACAGACCTTGGTTCAATGGCGCCAAAGCAGCACAATTAGCAATTATAAAATCACTATCAAAAAAAAAAAATATACAAAATCTAACATTACTTTTAATTCAATATCGCCTGGCCCAATTTTAATCAAAGATACTGGTTGGTATGACGAAAAAATTAAAAATCCTAAAAAATTTAAAAAATTTGTAGAGACCCAAATATTTACAAAAAAAATTGGTACTCCTAAAGATATTTCTCCTATGTGTATTTTTTTAGCTAGTGAATTAACTGCATATATAAATGGATGCAATATTGTAATAGATGGAGGGGTATCACAAAAAATCTAATACTATGAATATAGACACTAAATTATTATCAAAATTGTTTAATACAAATAGAAATGAAATAAATAAGTTTTGTAATAAACTATATAAAAACAAGATTAGATATTATGAGTTGTCAAGAGAAGAAAGAGATTCAATAATAATAAAAATTTTGAACAGAATAAAGCAAGATAGTCAAATAATTGCATCCAAAGGAAGAAAAAAGAAATGGTATGATGGATGGAAAGAAAATTTAGATCTTTTTAAAAAAAATTCAGATGATAAATTTTTATTACCAAAATTTTATACTGCAAGAGAAAATAAATATTTTCGTTTGGGTGGTGAGATAGTCAGAGTTGAAGATAGCCATTTTGAGGTAAAAATGGTAAATATTTTCAGAAATTGGTATTTTAGAAAATATTTAAGAAACCGTGAAATAAAAAATATCTATGAATTCGGGGCAGGAACAGGGCACAATTTGATAGAGTTGGCTAAAATTTTTCCAGAAAAAAAATTATATGGATCAGATTTTGTTGCTAGTGCTGTAAAACTACTAAAAATAGTCTCAAAAAAACATAATATAAACCTACAATCTTTTTTATTTGATATGAAATCTCCAAATAAAAAAATTAAACTACTCAATGGTTCTGCAATATATACTTCTGGTGCCCTAGAACAGTTGTCTGGAAAAATTGAGAGATTTGTTAGCTATATTTTAAAACAAAAACCTGAAGTTGTTATTCATTGTGAACCAGCAGAAAACTTTTATAATCAAAATAGACTTATAGATTATTTAGGATTTAGTTTTCAGAATAAAAGAAAATACACAAATAATTTATATGCCCATCTTCTAAAATTAGAAAAGAAAAAAAAAATTAAGATATTAAAAACCTTAAAAAGTCCATTTGGTAGTTTAATGTTAGAGGGATACAATTTAATTGTGTGGAAATGTGTTAAATGATTTCTGAAAAAATTAAAAAATTCTTTAAAAATAAAAAAGTCATAATTACTGGTGGAACAGGGTTAATAGGAAGAAGTGTGGTAAAAAAACTTTGTGATTTTGGTTCAAAAGTAACAGTGGTTTCACTTGACAAGTTTGTAGTTGATAAGAGAGCAATTCATGTTTTTGGTGATTTAACTAATTTTGAATTTTGTAAAAAGGTTACCAAGAATAAAGATCTCGCCTTTCATATGGCAGGTATAAAAGGCTCAGTAAAAGTAACGATTCAAAAGCCATCAAGTTTCTTTGTTCCATTGATTATGATGAATACAAATTTTTTAGAAGCATGCCGTATAAACAAAATTTCTAGACTTGTTTATACAAGTTCAATTGGAGCTTATCCGAGTAAAGAAATATTTAGAGAAAAAGAGTCAACATTTGATAATCAGCCAATGGATATGTTTCCAGGATGGGCTAAAAGAATGGCAGAACTACAAATACAATCATACAAAAAACAATATAATTTAAATAAGTATTTTGTGGTTAGACCATGTAATGTTTACGGTCCAGGAGATAATTTTGATCCAGAAAATGCAATGGTGATACCTACTTTAATAAACAGAATATTTAATAAAGAAAATCCAGTGAATATATGGGGGGATGGAAAAGCTATTAGAGATTTTGCATATTCTGAAGATCTAGCTGATGGAGTAATTCTTACATTATATCATGGAACTGGAAAATTAGATTTTTTAAATTTAGGTGGTGGAAAGTCTTATTCAATTAGAAAATTAGTTGAAACATTATCTTCATTCCTTAAATTTAAATATAAATTTGATATTACAAAGCCTTCTGGTTTTCCGAAAAGAGTAATGGATATTTCAAATGCAAAAAAAATTATAGGTTACAAACCACAATTTACTTTAAAAAAGGGATTGGAAGAAACTTGGAATTGGTATTTAAAAAATAGAAAAGAAAATAAACTTCGGCACAATTATTTTAAAAAATAAATGAAGAAAAAAGCATTAATAACTGGAATTACTGGACAAGACGGAGCTTACTTAGCAGATTTTCTTTTAAAAAAAGGGTATGAAGTTCATGGTTTAAGACGAAGATCTTCATCTTTTAATACTGGTAGAATAAATCATATCTATAAAGACATTCATGAAAAGAATAACAACCTTTTCTTACATTATGGAGACATGACTGATGCAAGTAGTTTGTTCAAAATCATTAAAAAAATAAAACCAGATGAAATTTATAATTTTGCAGCACAGTCACATGTTCAAGTAAGCTTTGAAGAGCCTGAATATACGGCGAATTCTGATGCGTTGGGGGCTCTAAGAATTCTTGAGGCAATTGTTTTGTTAGATTTAAAAAAAAAAACAAAATTTTATCAAGCTAGTACCTCTGAGCTTTTTGGTTATGCAAAAAAAAAGCCTCAAAATGAATTAACGCCGTTTTATCCAAGAAGTCCATATGCAGCAGCTAAACTATATGCTTATTGGATTACAGTTAATTATAGAGAGGCATATAGTATTTTTGCGTGCAATGGAATTTTGTTTAATCACGAAAGTCCTACTAGAGGAGAAACTTTTGTGACTAGAAAAATAACAAGAGGACTTTCAAGAATAAAACTTGGAATTGATAAAAAATTATTCCTAGGAAATATAAATGCAAAAAGAGACTGGGGGCACGCAAAAGATTATATAGAAATGTCTTGGTTAATGTTGCAAAAAAAAACACCAGATGATTATGTAATAGCAACAGGTAAGCAATATACAGTAAAACAATTTATAAACTTAGCGGCAAGAGAATTAGACATGAAAATTAAATGGAAAGGCAGCGGACTAAATGAAAAGGCTTATTGGATAAATTCACCAAAAGGTAATACACTTATAATAGAAATTGATAAAAGATACTTTCGACCAACTGAAGTTCATTCACTTTTAGGTAATTCTTCTAAAGCAAAAAATAAACTTGGATGGAAACCAAAAATATCATTTAAAAAATTAGTAAAAGAGATGATTATTTCAGATTATAATTTTTCTAAAAAAGAAATATCTATAAAAACACAAAAAATAAAATAATAAATAAAGTAATGTATACAACGATAAAATGCTGTAGGATTTGTAAAAACAAAAACTTAAAGTCAGTATTTAATTTAGGTAATCAGTATTTGACAGGAACATTTCCAAAAAACAAAAAAGAAAAAGTTAATTACGGCCCTGTAGAACTTGTAAAATGTATTGAGAGTAAAAAAAACCCCTTAAAAAAAGTATGTGGCTTGGTTCAATTAAAACAAACATTTGATTTAAATTATATGTACGGAATGAATTATGGTTATCGTTCAGGTTTGAATAAATCTATGGTTAAACATTTAAAGAGCAAAGTTAAAGATATTTTGGATTTAAAAATTTTAAAATCAAATGATTTAGTTATTGATATTGGAAGTAATGATGCAACTACACTACTTTCCTTTCCAAAAAAAAAATTTCAATTAGTCGGAATTGACCCCACTGGTGTTAAATTTTCAGAGTACTATCCTAAGCATATAAAATTGATCTCTGATTTTTTCTCTTATAAAAAGTTAAAAAAAACAATTAAAAATAAAAAAGCTAAATTAATAACATCTTTTGCTATGTTTTATGATTTAGAAGATCCCGTCCAATTTGCTAGAGAAATATATCAGTCATTAGATGATAATGGAATTTGGTGTTTTGAACAAAGTTATTTACCTTCAATGTTAAAAGCAAATTCTTTTGATACAATTTGTCATGAACATTTAGAGTTTTACTATTTAAAACAAATAATGTGGATAGCAGATAAGGTAAATTTAAAAATTATAGATGTTAAATTAAATGAAGTGAATGGAGGAAGCTTTTCTGTAATAGCTGCAAAAGATAATTCTAAGATAAAAGTAAATAACAGATCTATTAACAATTTATTAAAATTGGAAAAAAAAACAAAACTTGAAAATCTCTCAACATATAAAATTTTTAAAAAAAATGTAGAACTTGCAAAAAAAAATCTTTTAAATTTTTTAAAAAAACAAAAAAAAAATGGAAAAAAAGTTTATGGTTTAGGTGCGTCTACAAAAGGAAATGTTCTTCTCCAATACTTTAATATTACAGGAGATTTACTTAAATATATTGGTGAAGTGAACAAAGATAAATTAAATTCATATACTCCAGGCACATATATACCTATGATTTCTGAAGATGAAGCTATTAAATTAAAACCAGATTATTTTTTAATATTACCATGGCATTTTAAAAGTTTTTTTATAAACTCAAAAAAATTTTCAGGTAAAAAGCTAGTTTTTCCATTGCCGTTTTTTAAGATAGTAAAAGTAAAATAAAAAGTGAAAAAAAAATTCTGTGTTATTGGTGTCAATGGGCAGGATGGAAAATATTTATCTGAAATTATTATTAAATCAAAAAATAAGGTTCTTGGTATTGGTAGGCAAACTAGATCAAAATATTTTAAAAATTCAAAATACTTTAATTATAAAAATTTAGATTTAGAAAATTCTAAAGAACTTGATATTTTGCTCAGAAAATTTAAGCCAGATTACATAGTAAATTTTGCTGCAATGCATGGCTCTTCAGAAAAAAAGTGGAATAACGATTTAGAAAAATCAATTAAGATTAATACAATACCTACTAAAATTATATTGGACTATATTTCCAATAAAAATTTAAATTGCTTTTATTTTTTTGCGAGCTCTATGCGATGTTTAAAACAAGAGCAAAATATTAGTGAAAGATCAAAAAGAATAAATCAAGATTTTTATCAAATTACAAAAAATTTATCCGAAATATTAATAAATGATTACAGAAAAAAATTTAATATTAAAGCATCTGTTTGCTGGTTTTTTCAACACGAGTCTAAGATTAGAAAAAAAGATTTTTTTATCCCCAAAATCGTAAATATTCTTAAGAAGTCAATTAATGATAAGAGATATTATAAAAAAGTTGATAATTTAGATTTTTATTGTGACTGGGGATGCGCAGAAGAATACATGAACATAGTAATTAAATTAATCTTAAAAAAAATAAATCAAGACTTTGTAATTGGCACTGGAAATACATTAAAAGGTAGTATTTTTGTTAAGGAATTATTTAAAAAGTATAATCTCAACTTTAAAAATCATGTTGGTGTAAAAAATAAGAAAAAAATCTTGATTAGAAAATATAGAGCAGACATATCAAAGTTAAAAAAAATTTTAAGGATATATCCGGTTAAAAATATTTACAATGTGTGTGATGATATGTTAATGAGTAATAACAAAAGGTAAAATAATGACAGTCGAAAAAACAGTTCTTGATGGAGTGTTAAAAATAACTCCACCCACAATTTTTAAAGATTTTAGAGGGGAATATATTGAAATCTATAATAAAGATTTTTTTAAAGAAAAAAATATTAATGTTGAATTTATTCAAGATGATATATCTGTCTCAAAAAAAAATGTTTTACGTGGTATCCATGGAAATAATGATACATGGAAATTGATTTCATGTTTGTATGGATCATTTTATTTAGTTGTTGTTAACTATGATCCTAAATCAAAACAGTATAAAAAATATACATCATTTACTCTTTCAGATGAAAACAGATTACAAATATTAGTTCCTCCTAAATTTGGAAATGGGCATTTAGTCTTGTCAGATACAGCGATGTTTCATTATAAGCAAAATACTAATTATATTAGAGAGTCACAATTTACTATTAAATGGAATGATCCAAATTATAATTTTGGATGGCCAATTCAAAATCCTATTTTGTCTGAAAGAGATAAGTGAAAATCTACAAAAAAAAAAGAATTCTAGTAACAGGTTCCTCAGGTTTCATTGGTACAAATCTAATAAAAAAATTAGTTAAATATGATGTAAAAATTATTGCAGTAATCCATAAAAAATTACCACAAATAAAATTTAAGAAAGTTAAGTATATGAAAGCAGATCTGACAAAAAAATCTAATTGTCTTAAAGTCACAAAAAATATTGATTATATATTCATGTGTTCTGCAAATAGTTCAGGAGCTAATGTTATGGAAAAGCAACCTCTAACCCATTTGACTCCTAACGTGGTAATGAATTCTTTAATGTTGGAAGCAGCTTATTATAATAAAGTAAAAAAATTTTGTTTTATAAGTAGCAACACTGTTTATCCACTTACAAAATATCCTGTTACAGAGGATAAGGTAAATTACAAATTTTTTTTTAAATATCATATTGTTGGATGGATGAAATTATTTTCTGAAGAAATGTGCAAAATGTATAGCTATAAAATAAAAAATCCAATGCAAACACTTATTGTAAGACCAGGTAATTTATATGGTCCATATGATAAATACACAAAAAAAGAATCTAAAGTAATAGCAGCAATTATAAGGAGGTTTTTTGAGAAACAAAATCCATTAAGTGTATGGGGTGATGGTAAGGATTTAAAGGATTTTATCTACATTGATGATTTTATTGATGGTCTTTTAAAAGTATTTTCAATTAGCAATTTTTCTGGCCCAATAAATATAGCTTCTGGAAAATCAGAGACAATAAGAAAAATAATTAAAAATTTAAAAATTATCACTAATCAAAAAGATCTTAAAATCAATTATAATACAGATATGCCATCAATGATTCCATATAGATTAATCTCAATTAATAAAGCAAAAAAATTGATCAATTTTAATCCTAAAACAAGTTTGTATGATGGTCTTAGAAAAACTTATAATTGGTATAAAATTTTTTATAAAAATAAAACACCTGAAAATTTGTAAATTAAAGTTTTAAACTAGAAAATAATGAAAACTATAATAAAAAAAATTATACTTTTCTCTAAAAGCTCTATTGAAACATTGATCGATTTTTTAGTCAAAAAAAAATATTTAACAGCTGCTTTCTATTTATCAAAATTTTTTAGATACTTTTTTTTAAGAGAGTATTTTGTTAAAGATATAATAAATTATAAAGATATAGATGACTTAAAATCATTAGTTAAAAAAGAAAAAATTTTAAAATTAAAAAGAAAAATAAATTTTAATTTAAAAGGCAAAAAAATATTTTTTTTAGGACCAAAAAAACAAAACTTTAAAAATAATTGGCTTAATACAGCAAAAAATTTACATGCTAAAGTTTATTTTTTTTCTACAGATGATGTCAGTTATAAAGAATCAAATCAAAAATTTTTGAAAAATATTGAAAAATTTGAATTAAATTTAATAAAAAAAATTAAATTAATTAAGCCTGATCTTATATTTTTAGATGTTAATTATTTAGGAAATAAAAATACTATTAATCAGAACACTATGAATAAGATCAAAAGTTTAAACATTTCGAAACTTAAAATAACTGGTTGGATTGGAGATATTTATTCAAATGAGGCATTTGAAATAGTTAAATATTGGGCAGAAAGTATTGATTTAGTGATTTATTCTGAGCCAATGGCCAAAACAATTATTACTCAACCAAATAATATTATTAATTTTAAATACATAAATTATTGTGTTAATGAAAAGCTATATTATCCTAAAAAAAAAAAAAAATTATTATTTTTTTCAGGAACTGCAAATATTTCAAGATATCCTTATTTGATTAAAATTTTAAAAAATTCTGTATTATTTAGGAATATTTTGGTGCTATACCAAAATAAGTATAATAAACTTTCATTAACTTTGAGCCAATACTCAAAAAATATTTGCCAATCTCAATCTGTAGTAAATTTATCTTCAAGAAATATTCCATATTTGAGGGTTTTAGCAGGTAGAGCTTTTGAAGCTATTGCATCTAAAGCATTATTAATTGAAGAAAAAAATGAGTCTATAACAAAATTATTTAAGCCATACAGAGATTTTATACCTTTTGACTCGGTTAAAGAATTACTTATTGCAATTAATTTTGCTAAAAGATATCCAAATTTAACAAAACAAATTTGTGAAAATGCATATAATAATTATAATAATAAATATCACTCTAAATATTTTTGGAAAAAATTATTTATTTTATTAAATTAATAGATACCTAAGATTTTATTTTTTTATATTTTTTAATTATAATAATCGTTGATAAGAAATTAAAACTAACTAAAACAAACAATAGTATTTAAAAATGATTATTTGCAGAACTCCTTTCAGAATTTCTTTTTTTGGTGGTGGAACCGATTATCCTGAATGGTATAAAAATAACGAAGGAAGGGTTATAAGTACTACTATCAATAAATATAGTTATATAAATTGTCGTTATTTGCCACCTTTCTTTGACTATAAATTTAGAATTAGGTACTTTAAAAGAGAAGAAACTCAAATTATCAATGAAATTAAACACCCATCAGTTCGTGAATGTTTAAATTTCCTTAAATTCAAAAAAGGCGTAGATATAGTTCATAATGCCGATTTGCCTGCAAGATCAGGTCTTGGATCTAGTTCAACTTTTACTGTGGGTTTACTCCATGCATTGTATTCACTTAAAAATGAAATGGTTGCTAAAAAAAAACTTGCAAATGAAGCAATCCATGTAGAGCAAAATTTAATCCAAGAAAACGTTGGTTCACAAGATCAAACAGCCGCTGCTTTTGGTGGTTTAAATTTAATAAAATTTAAGAATATAAATGATATAATTGTCGAGCCCGTTTTATGTGATAAAATAAATTTAAATAATCTTGAGTCATCATTATTATTGTATTTTTCTGGGTTTTCTAGAACAGCTGACAAATTTGCAGCAAAACATATAAAACAAATAAAAAATAAAAATAACGATTTAAAAGAAATGCTAGGGCTTGTTGATGAAAGTATATCTATTTTAAATAAAAAAAATCAAATTAATGATTTTGGAAAGTTATTACACGAGCAATGGTCTTTAAAAAAAAGTATTTCCCCTAAGGCAACAAATAGCAATATAGATTATTTGTATAATTTAGGGATAAAAAATGGTGCAATTGGCGGAAAATTACTAGGTGCAGGTGGAGGAGGTTTTATGCTTTTTTTTGTTCCAAAATCTAAACAAAAAAAATTTAAACTTAAACTTAACAAATATTTAAATGTACCCTTTAAATTTGATAAAGTAGGCAGTCAAATTGTATATCATTCATCAACTTAAATATTTTAAATTTTTATGTATTTGTCAGTATGTATTCCTACCTTCAATTTTGAAAAATATATCAAAAATTGTATTGAAAGCATTACTAATCAAAATGTTAATAATAAAGATTTTGAAATTGTAATTGGTGACAGTAGTACAAATAATAAAACTTTTGAGATAATAAAAAAACTTAAAAAAAAAAATAATAACATAGTTTATAAAAAATTTAAGCAAAAAGGTGGAATAGATATTGATTTAGAAAAAACGTCTAGGATGTGTAAAGGTAAATATATTCTATTTTTATCAAGCGATGACTCACTAATTAAAGGTGCATTAGATAAAATAATAAATTTCACAAAATCAAACAACGAAGTTTATTTATTTAATAGAATTATATGCGATAAAAAACTTAAAATAAAAAAAAAACCATATTGGATAGCAAAAAGATTTCATAAAAAAACTTTCCACTTCTTTGATAAATTGAGCTTGAAAGAATATGTGTCCAATTCTAATTCTATAGGCGCCTTATTCAGTTATATGAGTTGTATTGTTATTAAAAATCATAATTACAGACAATCAAGAATATTTAAAAAATTTATTGGAACTAATTATCTGCATGTTCAAAAAATAATAAGTCTTCTTTTTAAGCAAAATAATAAAATTCAATATTTTAAAGATCACCTTGTTCTTTTTAGAGGTGATAATGATAGTTTTAAAAAAGATGGATATATCAATCGAATTTTAATAGATTTTTATGGATATAAGTTATTTCATCAAAAATATTTTAATAAAGAATATATTTCTTATATATTTTTAAAATTAATGAGGCGAGAACATAAATATTATTATTTAATTAGACTAGGGGAGTATATAAAAGATAAAAAAGAGTGGATTAAAATTAACAATTATTTAAATTTTTATAATTATAATAAATTTCAAATTTTTGTAATTCAATATTTCGGAAAATCAAATTTTTTGATTTTCATTTTAAGAACACTAAAAAAAAAATTAAATCTATAGTTTTTTATGCTTCTTTACAATTTTTTCTTTTAAAAAAACTAAAGAAAAATTAAAAATAGCCTTAAGAAAAAACATACAAAAATTAATCGAAAGTGTTTTGTAATGTACGTTTATTTTTAATGTTTCAAGTAAATTTGTAAATTTATTTTTCTCTCCAATTCCTCCTGGCAATCTATGAACATTAAATTTTTCAATATATTTAGATTTGGAATTTTTTTTCAATATTCTTAAAATAAATTCAAAATCGTTATTTATTCTAATGTCTGTAGAAAAAAGTCCATATTCTAAAAAAACTTCTTTATTAAATAAAATTGCAGGATAAGGAAATTTAGGAATTCCTTGGATTAGATCATTTATATTATTTTTTTTTGGAAAAATAGTTTTTTGGCCTTCAGTATAATGCATAATCATGTTCCCGTAAAAAAATGAAAATTTCTTGTTTCTATAGTAGCTATCCTCAAGAATTGAAACCAAATCTTTATCAATCCAATCATCAGACGCTAACCAAAAAATCAATTTACCTTCTGAGATTGAAATCCCTTTGTTAATACCATCTGAGGGATTTTTATCACTTTCAGAAATAAACTTATCTACAGATTTGATATGATCTTTTACAATTGAAATTGTTTGATCTGTTGAGTTTGAGTCAATAATAATATACTCAAAATTTTTAGAAGTTTGATTTTCTACAGATTGAATTGTTTTTTCTATAGTTTTTTCAGAGTTTTTTGAAATTGTTACTATTGATATTAATGGTGTCTTTTTTTTATTAATTATAAAGTTAAAAGATTTTTTTCTGTAATCTTTAATCGATGGATGATCAAACATATCAGTATTAGTTAAGTTCAATTATCTTATCAGCAATTTTTTTAATTTTACTGCTATGTGATACTACAATTATTGTTTTAGTTTTTCTTAATTTTTTAATTGTACTAAGAACCTTTTGCTCAGTATTTTTATCAAGGGAACTCGTTGGCTCATCAAAAATTAAAATTTCAGGTGAATTATATAGTGCTCTTGCAATACCAATTCTTTGTTTTTCACCCCCAGATATTCTAACTCCATTTTCACCTGTGATTGTATTGAATTTTTTTGGTAATTTTTGAGCAAAGTTATAAATATCAGCTTGAATAAGACATTTTTTGAGTTTGATTAAATCTATTTGATTTTTATTTTCACCGAAAGCGATATTTTCCTTTAATGATTGATCTAGAAGGAACGTTTCTTGAGGCACATAACCAATGTTATTTCTTAATTCATATTTTATTTCTTGTAAATTTTTTCCATCAACAAAAATTTTACCTTTGTGTGGATTAATAAAACCTAAAATTAGATTAATAATAGTGCTTTTTCCAGAGCCACTTTTTCCATAAATTGCAGTAATATGATTTTTTTTTATTTCGAAATTTAAATTTTTTAAAATATAGTGCTTTTTACCTTTGATATGAGAATAGAAAAGATTTTTAAAAACAATATTAAATTTTAAAGAATATTTATTATCAACTTTTTTTATTTTCTTAATCTTTTTATTACTCAGAAGTTTGTATATTGTTTCAAAAGAATGTCTTCCAAATCTTATACTATTTACTGCATTAGTAATTCTAGTAGAGGAGGGCAATAATCTTAGACCAGCAATTACAAAAATTCCAATTTTAGTAATTATTTCTTTTGTCGAGATATCATTTTGTAATAATAATAATACAAAAATTATAGCACAAAAAATTATTAAAAACTCTAGTAAAGCTCTTGGATATTCAAGCCAGGAAGTATGTTTTTCAACTGCAGTAATATTTTGGTTATTACTATCAGTAAAATTATCTCTAAAAAAATTAAACTTCCCATAAATTAAAATCTCACGATACGATTTAAGGGTTTCAATTAATTGTTTAACTCTTTTGGCATGGTAAATTTCTGACAAAGTTCCAAATCTGAAATTTTTTCTTTTAGCAATTCTAGAAATTATGAATATTCCAGTTAGAAAGATTAATATTATAAAAGATGTCGAAACCAAATCAACAGTCATTAACATCGCGCTTATAAATATTATTATAAAAACTTCTGATGTAATTAAAATTATAGGTAAGATATAAGCCGAAGTAGCACTAGCAGTAGTTTGGGTAATTATCTTTAATGCGTTAGATGAGTGTTGATTAATAAATTTATTATAAGGAAGAT
>CEOK01057533.1_pt1 | contig 20097 bp, 38 predicted proteins | sample 427001 | NCBI WGS metagenome assembly CEOK01 (sample SAMEA2591108, study PRJEB7988) | marine metagenome | isolation source: saline water (ENVO:00002010), including | reverse complement strand
AAATCATATCAACTATGCCCTTATTGCGACCTACACTCTTTCTGCTCCTGCTTTTAGTCACTTTTACTTCAGCTCAATATTTCAACAATAGTGTTGATCAAAAAATACTAAATGCAATAGAGAATGAAAACTACAATTTTATAGAAAACTCTATTGATAACAATACCACAAGTCCTAACGCAAGAATAAACGGAAAAACACTTTTAATTTACGCCTGTATTTACGACCAGCCCGAAATGGTTTTATTGCTTTTAAGTAAAGGAGCTGACCTAAATCTTGTGTGTGACCTTGGAATGTCTGCTGAAGAATATGCTGTAATGCATAACTCTATATATGCTTTGGCTCAGATAATAGTTGTAAAAGCCTGACAACTTCATTACAATCTTTCTGGTTCCTAGGCATAAACAAAGAGGCGTTTATGTTCTTGTCAATTAAATGTTTTTTGAATAGCTTCCATCTAAGAGGAAAAGCTTCGTTGGGATTTCCTTTGCACTCAATTATAAATCTGGGAGGGTCTTGTACATCTATAAAGTCCGGAGTATACTTTATTGGCAATATATTTTTGTTGCCTTTATCTTGAAGTATTTTTTTCCCTTTAGTTTTTTCGTAACTTGACGCAGAAAAATTAAACCCAGGAACAATTTCAAATGTTTTCCCTTCGTACAATACTTTTATTTTTTGCTTCTCTAATGCTTTGTACATATATAGCTCTAACTTGGAAGCGAATTTATATTGTTTATATGTTACTTTGGTACTCCTGGTGATCTGTCTAGATCTTTTCCTCCTCGTCCTCATATATACTGATTATTTCTTCAAGCCTAAGAATACTTTCAAAATAGTATTTCGCATAACGCATGTCTGTTTCATAACAAACATAAGGATCAAGATTATTTGAAATAACAATTTCTTTTGTAATACAATTAAACTTTTTATAACCCCCTATACCTTGATCGTATAGTAGGGTGCTTAGGCTTTCGTAAAAGCCCTCATACTCTATAATAGACACAACAGCTTCTTTATCGGTACAATTTAATCTTTTGGATTGCCAGAAAACCTCGTTTTCAGCCAAGCTGATAACATTAACACCTGTCTTTTTATCCACATATACATAATGATAATCTTTTTCTATTTTTCCTGATGACATTAAACTAAGTATAGCAAAACTTATGTCTCTGTATTCGGCATCCGTGAGACCATTACTTATCACTATCCTGTTTAGATTCAGATCCATCTATCTCATCTATAGCTCTTTGTAAGTAAAGAGCCAAATCCATTGATTCTTCTTTAGCGTGTTGCAACCAATCTCTTAAAGATAACTTATTTTCGCTTAAGGTTTTTCCATATTTATTAAGACCCTTAGCGCTTCTCATAAGCATCTCCGATCTTACTTTTCTAACAACGCTATCTTTCTCTTGAAGACTTTTTAAATGATCACGAACTGTTGAATTTGTTGTCCAGTTGTCGTCTTCTTGTAAATCAAAATACTTCTTTATACTGTCACTCATTGTTTAAGATTTTATAAAATATTCTAACTAATCCGATTTCTATTACCCTACAGACGATGTAAAAAAGTAAACCTTGAAAAAATATATTGGTTAACATATACTGTAAAGTTACGAAATTAAAACAGGTGAGTAAATCTCGCTATTTGTCCATTTTCTTTAGAATGAACAAACCCCTCGATAGCTTTTGGAGAATGTTGGTATCCGTTTCTGTGGTGCCAAGAGTCTGCGCTAGATGGAGACCTAAGAGCTTCAACAGTTACCCCATGATAATCTTTTGATATTTTATGGTGTATATGATGAATATAAACATATCTGTATTTTGTTTCGCTCCACATATTTTTTGACTCTTGCGCCATCAGAAGAGGTAAATCTTGTTGTTTGGCTCCGTCGCCGTGTGTTGTTCCTATAAGGCTTGTGCCATATTTAAAATATTTTCTATGAGATATACTTACGTCAAAAGAAATATTTTTGCAGGTTCTATACCACGACTTAATTGCGTCTGCCAAAAAGAAACCATTTGTGTAATCATGATTTGATGGGTTATACATTACATGAACATCAGCAATCTTGATTAGCTTGTCCAGTATGTCAACATATAATCTCTTAGCAACCAAAAAATTATCATACCACATTCCGTCGGTGTCTTGAGGCGTCCCAGAGGTAGTTGTTCTTTTAGGCGTGTCTATATGCAGAATGTCGTTACCAGCAACAAAAACAATTTTTTCAATATTAAAACCACTAGCCTTATGTAGTATACCGTCAACCCCCTCTTTTACCCTTTGTACCGCTATCTGTGTGTTATAATCTTCCCCAGTTTCAAATGATGATGCTAGCTTCCCAACATGTATATCAGCAGGATCAATAACAAGTAAGCAAGGAAGAGAATAGTTTTGTCTCCTAATTTTTTCATACTTAAAGTTATGATTCTTTATTTCGTCTATATGATCCTGTAACATTTCCTCAAATGTGGGTCCTGTTTCAGATGGTCTAAACTGTATAGACCAATGCTTGTCTTTGTTCCATGCGATGCCTACATTATCAAAATTAATCCCTCTTTCGTGACAGGCTTGTGCTAAAGCTGGGTTTGATTTTCTTTTTTTGGCTTGGTGTATATGATACTTGACGGTGCCCCTTGTGTGATTTATTGTTCTTTCGGTTTCATCTATAGATAAATCTTTATGAATTCTTTTTGCTATTTGTGTGGGGTTGTTAAAACCAGCATTAACCAGTTGGTCTATTTTTTCTTTTATCTCTGATAATAATGTTTTTTTAATCATGACTCTCTTAAGTCTTTCTTTAAATCTTTTAAAAAATCTATAAAATTATCAACTGCAGATATCGAAGAATTTTTTTGTGTTTCAAATAAAGCTTCGTAAACATCTACTACATGCTTCGAAAGTAACGAAATTACATAATTAATGTAGACTACTCGCTGTATCATTTGTCTTGGTGAACCAAAAACAAGTCTCCAAGCTTTGGATCAATCTTTTTTATTGCACGATAAATCTTTCTAGATTCTTTTTTTACCTCCACCCTTTCGGTTTTAGTAGAACTTCTTCCAAGGTTCATATACAATTGAGCGTCCAAACATAGTAGTTTATCTAATATTTTATTGGGGTCTTTGTATTTTCTGTGCAATAAATCTATCTCAGAGTCTATATCAAATCCTACCTTCAACATTCTCTTATGTAATTGCTCAGGATAAACAGTGTCAAATTCCATACATCAAAGGTAAAAAAGGTTTATTAACAAAAAAATATATTTATTAACAATTAAAACTTATAGTTTTTATATTTTTCGTGTAAATGTTGGTAGATAATATAAGTTTGACAATAATATTCGTAGTGATTATACACGTTTGGAGATAAAGATTTTTTGTTTGGTTCTTTAACTTCGATCTTGAGTTTGTCTTTTCCAACTACCACAGGTCCAACGATAATGTTATGATTTATACACCAAACCATAGCGTTGGTCTGTACTTTTGATGGATAAAAAAAATCAGGATCTAGAGCCCCAGGGAATCCCAACTTGTTTTTCCTCTTCATAGCTTGAGTTAAGTTTGTGTGTAGGTGGCACGTTGTTTGCATAATATCTACCGCTTGGTGTGTGATATTTAAAAATAACAGAAGAACCAATATCCCCTTGAAACTTCATCTTAACCTTTTGAACCAAAAACTCTACATCGTCTTTACTTCTTTCATCGGTGTCGTTAAAATATCTAAAGATGGTAAACCCATCATGCGTTTGATTTCTAAAGTCAGCACTACCTGATACGCTATAAAGATCAGGTATCGCATACAATCCGGTTTCTTTAAGAACCATTTTTTTTGGGTGTGCAATAAGAAAAACAATCACATTGTGCATTTGAGCAAACAAAGTAAGCTTTGTCAAGGTGTTTCGTATATTAACCAAATCATTATTTGCTTTATCAAACTCTACTTTATTAAAGGCATCAATAACAAATATGTCTATACCATAAATAAACAATTGCTCTTTAAATTTATCAAAAAGCCAAGACCATTTTGGAAATTCTCCTTGCTCAGGAGCAGTTAAATATATTTTTTCATTTGCCCAGTCTTTGTAATCTCCGATTTCTTTTTTTGTGATTCTTTTATAAAAGTCAAGATCATTAAAAAAGTTACGTCCATAAAACTTTTCTATAAATCTAGTTTTATAAAGCTCCATAGGGCTATGCTCAGGGGAAAAGAAAGAGGCTTTCATACCATAATCGTTAACTAAATTCATTACATACCACTCAACAAAGCTTGACTTACCATGGCTAGGAATACCAGTGGCGACACATAAGTGACCCCTCATAACCGAAAAAACTTCTTTTAATTCTCCAAAACATGGGTGTTTAGGATAAATCGTTTCCGGCAAACCTTTATCATGAAGATTTAAAATATCATCATAAAGATCGCTAACTGTAAATGTTCCACTAGCAGGATACTTTTTTGAGTTTTTACAGCTATTAATTAATACATCTTTTCCTTCAATAAGGTCAGCATTTGCGTCTTTGTTTTTAAAGACCACACGCTCACACCTATACCTGCCCAATCTTTGAGCAATCTTTTCAGAAACAAAATTTCCCTTGTCGTCATTGTCGGTACATATATAAAACTTATTGACGCTTTGAAGATATTTCTCAGTATTAATCCAAAAATCGTCAGAGTCATTTGCTCCGTTAGGCAAGCTAATTACATTTTTGATCCCTACCTCAACCATTGCTAAAACATCAAACTCTCCCTCAACAATATAAATCTCCTCGGATCCTATTGCTGAATTAATATTATAAAAGGTTGCTTTCCCATCTTTTGATTGGGTAAAAGCTTTTTTTGCTGACCTATATTTTTTATTAACTACTACATCGCCTTCAAAGTAATTAAAAACAACATTATTAACCTTTCTTTGATGCTGAGGTTGATAGTAAGTCTCTTCAGTAATGTTCATCTTGGTTAACGTGGCTTGAGAAATTCCTCTAGACTCACAATATTTTACGCATTTATTAGAAAGCTTAGTGTAGTTTCTCCAAGTTTGCAATGGCAATTTAAATGGTCTAATGCTTTCCGTAATTGATCTTTGATCTCTAATTGAAATTGCTTCACAGTAATGGCATTTTGCCACCCCTTTGTCTATGTTGACAGATAAAGATTTTGTTTTTTTGTGATCACACACAGGACAATCAAGTTTTACTTGACCGCTCCTTTTGTTTTTTAGATTTATTTTGCTCCACTCAAATGTATTCATCAAAACGCTAGCCTTCTTTTATTTGTTTTCTTAAAATTTATCTTTTTTACCAACCAATGCTTAAAATGCCTTTGGTAATCCGTTAAAGTATTAGAGACATTTCCTTCGGTAATTTGCCTTACAAAAAATTCTTCAAACAACTCATCAATCTGCTGATCATTTAATTTGTAATTTTCTTTGACAGCATTATATACTCGACCACCATGATATTGAATTTTGAAATCCTCTATATCTATATTCTTTTCATTATTATCATTATTATCATTATTGTTTGTTGCCCCTGGATCGTCTTTTGATTGTCCCTGGTTCGCCCCTTGTTCGCCCTCTTTTATTTTTTCACTTTGGTAATCATCATATTTTACAATGGTTACGAGAGTATTTTTGTTTGTCCCTTTTGTAACTATTGTTTGATCCTTTTTTAATTTATTTAATGCCAGGCGTACTTGCTTAATTGAAAGGTCAGTATAGACAGATATTTTTCTAATAGATGTAATGTGTTGTCCCCTTAAAACTTTAGTGTCAAACACAATATTATCTTTATGATTTGCTCTTAAAAGAAGAAACAAAAAAACCCTTAAAACATTGCCATCTGAAAAGTAATTCCACTCTAGCAGTTTTCTATTTATCTTGACGTAACCCTCCACTCAGTTCTTTGATTTTTTGTTTTAGTCTTATGTTTTCAGATTTTAAATCAACCATTATCATAGTTTGTCTTCTAAACATTGTTTTAAAAAGCGAAGAAGACCGCTTGTGCTTGATCATCTTTTCTGCTATGGACTCTTCCCTATGGTTATCGTCTAAAAAGCCATCTGAGGCTTTTATACGGCTTTCTATAGCATCATAGTAAGATTTAATTTGTGGGTCATATAATAAATACACATCCTCTAATTGTTTTAGACCGTGTAAAACTGTGGCATGATCTTTTGAGGACTTTATTTGTTTATAACCAACTTTTGATTTTCCCTCAAACAACCCCCCTACGCTTTCAAGTGGCAGGGAGGTATATTTGTAAAGAAAATAATAATATAAAGACCTTCTCCAAACTAAAGGCAGTTTTCTAGAGTTAATATTTTCCCATACATCATAGTCTGTAACTATGCTATCTATAATATTGACAACCGTATCAACGGTCAAGGTGGTTTTTTTAGATTTTTGAAATCTACCGCCTCTACAAAATTTATACTTCGACATCTAAAATGGTAAATCGTCTGAGACTTCTTCTTTTAGTTTGTTTGTGGGAGAACCACTGTGTTCTTTTAAATTTTTAATAAACCACCCAACTATACTATTAAAGTGTTTCATGTTTCCACTCGGATCTGTCCATTCTCTTCCATTAATATTAATGCCAACCTTTACATCATCGCCAACTTTAAAATTATCTAAAAGACCACAATGATCTTTGTGAAATTCTAATGTTATGTGTTGTGGATATTTTCCATCAGGGTCAGTTACCAACACAAAGTTTCTTTTTTGAAAGCCATTACTTCCAAAGCTTTTTGTTTCTTCGATTAATTTAATTTTACCTTCTAATTCCATTTAATTTATATTATAGTATTAATAATTTTTTGTCCTGCTATGACTGACAGGTCAGTTAAAAACTCTCTACAGAGTTTTATCTTTTTATACAGATTTGATACATCTTCCTCGTTGTAGTTTACTTCAAAAGACTTTATTCTATGTTCAGTTTCTATGTCATTAAACTGAAGATTATTTGTGATTTCGTTTTCAATTTCCACAGGCACATCAATCATTCCTGCCTTCCAGGAGAAACGTCTGATTTCGTCCTGAATAAGTTCAATTGGTGTATCGGTTAGGCAATATATAACTTTACATTTTTTAGTTCCTGTTAAATCCATGTAACCCTGCATCTGCCAATAGTAATCTTTATTTGGTAAACCCTCTTCGTACATAGGAAAAGTCTGTAAGTTCCAACTAGACTTTATATCAATCAGTTCGTCTTCGTTAAAAGCATCTATTGCGTAGATATCAGGAGTTCCGCAAAGGTAATTATTGGCATAAACCTTTTCATTTTTAATATACTTCTTACCAAGAAAGGTATTTAACATCTCTATTGAGTCGTCCTCAACTACCTTACCTTTCTCTAAAAATTTGCTTTGTATTTCTTTTGATCTACCAAAATAGATTTCTTTGTGCAATTCTTTTAAATAGGTTTTTGTTGTAACTGACAAAGGGTCTTTTTTTGACCTTGCGTTTACCATAAGCTTTCCAAGTGATGAACATCTGAAAAGATATGAATCAAAGTTTTTCTTCATGATGCTTTATTTAAAATGTAAGACAATGTTCCTTTACTGGATATATTAAAATGTTCCATAGTTTTTTTATAACTACCATATTTTTCATGAAAGGCTTTAACCTCTTCGTGGTTATGTTTTTTAATAAAACTAGATGCGTGTATAGCTCTCTCTTTTCTTCTTTCAGCCCCAACGTCATGGGCGTTCTGACTAGCAGTTCCTATATCTATGTTGTCGTAGTGATTGTTGGTGCAGTCATTATCTAAATGTCTAACCATGTATCCCTCTTGGTAAAGTTTTTCGCCATACTTTTGATACGCCTGTAGACGATGAACGCCAACATTACGATTTTTTCCTTCATGATCTCTAATTTTAAATCTTTTATATCCGTTTGTGTGTAGCCATCCAACTGGATTTTTTTTCTTTCCAATCACAACACCCTCCTTAGTAACTCTATATCCTTTTTGATAGGCAGTTTTTTCGTTTTTATTGTATTTATATTTCATTAATTAGAACGTTTATATTCATATACAAGTTTTTTATTATCCCTGTCAACCGCTCCGAGATAAGAAACCTTCTTGTCTTTATCATATTCAAGTTTCCATTGAAGTTTCTTTAGTCTTCTTTGAAATTGAAAAGAGGATTCGTTTGGAAGAAAATTAATCCAAATAAAAGGGAAATCATAAAGTTCTCTGCCTATTCCCCAATTGAAACAGGCTCTTTTGAATGCGTCTGACGCTTGTCCTTTTTCCTTTTCAGTTTTAGATTCAGTTCCCACATCCTGCTTGGAAACCCACTCTCCAGAGTCAGGGTCTTTGACTGACACAGTACAAAATAAATTTCCATTAATTAGTTCGTAATTTTTTTTCCATCCAAACTTTCCATAAAGATCGTCAAGTATTTTCATGTCACATCTTGCGTCTTTGTAGGCAAGAATTATAGCGCCCTTATCGGTGGCTGATTGTACCCTAAAATCAATCTGATCTATCGTCAGGGGATTGTAAGTTGTTTTTTGTTTTGTCATTTAAGTATGTATTTAAATTAATTGCATTTATATTTAATAGTGATTGAATATTTTTGTTCAAATATTTTATTTCTGTTGTCATTTTATCGGTTAGCTTTATGTGACCAAATTTTATGTCCTCCGAATACCTTTCTAATGTGTTTTGTTTATAGGTCAAGGCTAAACAGTTTTCAATGTGTGTTGGATCATCCTCAAGGAAAAGATCAATAAGTTCGTTCTCCATTGGTCTATACATATTGCTATTTGTGTGATAAATTTCATAGTGATGATCTCCTGAAGTCTTAAGATACCTTTCAATTTTGAAAAGCTTTCCATATATAAAACTAAGTTTTCCAAAACTCATAGCCTCATAACCTTTATTTAAAAGCCTCTCAAATAAAATAGATATTTTATCTTTTCTGTATGCCTTGGAGATATCGCTCATACCAAACTAAATCTTTTAAAGTTTTATCAAGTCTGTTCCTGAATTTTTTCTCTTTTATTTTCTTTCTCGACTTTTGCAGACAAAGGTTCATCATCGCTATGTGACAACTTATAATCTTTCCTCTGATTAAATTTTCTGTCTTTTTCTTTTTCCTTCTCTGTAGATATTTTTGGTAACTGAATAGTTTTATTTTTATCATGTCTTGATTTTTTATGGTGTACATATGGCATTTGAGTCCATAGGTGCCACTCGTTTGAATCATCTAAATTTTCTTTACTCATCGTTAAAATTTTTGTTGATATCGAGGGGAGGGAGGAACCCCTCATATCAAACAACATTATTACTAACTTAAACTAATGAAACCCTCCCTAATTTTTTAAGATTTTAAAGCTACTAATAACTTGTTCATAAACCTAATGTTTTGAAAATAAATTAAGCCTTGTGTGAAAAAGTTTTAGTAACGAATCAATATCTTCCTGTGGTTGCAAGGTAGCTAACAGAGTCAGATACTTTACGCAAGAATCAAAATGCGATTCTTTTTTACACGATCTAATCACCTTTTCAGCCTTAATAAATAGCTCTGTTTTTCTTTTCATAATTTAAAATGTGTTTGACATTTTCTTCAATCCACCTTTTGCATCATCCAAAAAATGACTTACATCACTATAAAGTTTATATTTATCAGGATCTCTCTCGTCTTTGTAAACATCATTAACGGAGACGTGAATTAAAAATTTGGTGTTCGTTGCACTCAGGGTAAAACTTACAACATAAATGTTATAAATGTACTCCTCTGAATATGCTCCAACCTCATCTTTAAACTTCATCAGATAGAACCCTCCTGCCTCTTTCTTGAAATGTGAGACTAATTGTGCTGAGAGACATTCTGCTCCATTTGCTATCTTATCGGACGACTTCAAATCCGACCTTATCCCATTAACCACCTTTAGGTCTTTTAAAAAGTCTGCCAAATCCAAACCATGCCCATACATATGACCATCATATTGTCTGTATAGATTTATAAGGGAGCCTTCAGGGCTTCCATCCATTGTGTGACTTTTAACATATTTAGCTAAGGCTATATAAAACTTTTCAGCGTGTTTATTTATGTCTTTTTCTTTTGCGTTTTTGAGACTATCAATATCTAATACCTCATTTCCATCTACTGGAATTACTCTTGTTAAACTTCTTGTTCCCATATTAATTATAGTTTAGTGTGTGATAAAATTTTAAATTCTGATCCATTGTAGAGATCATAAAACTCCTTTGTATAAAGAGGCCTTTTCTTTTAACTTAAACTCCTCACAATACTCAGTTAAAACATCCCAATTGATTCCGTGGTTTGCATCGTGATTATTCTTGACTGCGTCTAGCACTTCCATACCCTCCTGATCAGTACAGGTATAACCAAGGGAGCGAATATCATCCACTCCCCATTCTATACATATAGTATTTTTCTCTTCTGAAACCCTCTCAAGGTGTCTCAAAAGCCTAATTAAGCCTGAACGCATCCCCATATACTCGGATTTTGAAAGGCTATACTTTACCCAACCCCTTCCATCTTTAATGTCTTGGATTGCTGTTTCTAAGTCTTGTGTTGTTATCATATTAAATTAAATTTTTGTTAAAGATATGTATTTAGTTCGAATCTACCAAATACTAAATTTATAGATTGTCTAAATATTCAAGAATCATTTCGCCTTCCTTTGGAAAGTCTCTAAACAAAACATCACAAACGTCAGCATCTGAATGAGACTTGTCTGATAATGCCACTTGCGAGGATCTTATAATTTCCTCATAGTAATCGACTAAGTCATTAAAAATGTCTTGAGCCTTTTCAACATATCCACGTTCTCCATTTTCCTTGATTTCATACATACCCTCAACACCATTTTTAAATTCATCTTTGTGATTTTCGAACAAATCTTTTTCAGCGAAGAAACAAGAAAGTTCAGTTACATTGATTAATAAGTTCATAATTTATAATTTTAAGATTAATAATAGACGTTATATAATACTATATAAAAAAAGGGACGATCTCTCGCCCCCTTTTTGTCCACTATCTTCCTATATTATGTGGAAGATGTGTCCCATTCCCAGTTCATAGCGTAGGTATTACTTCTTGTTTCTTTTTTCCAAAGTAGTAGTACGCCCCTCCATCATTGCCCTCATCATCTGATTGAGACAATATTGCAGTTCCATCTGTAAATTCAATAAGTAATGGGTTTTTATACCAGTAATCTCCCATTTCTTTTTTTGTAAGATATCTTACATGACTTATAGTTTTACCTACAAGTAATTTTCTTGCGTGGTTTTGCCACTTGATTTCTGTTTTACTCATAATATTTAATTTAAGATTAATAATAGACGTTGAGGGATAGTCTCCTACCCCTCTCGTTTTAATTTCCTTCAGCAAACTGAACGAAATCATCTTGATATGAATCCTCAAGATATTCTCTTAGTTTAGGCATTGTTGTTTTAACGTGCCTTGCTAAATATTTAAATGATTCTCTTTTACTTGACTCTTTAATTTCTAAAGAACCACTTTCGTCAAAGTAAAAATTAAGATTTAAGTTAGTCATCTCTTCGTTTACTTTGTGTGTTATCCATATTGACACCGACTGATTATCGTGGTTAAAGGATGTACTAAATTTTGAATGTAACATATTATTTAATTTTAAGATTAGTAATAGACGTTATATAATGTTATATAAAAAAATGAGAGGTAGAAAAGCCTACCCCCCATTTGAAAAACTAATCTAAACTTTATAGATTTATAAGACTCTTTAAGTTAATTAAAAAGTCCTCCATCGTAGTGAATCGCTTAGTCTTCACTTGAGTCTTATCTGACCATCCAGAGGCAGGTAGATTAATACCATACCATTTGCGAATGTTTGCCGTTGCTTTGACAAAATCAGTAGACACACCAAAATACGCTTTCGCTCTTTTAGTTTTGTCAAGATAAACTCCTTGCTTAGTGTACTTGTAAACTGCCCATCCTACTGGCATTTTTTCACGTTTAGATGTACAAACTGCTACGAATGGATAATTCATTTTTACGTTTTCTCGTATCATATAATATTATTTAAAGTTAGTAATAGACGTGGGAGGATTAACCTCCCATACTTTAAAATTCAGGATGTCCAGATGTCCAGAGATGGTATATCAGGTCAAGAAAAACACCACTATCTAATGATAATCTTTGAAATAATCTCTCCCTTACTAAAGAGTCCTCTACACCAATGTATTCATAAACGTCATCATTTTTAAGAAGTATTTGAATCAATCCATCAAATGTTGATTCGCCATTAATTTCAGCACCCAATTCATCTGTTGGGTAGTTTCTTAAATAAAACTTTTTTAGTGTCATTTTAATAAATATTTTAGATTAGTAATAGACGTTGGAGGGAAATACATCCCTCCAAACCTTAGTTAAGGATAAAATTTGACGCTTTGGTTGATTGTTGCATCGCATAGAAACACTCTTTTCCGTGATCCTTAAACCTTTTAACCCATCCGTTGATATATGCTTGGCTATTTTGATCGGAATCTTTTGGATTCAAATCACATAGTCCAGTAAGATACATCGATGAAATCTCCGCTATAAGTTCTTCTTGTGCATACTTATCACTTGAAAAAACTACTTTATCTGTAATACCTTTTCTATTTAACCTTTTTTCGTGTCCAGTTGAATGTGCAAATTCGTGGAATAAAGTTTTGTAAAAAGAATCGATATCTACAAAAAACTCCTTGCTTGGCATAACTACTCTATCCTTGCTTGGGGAATAGTATGCTTGATCGGATGATTTAAGTATGTCAAAGTTTAGTTTTTGCTTTGAAACATAATTATCAATGATAGACTCCACCATCTCATTATTAGTGAATGATGCGTTGATTGAAGAATCAAACTCTAACGGCTCTATTCCAGTACATTGATCCAAATTAAATACTTTGTAGTATCTAATAGTGAACGTTTGTCTGTACCTTTTAATTGTTCTACCATTTTCGTTAAAAGTTTCTGTAAGGTTAATGCTTGAGATTTGTTTGTCAGATAAGAATTTGCCAGTTTTCATATCTTGAATTCCTCTTTTCCAAAAGTAAATTTCTGTACTTTTTGAACCCTTTTTTACTTGTCCCTCCATTGATACAACTTGTTTAAAAGTTAACCACTGATTTGATCTGTAACCATTTTCTATCATCTCGCAGTTCAAAAGAAATATGTTAAATCCTTTATAACTACTTTTTGTTAATCTATTCATAGGTTGATTTTCTTCTCCAGCTTTCCAAGGTCTGAACCAGTCTAAGCCTTTTTCCTTAAGTCCATCAATAACTTTTGAATTGATTTTTTCGATAATTTGATCTTGTGTCATTTTAATATAATTTAAGATTAGTAATAGACGTTGGGAGGATTAACACCTCCCAATCATAAACAAATCAATCAAGAAATTTTTGCTAATTTTCGCTTTGTAAAATGTAACAATAACGTGCTACATAGTAGTCCTGATAAAGAATCCTGATCTAATGCATCAACTAATATTTTGTCAAAAGTAAAATCAATTAAATGCAGTTTATCATCATCAATGTAAAATGAAAATTCATCTTCCCAATCATTGTCTTCATATGTTGCCGTAATTTCAAATGAATTTACGTCTACCTGTTTTACCTTGACTGACGATGTTTTGTCTCCAAATAGTTCTAACGCTATAGCTAGTGTTTGACTTACTTTTTTAGCAATAATTAACGTTTCAGTAATTGTGTACATAGTGTTCATAATATTTAAGTTAAGATTAGTAATAGACGTAGGAGGGATTATTCCCTCCCATACATAAAAAACTACCAAGTTGTTTCATAGCCTGACCGCACTCTGTTAAGGTGCCTTATAGACGCATCGTTAATTACTCTCGCTCTGTTTCTTGCATTATCCCATAGATTGTATTCTTTGTTACTTCTACATCTAGAAATTCTTGCATCTGCATACAACATTGCTTCATAAGATATACTACATAATTTTATCAAATCTCTTATGTTTTTAAACCCTATTGTAGTACATACAAAACGATTATTAATGCAACTACCATCTTTACTTTGATGTGCATCAGCATTAACTAAAGTTTTTCCTTTTTGCGTAATTAGATAAGTTTTTTTCATTGTATTATATTTTAGATTAGTAATAGACGTAGAGGTAATTGAAACAACCACCTCATCGTCACGTTTCGTCCTGTATGAAAGTTACTAAATGCTCAAACCATTTGGACTCGTCAGTATTACTTGGTTTGATTAGCTTTCATCAATCTTTAAATATATATGTATAGACGGCATTTAGCCGTAGTCCCTGTCTCCAACTGGAGGAGGATGTAGTCAACATTGGGAGCGAGCGCTCGACCACCATACCTATTTTGGTAATCGTTGATAAGAAGTCTGAGCGTGTGTCTTACAACTCTTGGGCTGTTAACCTGACTGCTTCTCTTCAGCCGTCTTTAGTAATCTACAGGTAAGCACCCGTCCAAAAGACATTACAAGTATACAACAATGGTTCGAATCTAACAAACCACAATGATATTATTTTACATTATTGGTACATAGGCATTTTGTAGTATGTGCTCTCCAGTTGACGACTTTCAATTTGTAACTACCTTATATTCAGTTAGATAAAATTCTACATGACTTTATTTTACTGATCTTATAGTAGTAGTGTAGTGTGATTATCACTTAGTGCAACTTATTTGGTATTAGGGGTGTTGTCTTACAACTAGTATTACTTGATAGTTGTTCTAATAAGGTCGTATATCGTAACAAAAACCTAAAAAGTTTACCTATTTACATACAAAAACATAGGTGCAGTGGGTCTGACGATCCAATTTTCTGTGTGCGTGTGCGTTCTATATTATATATATAACCCAAATACTCAATATTTCTAGTGTGGCGTAAAAATGTATCATTTAAGTGTATTATATATATAGTGTGCAGCTAAATGATACAAAAACCCGCCACATGTTTCTTATATTCTTCTTATCTTTGTACTAAATAAAAGCTCTGTTAAATGATCAATATAGTTATACAACCTCCATACGCTCTTATGTTAGGTTTAGAAGGCGTTGTAGACGAAGGAAAAAAGGTTTCTGGAATTATAATTCATCTATTATTAGTTTCGATAGAATACAATTGGGATAATGGTGAGTCAATTTCTATTTGAAGCTTCTGTATTTGGAATTATATTTTTAATATTAAAAAAAATATGGAGCCCCTCTGTGAAATATTGGATGGGACAAATAGTTATTGGGATCAATATCTTTGCATGCATACTTTATATGTATGGCGTATATGATGGCACGTTGAGTTTTAAGATTGGATCTTCAAAAATACTTTTACATGGCATAGTTGCCGTATTAATATATACACTTTTTACAATTGAATCAAAACAAAATGACTCAGCATAGTATATTTTTTACCCTTGCTGGTATTATTATTATTATATCGATTATTGGATATTTTAGTAAAGATTGATATTATTGAGTACTTTTACAAAAATCAAATAAAATTAAATTATGATAGAAAAAAACATAGACTTCAATGATGACGCCAAGGCGTCTTTAATAAATGGAGTCAATAAAGTTGCTGACGCTGTAAGCTCTACCCTTGGAGCCGCAGGAACAACCGTTATACTAGAGGATCAAACCGGAAGACCTCACATAACTAAAGACGGTGTGACTGTAGCTAAGACTATAAACCTTTCAGATCCGGTAGAACACCTTGCAGCAGAAATAATAAAGCAAGCTTCAATTAAAACTGCCGACGAAGCTGGTGACGGAACAACTACTTCAATAGTTCTTGCTAGAGCAATCATAGCCAATGCATTTGAAAAAATTAAGGAAAACCCTAAAATAAATGTTACAAGGCTCAGGGAAGAAATAGATTATCTTTCAGAAAAGATATATCAGTACCTAGACAAAAAAGCAAAGCCAGTAGACAAGTATTCGGTTGAGCACGTAGCTACAATATCAGCAAACAATGATGCTACTCTTGGAAAAATTATTTCCCAGGCATACAATAAAGTTGGGGTGGATGGCGTTGTAACAATAGAAGAGTCTATGACCCCCGAAACATATGTAGAGATAGTGGAGGGAACAAGAATTAAAAGAGGATTTCAAAGCCCATACCTCATCACTGACAAAGAGAAGAATACAGTTGTATTAGAAAACCCGTTTGTTTTAATATCTGATAAAAAAATTGACACTCTTGAAGACATAGAGCTTCCTCTTAAGGCTGCTATGAATACCAAAAGATCGCTCCTAATTATAGCTGAAATAGAACAACCTGTAATGAACGTGCTTAATGTGAATAAGGCAAAAGGTATTCTTAAGGTTAATGTGCTTCCTCCAGAGGGAGTTGGGTTGAATCGGTTTGAATTGCTGGAAGACCTTGCAGCTATGACTGGAGCGATTGTTGTATCAGATCAGACAGGTAACGATTGGAATGGTGTGACAGCTGAATTTCTTGGCGAAGCCAAAAAGTCGGTGTCAACAAATAAAGAAACTATACTTACTCTCAACCTAAAAAAAACTGCTGACGCAGTTAATGAAAAAATAGAGAGGATAAAATCTATAATTAAAAACAAAGAGGATATATCTAATGATTGGCATTATAAGGACCGACTCTCTAGGCTCTCTGGTGGGATTGCTGCAATATTCGTTGGAGCTCACACTGAAATAGAAATGAAGGAAAGGAAAGACAGGGTGGATGACGCCATATGCGCAACTAGAGCTGCTCTTGAAGAAGGCATCCTTCCGGGAGGTGGTGTAGCTCTTTTTCACGCTTCAGCAACTATATTCGGTATGGCTATAGGTAAAAAAGAAGAAAGAAGGATTGCTTGCGAAATTTTATACAAAGCTCTTGAAGGCCCTTTTAAAACAATAATTCAGAACTCTGGCGCTACTGTTGAAGGAATAGAGCAAAAGGTTGTTAAGTCTGGAAGACATTCTTACGGGTATGATGTAAAAAACAAAAGGACAGGTGACATGTTTAAGTACGGTATAATAGATCCTTTGAAGGTAACAAAGATGGCCCTTAAGAATGCTATATCTGTTTCTAATACTATTTTGCAAACTAATTGTGTTATATCAAACAAAAGAGCATGAAAGCGCTAGGAAGTTTTGTTTTGCTAGAAGAGCAAAAAGAGGAGATTAAAAATGATATGGGGTTGATTGTAACCGCATCAAGTGAACAAAAAATAAGATATAAGCTCGCAAAAGTAGTCACAATAGGAAAAGACGTAAATGGAATTAACGCTGGAGATAGTGTTTATTATGACACTGCTGCTGGTTCTGATATCAGAGTTAACGGGAAGAAGTTAGTGGTTGTGCATGATAGGGGAGTTGTTATAGTCTTGTGATCTTATTTGATTTAGAAGACGATAATATTATTCTTCAAACCTACGTTGATTTTAGTGGGTACGATTTCGTTTGGTTTGAGAATCCAATTAACTATTATAACATTAAGAACATAACTGCAAGAATATCTTCATTTGAGCAGCTAAGGTGGTATGCAGAGGTTTTTTTCTATCTAAACCCTGACATAGACTTAAAAATATTTAAAGGGTTGTTCCAGGCAATTTCAAGTACCGATTTTGGAAAAACGGTTAGATCTTATGGACGAGCAAGAACAGGATCTATGATAGAGGATGTTTATAAAGAAAAAGCCATACCTTGGTGCAGAAGGAAGAGAAGGCTTATATTCAATCCAGAAATAATTATATCTCCCGAAGAAAAGAAAAGTATATCAGCTACACTATGTAAAAGAGGTGTTGTTTTTACCAAGAGAGACGTCCTGGACGCTATAGAGTATTTCAAGAAGTTTAATATTATTATTACTTCACAAAGAATATCTCGTCACATTAATTGTTCTTTACCAACAGTTAATAGACTTCTTGACGAAAAAACTAAAGACATTATTAAGTTTTACAATATTTCAATAAGAGAAGAAAAGAAAATACTTAAGGTTGTTGAGTCTATTCAAATACTTACCTCAGGAGGTGATGAAATTAAAATAAGGTCCTTGAAACTTCTTACAGCTGAAAGAAACTACGAAATTATTAAAAAAGCGATTGCTAGGTTTGAGAGTTGCCTCTAGAGACGAGGTTCATCTTTTTAATTATTTCCCTATATTTTTTGTCCATATATCCAGCGCTTTTAGAAAATATTGGATTTCTGTAAGGGTTTTCAGATATTTCTTCTTCTTGTGTTAGCTTCTTATATGTATGAGAACATATTAATTTACTTTTTTGTGACAACTCATACAGGGTTTGATAATGATACTTTTTACCTTCTCTCCATGTTTTTATATATCCCTGTGTAACCATATCACTAAACCTTCTTTTATCCCAATCTATAAGCTTTGAAAAAGAAAAAAATTGTTCTTTAGTAAATATGTTTTCATCGTATAAGAAAAGAAGTATTTCTAGTGTGGGTGTATTAATCTCATACTTCCTGGTTATGTAGTATTTGATAATTCTCCAGTTTTTTAAAAAGTTGTGTTTTTTGTGTCTTGGTCTGTACGTGGGTTTCTTTTCTCCTTTTTTGCTAATGTAATAAGCTTTTCGCATTGGTCTCGTTATGACTTTGTCCAAAACTACAAATTTTAAAATTCTTATCTTTGCCTATGTAAATATATTTACAATATGGCGGCAAAGCTTGATAAATCTAAGATGAGTTGTAACAAACCCAGAAAAAGCCCAAACCCTAAGAAAAAGAAGGTTGTTAAGGCTTGTTCAGGGGGAACTGAAAAAATAATTCATTATGGAGCGTCTGGTTATGGTCATAACTATAGCGGTGCCGCTAGAAAATCTTTCAGGGCTAGACATAAATGTGATCAGGCAAAAAATAAATTGACTGCACGTTATTGGGCTTGTAAGGATTTATGGGCTGGAAAAGGAGGGTCCACTAAATCATCTCCTAAATCGAAACAAGGAAAATATTAGAATATGAAACACAATGGTTATTACCCTCCAGTCGGAAGCACGAGTTATGGTAAAATGGGACCCTTTAACAAAAAGAAAAAGAAAAGAGTTGTATCGAAGAAACAAGGTCCTTTTGGAACAATGTTCGTAACTGAAAAACCAGTCGTTAGGGATGTTGAAGTTGTGAAGCCCAAAAAAAGAGGATGAAAGGGCCTTTTAAAAACCATACTGGTCTTGGAGATACCGTTGCCGCTGTTACACAAGTGACAGGAATAAAGGCAATAGTTGATGCGGGATCAAAAGCTTTTAACAAGCCCTGTGGGTGTGATGGAAGAAGAAAAACATTAAATGATTTATTTCCTTATGGCAAAAGAGAAAAGAAATAAAATATGCCCTTCAGGCATAGCATGGGCAAAAAGAACCTTTGATAAATATCCATCGGCATATGCAAATATGGCGGCGAGTAAATATTGCAAGGATCCCAATTATGCAAAAAACTCAAAAAGAAAAAAGAAATGAAACTTCCCTCTAACGGTGTGGCCAAAGATATACGTCACTATATTGGCGCATTAATCGTGTTTTTTTTAGTTGTGATAATATTATTTTATTTGACCAGGTATAAAATACCAAACGAAAATGCACAAATCGTTAACACAATCATCGGCATGATAGTTGCGAGCCTGGCGATGGTAATAAGCAGTATCACTGGGCGCAACCCTGATGACTTAGATGCCGCAAAAAAGAAAATAAGTAATTTAGAGATGAAGATTGAAATGCTTGTAAATGCTAAAGATATGCTGGAAGGTATGTTAATTAAACTACAAGACGACACAATAGATCGATTATTGTTGAATAAAACATTAGATTTTGACGCAAAACAAAAAAGCTGTATTTGTGGTAAAAACTCTTGTAAATGCGAAGGAGAGAATGGGGGAGCTTAAAAAGTGGAGAGAGCAAAAGTGGGTTCGCATAGGCACGGATGGTTCTATATTAGGGCCTTGCGGTACAAGTAAAAATAAAAAGAATCCTGATCGGTGTTTACCTTTGTCAAAAGCAAGGTCTCTGTCTAAATCAGAAAGAGCCGCAACCGCAAAAAAGAAAAAAAGAGAAGGCGCAAGTGGAAAACAATTCGTTTCTAATACAAAAAAAGCAAAAGTAAAATCATAATGGACTCAAAAAAAATTAAAGCACCC
>CEOK01029203.1_pt1 | contig 20327 bp, 10 predicted proteins | sample 427001 | NCBI WGS metagenome assembly CEOK01 (sample SAMEA2591108, study PRJEB7988) | marine metagenome | isolation source: saline water (ENVO:00002010), including | reverse complement strand
CACGGAGATAGTCACCATTTGAATAAACAGATGTTCAATGCCACACGTTCCGACGAGGTCGCAGACTGTATAGGTTTTTTCCTATCTACCCGCTCTTATGAAAAAGTTTTCATCGCTGGTTTCTCTCTAGGGGGTAATTTTGCACTTAGAATTGCGGCAGATCATGGCTCCCACCTAGAACTTACTGCTGTAGTTGCAATTTCTCCCCCAGTTGATGATTTAAATGGATTGAGAGTTCTTAATAAAGGGTTTTTTGTTTACCGACGATACTTTTTTAGACTTTGGAAATCATCTTTGATAAGGAAAATCAGTATTTTTCCTGAATACGGTATTCAAAGTAAGTTGCGACAGGCGAGAAGTATTGACGATATAAATAGTATTTTAATCCCAGATTTCGTGCCGTATATGAACCCACAGAGCTATTTTTCAGCATACGCTCTTACTGGAGATAGACTTTCAACAATTAAAGTACCTTCAACTATAATTGCTTCGAAGGACGATCCCATAGTGCCAACTGCTGACATTATAAAGATATGCAAGAATGCTAGATTGAGTATAGAGATCCAAGCTTTCGGCGGACACTGTGGATTTATTGATAATGTTTGGGGAGCAAGCTGGGTGGAGCGTCGTTTAAGTGTTATTTTTAATTCCTTTCTCTGAAAACCGATATTCGGAAAAATGTCAAAGCTAGATAAATAACACATAAGCAAATCTAGCTCTCGCATCAAAGGAGTTTACACAATGAAAAAGCTGAAATTGATGACAAATTTAGTTTTTTTTGGGAAATCCTATAAAAATAAGGGATACACATTGGAGTTAGCATTTTTGGGTGTCTCTGCGATGTAAAGGCAAAAAATGATATTAGACTCATTGAAAATAGCTGTAATATCTGGAGACGGCATAGGTCGAGAAGTGGTGCCTGAGGGGATAAGGGTCTTGGAGGCCATTTGTAAAAAACTCGGAATAAACCTTGGCTACAAAGAGATGCCGTGGGGAAATTGTGATTATTATTTAAGAAATGGGCAAATGATGCCCCATGATTGGAAGTCGCAACTTTCTGAATATGATGCTATTTTTCTTGGTGCAATTGGTTGGCCTGCAAAAGTTCCTGATCATATCTCTCTGGGGATCACTGCTATCAATTCGTGGTGAGTTCGATCAGTTTGTCAATTATCGACCAGTTCGGCTATTTGACGGTGTGCCTTGTCCACTTGCGAGTATGCGACCAGGAGATATGGATTTCGTAATCATACGTGAGAATACCGAGGGCGAATACACAGATATCGGTGGAACGATTTTTGCTGGCACAGAGCGAGAGGTGGTTGTTCAGCAAAGTATACACACAAAATTTGGCAGTGAACGTATTTTGCGATTTGCTATGGATGTTGCTTTAAAAACTGAAAGTAAAATCTTAACCGTGGCGACGAAGTCAAATGGATTAGCGGTAAGCATGCCGTGGTGGGACAATTGTGCCACCCAACTTGCGAATCAAGATTATCCCGCGCTTGTCATTGATAAGATGCACATCGATGCTTTAGCTGCAAGATTTGTAAGTGATCCGCAGTCTCTTAATGTTGTGGTTGCAACAAACCTTTTTGGCGATATTCTTTCTGATCTTGGTCCGGCTTGCTCCGGTACACTTGGCTTAGCGCCATCGGGGAATATTAACCCGACAGGAGAATTTCCGTCTTTATTTGAACCAGTACATGGTTCCGCACCAGACATAGCGGGCATGGGGATTGCTAATCCTATAGGGGCTATATGGTCAATTGCGATGCTACTCCAGCACAGTAAGCAGATTACCCATGAGGTAGCTGAAACGGCTCACACCATAATCTTATCAGCGATCGAGGTTGTGTTGCGTAAGGGACCCAAGACCAGAGATTTGGGTGGTCGGGCACTCACATTGGAAATGGGTAAGGCCATAGAGCGAGAGGTCGCAAATTTCAACATTTAACCAGTTAGAGTCTGTGACCTGGAAGTTTGCTTTAGGGTGATATCTTTGAAAGACAGAGAAATGTTGTATTAAAAAAGCTAATTAATATCTACTGCGTGTTTTTTGAGGGATGAAAGATCGATGGTGGTTAAGACTTTTTGATTTGTTGCCTCTAGTACAACCTCGGGAGCAAGTCCTGCATCGAAGGCCTCTAACCATCGGTCTGCGCAAAGACACCACTGATCACCCTCTCTAAGTCCTGTAAAATTGAATTCAGGTCTCGGCGTTGTGAGATCATTGCCTTTAAACTTTGAAAATTCAAGGAACCGATGAGTCATTCTGGCACAAACAAAATGTTTTCCATAATCCCTATCGTCTGCCTCACAACATCCTGTTCTGAAGAAGCCTGTCATTGGATCTTGGGAACATGTGGTTAATGGCCCCCCAAGAACATTAAGTTGTGGGTATTTGTTTGACACAGAATATTTCCTTTTCTTAAACATTGGTTGATTAAAAACTTTGTTCTCTTCATTATTTCTCAAGAGCTTCTGCACTACCAGCATTATTGAGACTTATTGGCGCTAAAAGTGATAACTCGCCAAGAAGGCCAAGATATTTTTAAAATTTCGCACCTCACTGGCTGGATCAACACCTTGGTGGTCGTTTCAGAAAGCTTGCAGAATAAGATGAATTAGCAAGACTCATACTCCCAAAGCGATGCAAGGAGTGAGCTTATATTTTAAAAAAAACAGTTTTCTCCACTTAAATTTGGATGATACCCGCGAGTACTAATAATTTCGGCATCACTGATATTTGGTAGGTATTTAAGTGCTGGATCTGAGCGTCTCAGTATAGAAATTAGGGATACCTTGGGCACAAAGCATATCGAAAGGATGAGCCTCTCTGTTATCACAAAAATACCGACCGAATCATAAACTTCTGGATTTTGCGATTTTTCAGCGATGCAAAAACATGTGAATAATCTATTGCATTTAACAAAATACTATCATAATTTCCATTAAGAATGACTGTATTTATGCAATGATGTTGGATTATCTAAAAAGTTCCTCAACGGTTATGTCTGTTGACCTGACGAAATTAATCTAGAAGGATTAATTTCGTCTACTATCCCATGAGAGGTTGAAATAGATCGCATATAATACTCGCAGAGCATGCGTTGATTTGGAATTCACAACTCGAAAAAATGCGAGATTAAATATATATTAAATAGAAATTTGGAGGTGGCAATGATTGCTGTAACTGCTAAATTGAATGTGAAGCGCGGTTGTGAGGTGCAATTTGAAAAAGTGATGCTGGATCTTGTAGCGAAAGTGAATAAAAATGAATCGGGAAATTTACTTTATAAGTTGTGTAGAGATTCAGATGGAAAGTATCTCGTAATGGAATTATATGAGGATAATGCTGCTGTTGAAGCGCATGTTAAATCTGAGCATGTAAGGGCGTCAGGGCCCAATTTCAAGGGTATAATGGCAGGACCTCCAGAAATCACTCGAATGGAAGTCATAGGTTAAATGTGTCTTTTATCGCTAGGCTGACTATCTTGATTACAATTTATTTACTGCTTGGAGTAAAAGATATTCCTCAAGTGTATAGTTTTATTCTTACCGCCACCACTACTCAACAATGATAATATGCCGGTCACATCAATAGGTGTTGTTGAATCAGAAAGCTCAGACATTGGGATTTTGAAACTGGTCCACCCACTTCCTATTTTATAACGTTCATCTGGGCCGAGGGGAACGAAGTAATTTTTTTGATTTCCCTCTAAAAAACGCCCAGTCTGGTACCCGACATTGAAGGTGAAATCTGCATCGCCTCTGATATCAAGATTGAGGTATCCATCCGAGAATTCCGATAAATCCTCACCCTTTGCAGTCTGAAGCTCTAAACTAGCGCCCCACCAATCGCCATCATGAGTTTTTATGGTTATCACCTTCTCAAAAGACATAGCTATGCTCGCAGTCCCTTCCCAGGCGATCAACTTGATTACCGCACTTGGGTGTGTTGCATCGATAGCAATTGATGGATCAATTCTGGAATGCGAGACAATGTATCGGTTGGAGCGGATCGTATCTCCCGGTTTATTATTAATATTCACCGACGAAATTTTTTTTACTGGCATCATGCGCTTAAAAGGAGGGAGCAATACTGAGTTTATCAGAGACCCTTCATTTCCCGCGTGACTTTTAACGAGGGGTTTTCCACCTCGCAAGAGGCCTCTGAATAGTCCTCGGTCAAAACTCCTCCACAAGGCGTATTTGACTTCGTTTTTGAGGCTTATGAGCCCAAAATGGGCTTCAGAGCCAAATGTGTTAGTTTCCTCTTTCCATTGTTCGTCAAATGCTTCAAAGAAGAAAAGAGTGATTTTATTTCTATCTGACCATTCTCGCATGTTGCTGAGGTAAAGGTGCTGTTTGTACTCGTCCGCGGCTTTTGAGCCGGAGGAACCATATGCTAAATTATCTGACGATGACCAACCAGTCTCGCCGATATGGACCGGTTTACTCATCTTCAACGAGTTCACGTGATTGATTACGGCTCTATATTGCGATGCGCTGTGCTCTGTGGCACGTCTCATAGTTGCCTGAATCATTTTGCGCTTTTGAAAGTTTTCTTCTGCAGGCAACACTCCCCAATACTCTTGATTATAGAAGGAGTCATGAAACGGATAAGTATGGATTGATATGAAATCGACGGCTTCAATTAGTTGGGTTAAGTCGTCAGAGTGGTATATTTTGTTTCCACCTCCCCAAGATTCATAATTGTCACTGCTGGTGATCCAGATATTCGGACTTATGACGCCTGACTTTTTCTGTTTTTGTAAGTATCTGACCCATTTGAGAATTGTTTCTGGGTACACATGGTAGTGGACCGCCCAACGCACCATTGCTTCATTTCCAACTGAAATTGCCTTGACAATGTCTCGATAGTTAGATGCCAAGTAAATTGCTTTGTTAATTTCATCAGTATTGTTTGTAACATTTCCTCGAGAGTGATCTGTCGCACCCCCCCCAACCCATGAATTATGCGCCTCAATCCAAGCACCAAGCATTACATACATTTCAAATTTTGGATCTTGTTCCTTAAGTTCTTGTATCGCCGCCAGTAGTCTTTCAGCAAAAGGATATTGAGATGTGTTGTAGGTGCGGAGTAGTTTAATACCCATCGCTTCCATTATTCTTAGGTCTTCAGTAATTTCCTCAATGGTAGGAGGGATGTCACGGCTTGATTCTCGATATCCACCGTACGACATAGCATGATAACGTGGATTACCAAATATTTCTGAGGCTGGAGGAGTATCATCATTTTTCACTGATGAGGAGTTGGAAGTGGGGATGCAAGACAAAGGCAGAACAATGCAGATTATTCGGATGATCATAATTGCTATATCGCTTTTTTTCTTACGATGCGAATTTTTAAAAAAGCGTAATAGAAATTTTTTTCTATTTTTGAGCTTAAAGAGTAAAAAAAGAAAAACAACCAATTTTTGAGGTTTAAGGATTTGTTTTGGCATCATCTTTAAGCACTGAAATTTGTTACTTCCTAAGTTTGATTCTTACACCGATCAATAAGATGCTTACTTTTTACATAAAATTCATTTGCTTATGAATAGAAAACATCTGCATACTGCAAAACTGCTGCCCTTGTCGGTATACTCCTCAAGATAAATGAAAAATACAAGTACCGAGTGTAAATTACATCATGGTCTTTACCGCCGTTTATTGCACTTCAGTCCCCGATAACATATTTGACATAGCGCAAAGTATGTCGAGGTGCTGAGTGATTTTATTGTTTAAAAGAGGGCTTTGATGGTAAAAAAGCTGAATAAAACATGTTGGATATCGTGTTTTGGTGTGAGTGCATTACTGTTGATCGGATCAACTTTACATGCGGCGGACTGGTATGTCTCGGCAATGGGATCAGATTCAAACAGTGGCAAATCCATTGAGTCACCCTTTTTGACGATAGCTCAGGGTATCGCTTCTGCCGAGGCCGGGGATACTGTATATGTGATGGACGGTATTTATCGAAATTCTAATTATGGGAACGGTCAAACGAATGGACCAGTGGTAAGGATAAATAAATCAGGTGATCCAGTTCTTGGTCCTATCACCCTGAGAAATCTCCCTGGTCATAAGCCAAAAATCCAGTTTGATGGAAGTTTCGGTATTAATTTTGCAGCAAATACAAGTCACTTTATCGTGGAAGGCTTTGAGGTGGAGGGAGCTTCTGCTTCGATTGATTACACGCAGGCAATGAACGATAGGAACTACAAAATTGAGGTTACTCAAGATGGCGTGAACTGTGCACTTTACAAAAACACCCTTTTTTCTGGAAGGGGTATCTCAGGCTATGGGCCTCATAATAACATTATCGTGAGAAACAATATCGTTCACGACACGCCGGGTTCTGGAATTAGGTTCAACAAATCTGATCATATGATTATTGAAGATAATGAGGTATACAATACCACATGGTGGACTTCATCCGCTTCTAGTGCAATTGTTCTTGCTGAATCCCAGGCGGCTCTTGGCGACAACGGAACAGAAGTAAAGATGATCTTCCGAGCAAACAAGGTCTACAACAACTGGAATCGGATTCCATTTTATATGTGTCGGGTTCCGGATAATGCGGCCCCTCCCTCTCCCGAATACGGCACGGCGGGATATACTACCATTCAAGATGGACAGGGCTTGTATGTAACTAGGAGTGATCCAGATTACGCCGGAACGTTTCTATTCGAAAATAACCTTCTTGTGAACAATGGTAAAAATGGTATTAATTTTGACCATTCGGGCTCTGCGAAAGGTATCTACAGAAACAACACCCTCTACTTCAATGGTGTCCATAATATCATTCAAGACATATCTGTGGCTGCTGGCAATCCGAGACATATTGGAACCAATAAGGTAGCTGGGCTCAACGCCAGAGCTGTAGGCTCGGTGGAGGTTGTAAACAACATTGTAGTCACCAGAGATAACCAATATTCGGCTTTGGTGTTAGACAAAATTTCTAGTACTGACAAGCTTATTTCAGGAAACATATTCTTCAATGGTAAGGTTCCCTCGGGTGCTGGTGGTTATGTGAATGAGGATCCTCAATTTTTAAAGCCATCGGCGATAACGGATGGTTTTGCTCAAATGGAGGGTGCGGACTTCTCACTGATGCCGAGTTCACCAGCTATTAATTCTGGAGATTCAAGCTATTCCCCGATTAATGACTTCAATAAAATTTTACGACCGGTGTCCTCTCAGAGCTCCACAAATGCCATTTCTTTTTCAGGATTTGAAAGTTCGATGGATGGTTGGATGCAGTGGAGTTCAGCATTAGAACTATCCAATGAGCATGCACATTCAGGTGAGAAGAGCCTATATGTGGGTGGTAGGTCAAAAAATTACTCAAGCGCAAGATTATACCTTACCGGTGATTTGACCGTAGATGAGACCTATTTGTTCTCCGCATGGGTAAGGCTTGCTGTGGGTGGTTCTGGCACAAGTAAGGCTACTATCAGGGCAGAAATAAGTGGTCAGTCGGAACCCGCATACATTGATTTGACGAATGAAATTATCATTTCTGATAGTAATTGGACTCATCTCTCGGGGGAATATACGCACTCCGCGGTTGAAAATATTTTTCTTTATATAAAGGGTCCTCAGATTGGTGATGGTTTAGGTAATTATTTTATTGATGATTTTTACATGATACCCAAAGGATCCTCACCACCAAGCTTCCTTGCGGATACTGATATAGTGGATATTGGTGCATTTGAGTATCGGCCTCCCGATACTGATGGTGATTTGGTAGCAGATGCGTCAGATAATTGTCCTAATACCTCAAACGCGGATCAGAGTGATATCGATCAGGATAATCTGGGCGATGCATGTGATCTGGATATTGATGGGGACGGTGTTCTTAATTTGTCGGACTCTTATCCTCTCCTTAATTTGGGAGGATTATCTGACAAGGATCGTGATGGTCGTCCTGATGAGTGCGATACTAGTTGTATCTCTCTAGGGATGGTTGCAGATGATGATGATGACAACGATGGTGTATTGGATTTCAGTGATTTTTATCCGCTGATAAGTTTGGGAGAGTTGTCTGATACGGATGGTGATGGTCGTCCTGATGAGTGTGATAGTAGTTGTATCTCCTTGGGTATGGTTGCAGATGATGATGACGATAACGATGGTATTAATGATAGTGAAGAAACTTCTATTGGAACAGATCCTTTGGGTTTGGACACGGACGGAGACAATTTTAGTGATGGTCAGGAACTCCTCGACGGTACTAATCCTCTGGATGGTGAGGATTGTGTTTCTTGTGCGTCTGCAGTTTTTGGTATTGCTTATCACTGGAAAAATCACGCTCTTCTAAGGTCAGTGAATCTTAGTCTTGCCGGTATTACTGATGATAACGAAAATCAATTTTCAGAGGATGCAACATCAGATCTCTTGGGTCATTATGCTTTTGTGAACAAGTATTATGGAACTAATAGGTTAAAAGCACACAAAAGTGTCACAGCCGCCGAGGCGGGCAATGTCATAAGCTCCGCAGATGCTTTAGCTGCGCTTAAAATTGCAGTAGGTATTAATCCTAACATCGATCCGGATGGAGCAGGGCCATCGCAGGCTCTGGCCGTGTCTCCTTACCAATTTATCGCTGCTGATATAAATGGGGATGGAAGAGTTACCTCTCTGGATGCTCTTGAAATATTGAAGATGGCCGTGAGGTTAGAAACTGCCGAAGCCCGAAGGTGGGTATTTGTCGGAGCGGATTACGATTTTTGGGATGACACCACAGAGAGTTTTGAAACAACTCGTTCGGACATTTTTTCCGATATCGATGGTATCACTTTTGAGTATCCGGAAAAGAGAGAACAAAACATTGTAGGAGTTTTGATCGGTGATGTGAACGGAGACTGGAGTGCTCCTGATGAGAGTGCGATGGCAGATCAGACTATTTTCAAAGAGCAAATAGCCCTGCATGGCGGTTCTTTGGCTCAGTGGGGTTTGGTAGACACAACACAGGATGGTGAGGAGGTAATAAATTATAGTAAAGACAATTCTAAGGAAGGCGAAGACGTAGCCTCGGAGTTGGTTGATGACAAAGATGGAGATACTGGCAGTGGAAAGAATTATGGTCAAAACCTTCCTTCAAATGAAGTTGTGGTGAATGGAACGGTCAGGGACTATTTCAGTTATATACCGACCAACAGCAATACCTCTTCAATGCCGCTATTGTATTTACTGAATGGAGGGTCGGCCGGAAGAACTCCTTTTGAGCAACAAAGCGAATTTGAGGTTTTAGCTGATCGGGAGGGGTTAGTCTTGGCCATACCTGTGGGAATGCAGTTAAGTTCAAACGAGGGTGCTTGGCAACTCAATACGGATAGGTCCAGTATGCAGGACATCGATTATATTGAAGCCATATACACGGATATAAGTTCAAGAGTTGCTATCGACAGTAGTCGTGTTTATGCGGTCGGGTATTCGCTTGGCGGTATGTTTAGCTATGAGCTAGCCTGTCAGATGAGCAATCGATTTACAGCGATTGGATCATTGGCAGGCTCCATGCCTGTTTTACCCAGTTCATGTAATCCATCCAGAAATGTTCCGATTTTGCATATACACGGTGTGTTGGATGAAATAATACCGTATGAGAGCCAATGGAACTGGAAGGCTTGGAACTCTGTTGGGACAATGACTGATATTCCCGGCCTTGTAGACTTCTGGAGTAACCTGTACAACTGCACCCTCCAGTCAACCTCGACCATTAACTCTTCAATTGAACTGGATGTAAGGGAGGGATGTAGTGGAGGGGCCAGAGTTGAACATTATCGCATACAAAATGGAACCCATGCATGGCCGGTGACAGTTGGTAAAATTGATACGCCCGAGTTATTCTGGTCCTTTATGTCGCTCTTTTCACTCGAGTCAAATTAACTTATTTCCGCGCTTTTATGTCGTAATTATCACTAACAATGATAAAAAATAAGCGCGTAGCTGTCGAAAAAGGTTCCTGAGGGTAAATATTTGTGCCTCGGGAGCAAAGTAATGTAGTCTATTATCACTTGGCGAGAGTGAGACTCTATTTATGATCCTTTGAATAATATTCAATTACAAACAAAAATAATGAGTACAAGTTATGCCAAGTGATAAGTTAAAAAATTATTTTCAATGCTTTAATTTTTCCCTGTGAGAATCGATATGAGGCACACAGCCTATCGACGCGTGAGCTTTCTGTTTTATTGTTCATGTCGAAAACAGCTGAGTTTCGTTATCTGATTTTTTTGTTGCTTTCCGAATGTGACTTAATCTATCGTTAACCTTAAATAAGGAATCAGTTTCGGTGAAGTGATACAAACAGCGATAGTAGACTACTAAAGAAATTGGGGGAATTTAATGGACCATACATTTTTTAAGATTTCGAGCGAGAGGATTTTACGCGTGTGCACCCTTATTATTTTGAGCTCGGCCCTATCAGGAGTTGGAGTAGCTCAGGAGAGGACGGATTTGAAAGCAACTAGTTTTACGGTAACTGCTCCGGGAGCAAAGACTGTAAGGATGCACTCTAACCGTTTTGGTTGGGATACTAGCCACCCCGCGGGCATTGCAGAGGATAACGGTGATGGAACATGGACCGTAGTGATTAGTCCCTCGTGGAGGGAGGAGGCTCGCTATCGATGGATTATTGATGAGGGCAAAGAGTATCTTTTGGATGATGTTACCAGCGGAGCTTGTGATGATCGTATTGACTCGGGAACGGTTGTGACTAGTGAGAATTTTGCGATCAGAGTTTGGAGTGCTAACTCTGGCGATGTTCTAAATGATGTTGCTGGCGATTGCAGTGTCGCTGGTGTCGAAGTTGCCGCTGTCGAGGGAACTCTCAATGCCGCTGAAGAGTTTGATGCTGCGGTAGTAGAGGAAGACCTTGACGAGATAATGGTTTATGGGATTCGTCAGAGTCTTGAGACAGCTCTGCAGGAGAAGCGTTACACAACCAACCTAACCGAGATTATTAATGCCGAAGATATTGGTAAACTGCCTGATGAAAATATTGCGGAGGTGTTGGAAAACATTGCCGGCGTCCAGGTTGAGCGCGTCATGGGAATTGGCAGTAAGGTATCTATTCGAGGTATAGCCCAAAATCGAGTTGAGATTGATGGCAGGGGTACTACTCCCCATTCTGGTGCGCGAGGGGGCATGTCTTTTACTGATCTACCTGCGGCCCTAGTCAGATCATTAAATGTAGTGAAGGTTCCCACTGCAGATATGGTTGAAGGGTCTCTAGGTGGTACCGTAAACGTCAAGACTCATAGAGGATTGAAACTCAAGAAGCCAATTCGTTCTATGTCCGTAAAAATGGACTACGGAGAGTTGGTCGATGACTGGGGTCAAAATCTTTCGTTGACTTTGGGTGAGAGGTTTGAAACGGATATCGGTGATGTTGGAGGAGTTATTACTTTGTCCAGGATTGAAAAACCTAATCGAATGGACAGAGCGAGGATTGGACCCAGTGCTCGAAGATTAGATACGGGAAATCCCAGAACCACTTTCGATATTGATGGCGATGGAGACAATGATACATATTTTTGGCCTGGATATTCTGAGGAGCTATACGAGACAGAGGACCGAGAAAATACGGCGATTAATGGATCTTTGGCCTGGCAGGCCACACCAGGAAGGATGTATTTTGCTAAGTTTATGTACTCAGACTTCGCTCGGATTGGCAACAACAGCGTTCTAGCCATTTTGCCGGGAGCCACTGGGAGAGAGAATACTGATATTTCCAGCGCGACATGGTATGACGCGGAGATATTCGGGTACACGGTCCCAGTAATCGAGTCCGCCGAATTTTCTTCAGGCACTTTGGCCAACGGTCGACCTGATGGTGTGCAGAGATTGCGCATGCGCAACACTGCAAGCAGGAGAGACACCAGCACTTATAACTTCGCTTTGGGTGGAGAGTGGAGTGTGAGCGAAATGGACGTGACGTTTGAGGTGAATGGTTCTGGATCTGACACCGAGGATCCTCAGTTGAGCATGAACATGCAGTATAACGATGCCACAAACACCGCAAATTCACGCTATCAGCTCGGAGGAAGTGTGAAGGTTCCACTATTTTTTGACCTGACTAACGGATTCCCAGCGTACAGTGCTCCATTGGGGGCGGGGGTCAGAAATGGCAGTAGTAGCACAGAGCGCGATATTCCCTTAAGTACGATGCTTGACCCAAGCTATTACACCTTGTTTAGACACAGAGACGCAAATAACACTTTTACTAATGATTTGCTCGTCGAAAAAGTCGATGTCGAGATGATGCTTGACGGTTCGTTTTGGTCTGGCTTTTCTTTTGGATTTCGTGCCAGCCAGCGTTCTACTGAGAAGGAACGATTTGCACGAAATAGTGCTAATTTCCCCTTCAACAGCGATGTGGCATTGCGCCAGGATGGTGCGAGTCTTTCACAACTTTTCCCGGGAATCATGGCACAGGCCCCCGGCAACTTTTTTGGGAATGATGGAGCTAAATCTTACTTAGATAAGTTTTTAGCACCAGATACCAACGTACTTATAGAGAATCGCGATGCCATCGCTGATTTATTGCAGCTCGATAACCGAGAGGCAGCTTATGAGGAGTCCGGTTATTTTAAAACGGAAGAGGATACTTATGCGGTTTATGTTAGAGGCGATTTTGATACCGAGATTGCTGGTATGCCTGCGACAGGCAATGTTGGTGTTCGATATGTTCGGACCGAAGCTACTTCAATTTCAAAGGAACTTGGGGAAACTTTTGGTAGCGATAAGTCCTATGACAATGTTTTGCCGAGTGCGAGCTTGGTATTGACGCCTTCTTGGACGGATGATATCCAGCTTAGGTTTGGTTATGGATCTATCCTCCGGCGACCCGACTTCAATGATATGGCCAATTTCTTACAGTATCCAACCAATTGGCAGAATCAAATTAACGCGGGTACAGTTGAATTAGATCCTATTACCGCGGATCAGTTCGATGTTGCTTTCGAGTATTATTTTGCGGAGGGCAGTGTTCTGAGTGTGGGTCTATTTTACAAGGAACTTGACAATGTAATTGGAGAGTCACGTTCAGACGATGATGGAAACGTTCAGCGAGCTTGTAATCCCACCATAGCGCGAGATCCAGCAACAGATGCTGTCTCATGCATAAGTCCCGATACCTTACTGGATGCGAGTGGTAACACAGTAGCCGCCAATGATCTCCGAGTGTTTAGAGAAATACCGGTGGTGAGAGAATATGAACAGCTTTCAAGTGGTATTGATGCCGCGGGAAATCCAGTGCTGGTGTTTGATAGTAACGGAAACCCAGTTTATCCCGGCACTTTGGCTGATCTTATCACACCGGTTAATGAGCCGGGAGGGGTAATCAAAGGAGTTGAAGTAGGTCTTACGCATTCTTTTAAAGAGGCACCTGCGCCTTTTGACGGTTTTGGCATAATTGCGAATTATGCTTATCAAGAAGGCGATAGTGATAATGTGTTTGAGGCAACAGGGGTAATGGTTGGGGACCCTGATTATAATAACTTTAATATGCGTGGTCTTTCTATGCCGTTCCCCGGTCTATCCGAAAACTCATACAACTTTACGTTGTTCTTTGAAAAACCAAAATACCCCGTAAGTGGTCGGATTCGTTATACATTTCGAGACTCTTTTATTGGTGATGGAAACGAGTTCTGCGAAGCTGCTTACAACTCTTATCCGTGTTTTACTGGCAATCGGGGTCTTTTAACGGCATCGATAACGTACAGGTTAAATCAGATGATGTCATTTAACTTTTCTGGATCTAATTTGACTGACGAAATCATCGCTATTCCGTCACATTCGCCTAACGGTCCTTTGACATTAGCGACTTACCCCGGCCGACGGTTCCAGATGGGAATCACTGTGAAGCTTTAACTCGAGAATGGGGTTTATCAGGGACAGAACTGATGATGGAGGGCTCTAATCAAGACGTTTATAGACCTAACGTTTGTTTTCTTTGTATGCTGTCAGGTGTCTCTTGGAAGTGCTTCGGAGTCTTATTATGTGAGCTCCTCTATAGGCGATGATCATAATACTGGAGTCTCGAAGCAAGCTCCTTGGGCAAGTCTGAAGCGTGTTTCTCGGGCCGATCTGTTACCCGGAGACATTGTACGGTTCAAGTCGGGCGACACGTTTGCTGGTATGCTTAGAATTAATCAATCAGGTTCTGGTAGAAAACCGATAGTTTTTACGTCATACGGAGATGGAAACAATCCAATAATCGACGGAGCGCTCGGTGTCGGAGGTGATCCGATTGCAGCAATTTTTATACGCGATCAGGATCACATTGAGATTAGTAATCTTACTATCAGGAATTTTCGGAAGAGGAGTAGGAAAGGAGTATCCGACTATGATTCATTCGGTATTTATGTAAAAAATACTGGAAAACGCATACTGAGAGGTTTCAATTTTCATCATTTAAAGGTTGAAGACATTTTTCCGGTTCTTGGCCGCAACAAGTTCAATCGGGAGGCCTTCAATAACACTGATGTGACGGGTATTCGTTTTGAAACAGAGCCACCTTTCTCGTTAAAGAAAGTTGCTAATACTAGGGATATTTTTGTCCACAGCAATCTGATTCGTCGCACCGCAAGGTTTGGTGTGGTTGTCCGTCATCGGGCATCTAAATTAGGTACCATAAGAAATAGTTTGGCTAACTATGATGTTAACTTTATTGTGCTAAATAATCGTTGTGAGGATCTTGGTGGTAGTTGTGTCTTGATGCATGGAGTATTTCGAGGGCTTCTACAGGGGAATACATTCGTTAGATCTGGAGCAATGGTGGAGCCTGAACTGTCGGTGAACCGCGGGAGTGGGGCATGGTTTTTCCGTAGCAAGAACATTGTTGCGCAACAAAACACTGCCGCTTTCTCGAGGGGTCGCATGGATTCGGCGGGTATACATGTTGACTTTGGAAATGAGAATGTGCTGGTTCAGTACAATTTCAGCTACGACAATGAGGGCTATGGAACTGAAATCCTTGGGAATAACAAAAATATTATTTGGCGATTTAATATCAGCGTGGGAGATGGAACTCGACAGACGGGCGTTTCTCGACCGGAGGGTGGGAAGAGTCAACACCCCGGAAGGACACTGCATGTGACTGATTATTCGAGACCACTTCGTCTGCAGTCCGATGGAGTATACATTTATAACAATACTTATGTAATAACCCCTAATTCAAGCCCGGACATAGAGCTTAACGGAAAAAATATTCACATATGGAATAATCTTTTCGTTGTTGAGAAGAACGCGCACCTCGGAAGAAATACTAATATTGTTTGGTCTAAGGATGATCCAGTAGATTTTCGAGGTAATGTCTTTTCGGGGTCAATTTCACAGAAGTTTCTGGGTCTTGATAGTGGTGCCAAACAGGCGAATATAAATTTCGACGGTGACCAAAAGAATGGAGAATCTTATGCAATCAGTGCAGAGCAGGTCAATCGACTTGCGTCTGATCAGCCGGTGATTCAACCCGCTTTCCCTGCTGCAGGGAAGGGTATTTTTGCCCACATCAGTGAAAAAGCGGAAATTGATTTTTTTGGAAATAAGATTATTCATCTGCCTGGTTTTGTCGGGGCGGGATATAAGAATTTATCGGAGCGATAAACACTTTTTATGACACAAGATATCCTTCGAATTTTTATTTTTCTCGTAACCATGATTCATTTGCAAACTGCTTTTCCATCACCCAATTTTATCGTCATATTGGTGGACGACCTCGGGTGGAGTAGCCTCTCGACTTCGATGAATAAAAAATCACCCGATGCACGAAGTGACTATTACAAAACTCCTAATATAGATGCTCTTATTGAAATGGGGATGAGGTTTTCTAATGGGTATGCGGCATCACCAGTATGCGCTCCTACTCGCTACAGTTTGCAGTTTGGGAAGACACCTGCCCGTATTGGTATCACAAGAGGTCTTGGTCCAAATAATGCCGAGCATGATCAAGTAGGCATCCCTCAATTGCTCAAGAGGGTTGACCCACGGTACAGAACTGCGCACCTTGGTAAGTGGCACATCGATGAGGACCCGAGTCGTTACGGATATGACTTACATGATGGTATTACAAAAAATAAGCCAGGCGGGTTTACACAAGGTAACCATAAACGTCAGTGGACAGGTTATGCCGAAGAAGATCCTAAAAGAATGGAATCATTGACGAATCGCGCGATTGAGTTTTTAAGAGATTCAGTGACTCAGGAGAGGCCCTTTTTCTTACAGCTCTCTCATTATGCGGTTCATTCAGACATTGTTTTCAGTGATAAGTCTTTCGATACCACCAGTACCTGGCTCAAAGGAAGTCTCCACTCAAACGCGAGTTATGCAGCTATGTTAAAAGATTTGGATGACTCGATAGGCGTTTTCTTGCAATCATTCAAGCACTTGGACTTATCCAGAAATACATATATTTTCTTTACCTCGGATAATGGCGGGATGCCGATACTGCCACAAAAAACGAATCTCGGCATGCCATATAAATCTGGCCTTAACAGTCCACTTTTGCGTGGTAAGTGGGATCTAACAGAGGGTGGTATAAGGGTTCCATTTGCTGTAATAGGTCCCGGTGTGGAGGAAAATAGTCAGGTCGATACCCCCGTAGTAACCTACGATATTCTTCCAACAATTTATGAGCTTGTGTCTGGTTCGACCGACGGGTTGCCTGAGGGATTGGACGGAGGAAGTCTCGTTGATCTTATTACGGGGAAGTCGGGAGGTGTTGAGCGACACTCGAGGTATCTTGTCTTTCACTACCCGCACTATAATCGTGTTGGGATTAACGAACCCCATAGCTCAATTCGGGATGGTAATATCAAGCTAATCCGTTTTCCCGTATCACAGCGAAATCTGCTATTCGACCTTGGAGCTGATCCCGGTGAGAGGAATAATTTGGCAATAAAGCAAAAAGATCTTGTCGATTTGCTGGATTCTGAACTGACAAATTATCTACTTTCAGTGGGTGCAGCGCGCCCCGAGGAGGCTTTCAATTGGCGCACTACAGGTCAGAGTGGCAGAGTCCGAACACACTTCTTTCAGCGATACGAGGGTAAGTGATGTTTTTTTGGTTGGAGGGCCCATGGATGCCTTTCGAAATTCTCTCTATTCGTCATTTTCTGTGTATAGTGGTATGTATTCTGTTAATTGTATTGATACCCAGAGCTCTTGCTTTTGCAAATGACAGCGTAATTCGGTACGTAATTTTTCTATACATTGCACTAATTTGTCATCTTCAGTTTTTAGAATTACATGTTTTTACAGAAATGTATGAACGTGAGTGGAAGACTATTTTACCATTCCAGTTATGCGATTTTTCGGCTATCGCGATGGTGATTTATTTCCTCACTAAGTATCGTTTTGCTTTCAGTTGCGCATATTTTTGGGGTATCCCTTTTGCAGGCATGGCTATGTTTACACCAAATTCTCTTTATGCGTTCCCATCCCCAGATTATTTAGTGCATCAGTATGGACATGCAATCGTCTTGTTAGGCGTTTCAATGGCAATGCAATTGTTTGGCGTCAGGCCTGTCCGAAAGGATGTGCTTAATGTTTCGATATTTACAATTGGTCTGCTGCCTCTTATTTATCTGATTAATCATGTTCTGGGTGAGCCAGCAAATTATTGGTTCTTGTTGTCAAAGCCGAGCGGCGATAACCTGATGGCATTCTTGCCATCAGCACCTTTACACATGGTTGCTTTAATTCCTCTGACCATTGCAGTTTTCGCAGCCTGTTTTGCTCCAATTTACCTAAGCAATAGGTCGATGGGATTTTTTCAAAAGACAGACAATCCTGATGGTTAGGACCCATATTTTTCAGTTGGCAAGATAACTGGATCTGAATTGAGAAGATCTAGTACCTTAGTCAATGTTTTGTAAAATTATTGTGTACTCTCTAAAATTAATTAATACTGTCATATTTTTTTACCAACCCCTTGTTTATTTGCGAGCTGCGGACTTTTAAGGAGTAAAAGATATGGACATTAGGTTGATTATAGGGATTTCCATATCGCTATTTTTACTGGGGTGTCAACCCAACCATAATACCTCAAAGGACAAAGAGACTTCTGCCATTTCTCACAAGAGAACGGGTAGTGTAGAGGTGTATACCACAGCGAAAAATACTTCCCTCAGACTGACTCAGACGGAATCGGCGGGTTTTGAACCGGCTGTCCAACCTTTAGAAACTGAGGTGGCTATTTTTGTTAATCCGAGCAAAAGGTTTCAGAGCGTATTGGGTTTCGGAGGCTCGATAACTGATGCAAGCTCTGAAGTTTTTTCTAAATTACCAATTGATAAGCAGGAACAGTTTCTTAAAGCATACTTTGATAAAGACGATGGCATCGCCTACAACCTCGCGCGAATCACAATTCACAGTTCGGACTTCGGCAGTGAAAGTTTTACTTATGTTGAGGAGGGTGATGAGAACTTGTCAACCTTCAGTATTGAAAAAGACAAACAGCTTCGGATCCCGCTTATAAAACGTATCACCGAGGCGGCGGGAGGAAGTTTAATACTGTATGCAAGTCCTTGGAGCGCACCAGCTTATATGAAGAGTAACAACAGTATGCTTCGGGGCGGGAAGTTGCTCCCCAAGTATTATGACACTTGGGCAACCTACTACACTAAATTTATAGATGCATATGAAGCGGAGGGGATGCCTATTTGGGGCATCAGTATACAGAACGAGCCTATGGCAGTTCAGCGCTGGGAGTCTATGATTTACACGGCTGAAGAGGAGAGAGATTTCTTAAAGTATCATCTTGGTCCGATTATGGAGCGCGCGGGCTATAGCGACAAAAATATTGTTGTATGGGATCATAATCGTGACTTAATGGTCCAACGGGCCAACGTAATATTCGACGACCCTGAGGCCTCTAAATATGCTTGGGGAATTGGGTACCATTGGTATGAGACGTGGTATACAGATTGTTACCCTCATTGTGATGGTTTTGAGAATATGCACGGGAATTTGGCTCTTGTGAATGCCTCTTATCCTGACAAACACATACTATTTACAGAGGGCACGGTGGAGAAATTTTCACAGGAGAAGTACCAATATTGGCCAAATGCAGAGCGCTATGGCTCCTCGATGATAAGAGATTTTAATCGTGGCAATGTGGGCTGGACTGATTGGAATCTATTACTTGATCAGCAAGGAGGTCCTAATCACGTTCAAAATTTCTGTTTTGCCCCGGTTCATGGAGATACTCAAACTGGAGAACTGATCTTTACACCAACTTATTACTACATCGGCCATTTCTCAAAGTTTGTTAGAGCAGACGCCGAGCGTATCAGCACCAGCACTAATAAAAACTTATTGTTGGCAACCTCGTTCATAAATCCAGATGGCCAAGCCGCTACGGTGGTCATGAATATGTCCGATAAACCTATAGATTATCGATTGTTCGTTAGTTCCGAGCAGGCGTCATTAACGATCCCCGGAAGGGCAATGCAAACGCTTCTTTACTAAAAATAGGAGTGCGGTTATAGTTCGACGCTTTCTCGGCACTGTCAACGTATTAAGGCTTGACATAGAAAGCTAGAGATATTTTTGTTAATCTTTTAATTGAACTTTTTCATAGCCGGTGGGGTTCGTTTTAGTACTCAAGACGCTAAACCTGATGGCTATGAAAGAACACCCAGTTGCGGGCCAATTTCACTTGAGGGACCTCAAATTTGTGAACAGAACGACTATTTTGTCAACCATAGTATTGGTCTTTTTTTTATCAGCTTGCGGCGGCGGATCGGCCGAGCTTTCCCCTACCTCCGAGAGTAATCGCAACGTTCTTGGTTTTGGAGAGATCATCGAGGCCGTCGAGGATGGCGGCTCCGTTTATGATGACGTCAGCAAGAATGACGTCGGAGATAACCTGAGTTACTCGATCGCGACGGGCTCTTCAATGTCTAATGGGTTACTTGAATTCAGTTCTGATGGAACTTTTACCTATACGCCAAATACAAATTTTTTTGGTCAGGACAGCGTGGAATACATAATTACCGACTCTTTCACAGGTGAGACGGCTGTGGCAACGCTTACCATTGATGTAGTCAATGATTACGAGTCGCTCGATGAGTATGGATGGAAGTTGGAGTGGGAGGATGACTTTAACGCGGGTCAGCTCGACGGGAGTATGTGGGAATCGCTAAATACGGATCTTTCAGGTGGAAATTTACGCTTGACGGGGGAGGCAAATCTCACTGCAAAAGCCGTGGGCATGAGAAGTATAAAGTATGGCCGTATCGAGGCCAGCGTGCGTGGTGCTGGAGTGGATGTTTTATCCAGTTTCAGACTAGTACCTGTAACTGACGCTT